>Ga0163199_1000030_pt1 | contig 101928 bp, 126 predicted proteins | sample PL_2010_150m_FD_113537 | JGI IMG/M metagenome (GOLD analysis project Ga0163199, IMG submission 113537) | Freshwater microbial communities from Powell Lake, British Columbia, Canada to study Microbial Dark Matter (Phase II) - PL_2010_150m | ecosystem: Environmental > Aquatic > Freshwater > Lake...
ATAATTTCTACTGCACTAAATACAGTCTCCTTGATGTCTTTTACCTTGCCAGTTTTTTCTTCTTGGGCCATTTTATGGCGCTCCTAGAAACAACGTGCAAAGAAAGACCTTGCCCATTGCAAGTAGGTGTTCTTTTCCTTCCACCCATTGCATGATTTGGACTGCATAGTCAAGGCATTTTGTAATTGTTGCCGAGTCAGTCATCAGAGTCTTCCTCCTTGTCTTTTTGTTGTCTTTGTTGTCATGACCATACTTGGTAGAAAAATTATATAGCAATTCAAGATGATTTTGCAACAAAAATGTTGGTTTGTGCCTAGAAGATACCCCATAATACCTTGAGATAGACTTTGAAGCATCTAATCGATGTCATAATTTGAGATCAAGCGATCAGTTTTAGCATTTAATCAAAGAGTAGATATTAAAAAATTAAATCGATCAAAAAATAAATTTTAAAAATAAAATAGGGTTTTTCAATGTGCCAAAAAGTGATGAACAAACGATCATTAAGTCCATCATGGTATCAGATATAGTAAAAAAATTCCATCGGATTTATGTTCAAATAAATTACATAATACATAATGCATAATTCCATCACAGTAAGATTACCGGATGCAATGATTCAAGGTATTGATGAAATTTGCAAAAAACAAGAAAGTACAAGACAAGAAGTGATCAGAACTGCATTATCATTTATGCTGTTCAACGATCATAAAAACATCGAATCCAATCATACTCATCCGGGAGCTCCAAACATATCAGACTCTAAAGTAGAGCAATTGCAGAAACAGAATTTAGAAAATTTAAACCCAAGATTTAGAGCCCTAGTGATAGAAGACGATGCAGACATGAAAGCAGTCTTTACAGAAATTCTTCAGATACATAATATTTCAGTAATTGGCACCGGCTCAAATGGCAAAGAGGCAGCAGACCTGTATCAAAAACTCCATCCAGACATAGTATTCATGGATATTCTAATGCCGGGGCATGATGGATTTGACGGAATAAATGCAATCAAAAAGATAGATCCCAGTGCAAAGATAGTGGTTGTAACAGGAGCTGTATTTGATCCGAAAAAGATCCTATTAACTAGTACAACACAGCTTGTGCAAAAACCAGTAGATATTGAAAATATCATCACCGCGGTAAACAAGATAATGATAAAGGCCTGATAATTTTTAAGATCGTATAAATCATACTAAAAACTAATAAAGCATAGAAACTTGATTTTAATCAAGTTGAATAAAATTTCCGCAATAACAGTTTGTGTCTTTTCGATATTTCTAGTTGTAGCAGTTCCATATACTCATGCTTATGCTGTTAATGGAACAAGACTTGTTGCAGATAGTAAGATGTGTCTTTCTAAAGTTGATCTATGTGTCATGGTAAAAAGAATGCACATGCCACCAATGAAGCAAACTGATGCAGGACTGGGAGCACTTGATGTAGAGTGCAAAGCAGATTATCAGCTAGTACTAAAAACAACAGACAACAAACCAGCATGTGTCAAAGCTGTTGATGCTTTAGAACTTGTAAAGAGAGGATGGGCGCTAAGCCAAGATGATTTGGCAAAACTTATGGCAACATACAAACCGGCTACTCCTTAGATTGAGCATAGACAATTATAATCTCTAAAAAAATACTACTCCCATGGGCGACGGAATAGGAGGTCCTGTAATTAGTTGCTTGTCTGGAGATACTTTTGAAATGTCAGTTACTCATTTCCGTAAAGACAACAAGGGAGAATATGGCAAAGTTGAGAGAATCATAATTGCCAAGGTTGACAATCCAGATGATCCTCAATATGAGGAAAAAACAATCTATGATCTAGAACAGGCTCTAAAGGGCAAATTTGTCACGTGTAACGTACAGTATAGGGACCCAAAGACTGACAGATTGATTTGTAACGTATTCATTCAGAACCCTCCAGAATAGTCATATCTGTGAATATAGTATCAGAATTAATCAGGAAATAAAGTAATTTTTATTTGAAATTAATGACCTGTATCTCCAATCGGTCAAAGGATTGCCATACTAACATCATTCCGTTTGGAGGTATACGGTCTGTAACATGATTGCACTTGATAGGATAAATTGCTTACTAGAACGTAAATTTCTTTATATCATCAATAGAAATTGCTAAATCTCCATACTGATTTCTTGATCTATTGCAAAAAACATGTGCTAAATGTGGAAGTCTCTTTGAATGTCAAGAGATTGATACTTGCTGGTGTTCTCAAGAACCATTATTAAAGGAAAAAGAGATCAAATATGATGATTGTGTTTGTAAGAGATGTCTTCTTTTACAATATGGTAACCGGTTGATAGGAAATGAATAGGGATCAATATAGCAAAAACACTTTTTTTCAAAACCTATATAGTTTGATGACGTATAGGTGTCGAACCGTTGCTGAAAAGTAAGGTTACGAAACGTTGCTGAAAAAAATATTTGATGGTCCGACATGCGAAGGTTTAGGCAGCAACGGTTCAGATATTATTAAAATATAATAGATGCACACATAGAAATTGCTAAATCATTGCATCAAGCTAAGATTGTGAATTGGAAAATAAAACTTGGTCCATCATATCGGTAAGCTTGCTGGGTCTTTCGGCATTATCATTTTTTATCATGCGCAGTTATCAATCGCCTATTGCAGGATGGGGAGCAGTGGTGTTTGGTTTTGCGTCAATTATTATAATGATAACTAGTGGATTGCGAAGATTAAGAGAGAACAAAATTTCCAAGTCTCAGAATTGAAAAGACTAGCGATTTTACCTAATAGATTGATTCAAAGATAACATCTGAGATATACTATCATGGAACAAGTGTTGGCATAATGGGGCTATTTGGTAGTAAAAAGACTGAATTTTGTACCATATGTGATAAACAGGTCTCTCGTGCAAGCAAGCCCAAAAAGGAGTGGAATGTCAAGGGGCCATTATGTACAGATTGCTTTGTAAATTTGATGAAAAAGCCTCACCCAAAGCCAAAGAATCCTGATGATAAATGCGTCATCTGTGGTGCCGAGCCGGGTGGGCTGTATCTATGGAAGCCAAAAAAAGAGTGGGATCTAAGGGGATGGCTTTGTGAGCCTTGTTTTAATGGAAAAGAAAAGGAAGACAATGAGTTGAAGAAAAATTGTGTTTTGTGTAATGCAAAACTTGGTTTTGTTGCACGTCGAGCAAAAAAAGAATGGAATGTGAAAGGATTTGTTTGCAAAGATTGTTGGAAGATTCAAGAATCTAAAGAATAGATGTCAATGGGTAGTTTGAGATGAAAGACAGACACTTGTGGTTTCTAGTATTTGCTGTTGGATTTTTTTGTCTAATGATTATAATCAGCTTTTTTGATAGGGAATCCATTGACAAAATTTTACTAGACCTGTATGGGTGGACAGTCATTGTTACTATTGGAACTGTGGCATATTATGGAATATTGTATGTTAGAAACAGAAAAGAGGTGTTGCAAGCTGGAGAATATAAAAAAATATTAAAAATTGTAATTATAATTTTGATTGGGCTATTTGTTATTCCAGCTGTGATTAATTTTGGTTTTGGCAAGCCATCATTTTATTTTAATAAGATTTGAGAAAACTAGGATGTTTTGGTAGGCTTGAAGCTAGATCAGGAATAACGATAAATATTTGATGATAGAATTACAATCATGGGAATTTTAAACAAAGTTAAAGACCTTGCACAGAAGGGCGCTGAAAAAGGAGTAGACCTTGGAAAAAAAGGCATTGAGAAAGGTACAGAATTAGGCGTAAAAGGATACAAAGGTGCCAAGGAATCTGCGAAAAAGGGTTACGAAAAAGCCAAGAAAGAATAATTTGTCTACTTTTTCTGGAAACAATAAAACACGAAAAAGACTTGTACGCCCTACAAAAATACAAGTTGCACGAAGTCAGAATTTCGTGTGCGATGGGTGTAAGGGGCAGATAACAAGTGACGATGTGTATGATATTCATCATAAAGATGGAGATTCCTCTAACTATAACATTACAAATCTAAAAGTAGCGCACGTTAAATGTCACAAAGTAATCAATAACAAAAAGAAAAAGGGTAAAAAATAACCCTCGGCAATTTTCTAAAGTGTTTGAATTGAATGATGATGTCGTTGATATAGTCAAAAACATATCAATGACTAATGCCAAACGCTATTCGTACTAGTACAATTTTTTTATCCCTTGTAATATTTGCAACTTTGATTACAACTTTTGCATTTGGACAAACAGCATATGAAATTGATATTTCAAAAGGTGCCGGATTTTCAGCTTATGGCAAATGTGTGACTACAAAGAATTGCTTTTACCCCAATCCACTTAGTATTACTACAGGATCCACAGTAATTTGGAGAAATACTGACAAGGTAGGTCATTTTGTAGTAAGTGGTAAGTCAAATGATAATAATGCCGAAAGTGTTTTTGACAGTCATGGAGTAATTCGGTCTGGAAATACATTTCAGTTTACATTTGTAAATGCTGGCACATATGATTATCACTGCTCAGCTCATCCATGGATGATAGGTCAGGTCATTGTCGGTAGTGTTTCCAATGTGACAACTACGCCTATAAAACAAAAGACCGATGTACAACCAACCCAAGTAAAACAAACATGTGATGCAACACTCTGGAATCATGTATACCATCCACAAAGATTGAAGGTAATAGATCCATGTAAGACTGTAACTGGCGTAATCCAAAGTATCAAGAAAGAAGCAGACGGTGATTATCATATACAGTTAAAGTTAGACGCTCAATTTTCTAATTTAGTAAATTCTGCAAATGTCAAGTATCAACATGGATATCTTGTGCTTGAGCCCGTCTGCCAGAATATAGTAACACAAAATGATGCAAAATCTGCATGTCTAAATTATAAAAGTATGCTAACAATACCGCCAAAAGGTAATCATGTTACAGTAACTGGTACATACGTTCTTGATCTACAGCATGATAGTTGGGCTGAGATTCATCCAATATCTAGCATTCAAATAATTCATTAAAAATCTACAATATCGGCAAGTTCACAAAAGTTACTAGTTAATCTTAATGCTGATCAGAAAAGATTTTGGCTAGAATCTTTGAAGAATGTTAAAGACAAGACAAGGAATCGAAGTTTTCCGTTAAACCCTCAGAGATTTCCTAAAGTGTTTGAATTGAATGATGATGATGAGATTTAGAGTATTTTTAGTATTACAAGGTAGAGATTATTGAACTAACATTTACCATCAATCTTACAACTAGTTGTAGTCGTGGGTTTTAATTTACTGCATTTTATTTCAAGCGCCTGACCTTTCTCTTTTGCCTTAAGGAGTATTGCCTTATCATAATCTATCACATCAGTGTGAGAGGAGTGATATTGTAAATCATATTCTAGTTTTTTTGTCAGATCCATTACTTTTTGAAGTTGATCTTTAATCTGTTTATCACATGACTTTATAGCAGGATTTATTTGCGCATCTTTTTTCTGAATCGTCCCAAAAGCAGATTCAGATAATGCGAGAGAGTTGGCAATCAGAAAACTTGATAGTAAAATTGCAATGAATTTTAACAATATTTGGTAAAACTCATTTGATCAGTTAAAGTTATTGTAGTACATTCAGATTTTGAATTAATGTTATACGTTTGAAACAATTTCCAACAAATCATAACGCAAGTAATTATCTAGTTAGCTTCAGTTTTTACTCACAAAGGGGGGCTTCTATTTTTATTCGCTGTCGACAAAAAGACAACCCCCCTTAATCGTGCCTGTAAATTTCCGTAATGACTAGAATTATGATGATTGTGTGATTTAATTTTAGTAAAAAAAAGAATTGAAGTTTAAGTTGTCTATCAGAGTGTTCAAAGCGATCATCCAAGGGTTCATCCTGAGTGGCGTACAAGAATATTAAATGACCCTCAGGATACTAATTGCAGAAGACTATAAGGAACTTGCAGACTCGTATCGAATGGTATTAGAAGGTAGGGGTCATGCAGTGACGATAACAAGCAATGGTATAGAATGTTCAGGTGTGTACAAACAATACTCTAAACAGTTTGATGGAACAGTTAAACCATATTTTGATGTGGTTATACTAGACCAAAAGATGCCCGGAATGGATGGTATCGAGACTGCAAAAGAGATACAAAAAGTAAATCCTAAACAAAAAATAATATTCATAACAGGTAATGGTATGGACGTATTACAAAAACTTGGACAACTTTCAGAGAATGCGGCAGTAGTGAATAAACCATTTACCGTGCAATCTTTACTTGCAGAGGTCGAGGGAATTGCAGTTACAAAATTCCGTAAAAAGATGAACACCGCCCGATAGCATCTTCACATTAATTGTCAAAAACCACTATCTAGTAATCTACTTAAACACTAGTGTTAACACCATCGAAATTACTTTTGATATTCCCTGAAACAAATTATTCAGTTCCGTTTTCTTTTCCAGAGTTTGATTCTGCTAAAATTTAATATTATTCTTGTCTGATTTTTTTTTCTCTGCATTTCGAGCATTTTTACGTCTAATATCAACAATTCCAAAAACAATTAACGAAATTATTCCTGAAATTACCAAGACCGCAATTGAAAATGAGATATAGTCATCAAAGAAGAGTTTGGTCTTAAACCATGCAGTGGGAAGTATAGTGATAAAATCTAACAGTTTGAAATCCTCAATCTCTCCTACTGCCAGACTATATTTTCCTCCAGTTCCTTGTGTATCAAAAACTAACAAGTAATACGTACCATCTGCCGGGATACTAGTCCTCACCTCTTGTCGTAACCAGTAAGTTACCTGTCCAAACGGTTCATAAAATTCCTCTGAAGGTACAGTCCCATGATATTTGTAAATGTGATTTTTTATTTCATCAGGAAATGTCATATTAGATATTTTCATGTCGTCTGAGAATATGCCAGGACCAACTAGTACCAGTGTAGGAGTAAAGTTTTCTAAACTTTTTAGTTTAGGTACAACAATCTGGGAATAGAAGTCATCTCCTGCTTTAGCTTGAAATTCATAGAATTTAATCCCGTTAGGGGAAATATTTTCGTATATTGCCCATGATATTTTATGATCCGGTATGATCAAAGATGTACTAAATCTGTCATTAGAACCACTTGAATCAATTAGTTTATGAGCAGACGCCGGTTGCGGCATCATAATCACAAATATTTCAATAATGAGAATTACAAGTAAAAAATTTCTCAATGATTTCAATCTTTTATGTTGTGTTAGAACTTGGTATTTATGATTAATTGATAAATCATCTAGTGCTAATAATAAATTATAAAAATTGCGAAATAAAAAGATAGGTGTATTCCTATTGAAAAAAGATATCTCTTAAAATTTGCCCAGGGGATGACCGTTTGTGAAGACCATGTATCCTGCAATAGCAAGGACTACAAATATACCAAGTCCAATTGCAATCCATTTGAATATGCTCATAGTTGCGTTGTATGTTAATAGCGCATATAAACAATCATGATTTTTTTTGCAGAGCTTGTTTTACATCGTGTCTAATTATCAGATTCTGCGGTTCATTGCTAAAATAATGAGAGCTATAGAATTTCCAACAAATCATAATGTTCTACATAACGAGAATGTCGGATTATTTGTGCGTAGATTTGGGGGATTCCCTTTTTACTCGCTGTCGACGTATTCGTCGGGAGTTGGCACTTCTGGTGCAAGTCCCTTTCTCTTTCTAATATCAGCAATTACTTTGGTAAGAATTGAGTTTGGAACAGGAGTCCATGACTTGAAGTGAGTGTTCCACATTGCACGTCCTGCTGTCTGTCCACGCATTATCTCAGACAAGTCAAATGTTTCAGACGCTGGAAGTTCTCCAGATATTATATGAATGACACCTTTTTGTTCCATGTTTAGTACCTTGCCTCTCTTGCCAGATATTACACCTGCAACGTTACCAATCATATCTTGTGGTACACGAACCTCGATTCCAAGCATTGGTTCAAGCAATACAGGCTGTGCCAAAAGCATTGCTCCGGTACAGACTCTTCGAGAAGCAGGTCCTAGTTGTGACAGACCTCGATGAGCTGGATCCTCGTGTGGAACAAAGTGTGTAAATGTAAACTTGGCGCCTCTCACTTGTTCTCTTGCAAGAGGACCTTCTTTAACAGAATCTTCAAAACCTGATAGTATAGAATCAGTAGACTCTCCAACAAACTGGACACCCTTGGTTCCATCCACCATTACATTACCTCGTATATCAAATCTCATAACACGTTTTGCCTCGTCGCCATCCCATCCTGCTTCTTTTAGTAACTTGGCAACTTCCTTTTTGTCCTTGTACTCGTTTAGTGTTCCGTTTCTTATCATCTCGGCAACTTTATCATCCAATGCCTCTACTTTCATGAAGATCTTGTTGTGTCTGTTAGGGGACTTGGACATGATGGGTCCAGCAGAGCCACGAATTGTCTCTCGGTAATTAATCAGTGGCTGCGATGTAACAATTTCCACTTTAGCATCGGCAATCAATGCGGTTGCAATCTCAAGGTGTAGCACACCCATTCCAGCAATTATAGTCTCACCAGATTCTTCATTAATTTTTACAATTAAATTAGGATCTTCAATTGTTATACGGTTTAATGCTTCAACAAGTTTTGGTAAATCTTTAGGATGTTTTGGCTCTACTGCAATTGATACAACCGGCTCTGATACATATTGGATTCCCTCAAATGCTGGGATGCCGGGAATAGAAGATAAAGTCTGACCTGCTCTTGCATGTTCTAGTCCAAGTAAAGCTGGAATGTTTCCTGCTGCAAGTTGCCCTACCATTTCTCTTTGATTACCCATGAAAAAGTTGACAGACTGGACTCGACCTTCTCGTTTTGTATCAATCAAATGTATTCTATCACCATCTTTTATCCTTCCAGAAAATAATCTCCCAATTGCGACAGGACCAGCTGCAGGATCTACTGTCATGTTTACAATCATCATAATGGTAGGGCCGTTATCATCACAGTTCATAAGTGCTTTACCAATATCAGATTCTAAATCTCCCTTCCAGATTTTTGGAATTCTATATCTTTGTGCAACATCAGGAGAGGGATGATGTTTTACAACCATTCCAAGTACTGCGTCATACAATGGAGCTTTTTCTGCAAGCTTCTTTACATCGCCGCCTTCAGAATATGCTTCATAAATATCCTTAAACGAAATTCCCTTTTTCTTCATTACATCTGCGTTAAATCCCCACTTGTCTTTTGCAGAACCAAATGAGACACTGCCGTCCTGAATGCTTACCTTCCATTTTTCCTTGTATTCAGGCTCTGCGTAAATATCAATTAGTCTGTTAAAGTTTGTAATAATATCTAGTAGCCACTCTTGCATCTTCTCTGGGGGCAATCTTAGTTCCTTTATGAGACGGTCAATTTTGTTAATATACAAAACAGGTCGCACTCGCTCTTCTAATGCCTGACGAGTTACGGTTTCAGTCTGGGTCATGATACCTTCAACAGAATCAGATACAACTACTGCACCGTCTATAGCTCTAAGACTTCTTGTGACTCTACCAGTAAAGTCAATGTGACCTGGAGTATCTATCATGTTAATCACATATTCTTCGCCGTTTTGTTCATAGAGTAAAGTAACGTTTGCCTGGACAATTGTCATCTGTCTGTCTTGTTCAAGTTTCATTGAATCAAGTGCCAAAGCTTGGCCTGCAACAGATGGGCTGATAATTCCACTTGATGCTAAAAGACTGTCACTCATTGTAGTCTTGCCGTGATCTACGTGGGCAATGACTCCAAAGTTTCGAATATTTTTCTTATTACCTATAATACTTAGAATCTGATCAGTTGCCTTGAATTTCATTGTTTAGCTAAATCCTTTTCCAGCCGGTATTAAACGTTTAGAGGAATTACAAAAAAAATTAGTAGATCATGGAAGAACTAGCGTTTCGTAATTTCTTTTCCTCTACAAAAAAGCATTCTTTTCTATTTTTTATTTTTGCTAAATGTAATGATAATAGTTCTGAAACAAAGATGAAAAAGATCACTTGGCCTACTGGATCGTTTGTTTGTGGATCCACAAGTATTGGAACCAGTCCGCATTTTTTTATCTGGTCTACTAGTTTTTGATTATGCTTGTTTGCTTTTTCAAATATTATTACGGTATCACCTTTTCTTGATGAAAACAGTCCCATGTGGGAAAACTGTTCTATTCGTTCATAGCGTACATCAGAGCCCAAGACCTCTTGCAATTTTGCAGCACAAAACATTGCAACTGGCAAGCTGTACAGATTCCCTAAAACATAGACTCTTCCAGATACAGGCTTTTTTGAGGCCTTGAGAGCCATTTGGAATAGTTTATGAAAATTTGGCATATGAAATTTAGTTACAAGAGAGATGCAGGCAAGAGCACTAGCAAGAAAGCTGATGCTTCCAGCAGTCTGGATTCCAGTGTTTTCAAACTTTAATGGAATAATATCACCACATGCTTTTCCCAGTCTGCTTGTAGGATTTGCAGTAATTGCAGTGGATGTTTTAGATTTTCTTGCAAGCTTGATGTTGGATATTGTATTTCCAGAAATTGATATAAAATACAGACGATGCTTTTGTAAAATTTTCTTGTACTTTGACAAGTCAAGTGGGTCTAGTGCTTTGACTCTAAAATTAGAAAAGACTTCGCCTAGTTGTGCAGATGCAAATGAATCCCCAGTTCCACAAAATATCGTCTTTTGTTGCTCTGAGATAGAAATTTGCTTTTGAGATTGAAATTGTTCCAAGAATTCAAGCTGCATCACAATCTCACTTTCATAGGCAGAAATTGTCGACACAAACTTGATTTTTATAATAGACATAAAAATCATCATTATGGATATTATAATTGGACATACTCCCGATGCAGATGATGCTTTCATGTTCTATGGAATGCTTAGCGGTAAAGTTACTTCACCGCACTTTAATGTAAAACATGTTGTAGAAGATATTGAGACTTTGAACAAGAGGGCTCAAACACATGAGCTTGATGTAACGGCAGTCTCTGTCCATGCTTGTGCATATTTACACGATTATACAATTCTTAGAAGTGGAGGAAGTTTTGGAAAAGGTTACGGACCAATCGTAGTAGCAAAACAAGAACTCTCTTTAGAAAAATTAAGAAAATCCAAGATTGCAATTCCTGGAAAACTCACCTCGGCATTTCTTTTACTAGAATTAATGATTGGCAAGTTTGATTATACCGAGATGAAATTTAGCGACATTCCAGATGCAGTTGCAAGCGGACAAGTAGATGCAGGACTAGTCATTCACGAGGGACAGATAACATATGAACAAAAAGGCTTGATGAAGCTTTTAGATGTAGGCGAGTGGTGGAGAGACAGTACTGGAGGATTACCAGTTCCATTAGGGGTAAACGTAATGAGCAATCATTTCGGAATTGAGACTATACGAAAGTTTGATGAGTTTTTCCGTGAATCAATTGTATACGGCATGGCAAGACAAAGTGAAGCACTGGATTATGCCATGCAATACGGAAGAGGTCAGTCAAAGGATCTGATTGACAGATTTGTTAGAATGTATGTAAACGATGTAACAATTGAGATGGGAGTTTTAGGAGAGCAAGCAATTAGAAATCTATTCCAGTTTGGAATAGAAAAAGGTCTAGTGCCAGAGTTTGAACTTAGAATAGCTTAACAGTTATTTATTACACTTGGAATAATTCTTTAATGGACAAGCGAGTCTTTGCTCTTGGCATTACAATGCTTGCAGTAGGTTTTGCAGTTTATGGATATCTTCATGAAATAGAACCTGCGGGAAAGTCGGACATGACTGATGAAGAAAAAATAGCCTTTGACCAAGATCTTGTAGTAAATGTAGGTCTTAGAAACATTGCAGGACTAGTTGGAGGACTTGGATTTTTCATCATACTAATCAGCATTGGAATTAAAGGAAAAAAGAAAGGCGGTACAGGAAAAACAGTTACACAAAAGCCAGCCGAGACCTAAAATGTTTTTAAAATATTAAAAAATGTATCTCTCTGAGCTGGTTCTCTGCCAATCTCTTTAATCATGTTTGCAAGTTCTATTATAGAAGCGTTCGTTCCCTTGCCTGCTGCTTTGTAAATCTCCTCAGAGAATGCAGTTCCCACCAAGTCATTTCCGCCATAAGTCAGAGCAACCTGTGCAAGTTTCTTGCCAAGTGCAACCCAGTATACAGAGATATTATCAAGTTCTTTTGCAAGCATCAACCTAGAGATTGCAGTTATTCTAAGATCATATGTAGAAGGACTCTCAGCTGTAACTAGTCCCTTCTTTTCAAGTTCGGTATTATCAAGGCTGAATTTTAACGGAATCAATGTAAGAAATCCCTTGGTTCTTTTTTGTACCTCTCTTAATTTTACCAAATGATCAATGATATGTTCAGGTTTTTCAATATGCCCAAATAACATGGTGGCGTTGCTTTTTATTCCAAGATTGTGGGCCTGCTCTATGGTATCTAGCCATTCTTGTCCAGAACACTTGCCCCTAACTATTTTATTTCGAATATCAGGATGGAAGAGTTCTGCACCGCCTCCTGGCATCGTATCCAGGCCAGCTGCTTTGAATCTAGTCAATACTTCTTTTACAGAATTTTTTGTAAGTCTTGCGATAAAGAAAACTTCAGCTGCAGTAAGTGCCTTGATATGCATTTGAGGATGATTCTGTTTTATTGTTCTAAACATTTCTTCATAGTATTCCATTGGAAGTTCAGGATGAAATCCACCTACTATGTGAACCTCTGTGGCACCCATCTCTTTTGCAATTGCAACTCGGCTTGCAATATCTTTTGCAGATAAAGTGTATGCATCACTTTCATCACCTTTTCTATAAAACGCACACATCTGACAGCTTGCAGCACAAACATTTGTGTAATTCATGTAGTAAGATGCAGCAAATGTAACTTGTTGTCCAACTCTTTGTTGTCTAATCAGATCTGCCGCTGCACCCAACATGTAGAGATTATCATAAGACATTAACTCCATTCCATCATCGTAGGAAAGTTCCTCTCCTGCAATTGCTTTTTCAAGCGCCTTTGATTCCTTTACTAGTTTTTCTAGCATGATACTACTTGAAGACGGTATCAATATAAAATTACCAAAGATTGCCATTCGTTAGATTATTGTACATGTATAATACCACACATTTCATGAAACTTCACCACATTGGCATTGTAGTAAACAGCATCCAAGAATCCCTAGGCGAGCTTAAAAATTACCTAGACTTTGAGACAACAAGTGCCATAATGCCAGTTGGCAGCCAAAAAGTCAACATTTGCCTCTTAAAAATAGGAGTGCCATTCCTAGAGTTGATAGAGCCAACATCTCTGGACTCTGGAATTAGCGAGTTTGCAAAATCTGGTGGAGGAATACACCACCTGTGCTATGAGGTAAAGGACATAGAATCAGAATTAGAATCATTCTCAAGAAAAGGTGCAACCATACTTGTAAATCCCATAAAAGGTTTTGATGAGCGCCGTATTGCATTTGTTGATTTGAATACAAAAAATACCAAATGTGGCCTTGTCGAACTTTTAGAGACAAAATAAAATTTTAGAAATTATTTTTCAGATGCACATTAGATCTTGACGATATTCCAATTATAGCAACAATTGATATCAAAAGTGCAATGGATGCAAGTGGACCAAATTCTGGAACAAATGTTGCGCTCTTTGAGAATACAATAGTATGATTGCCACGATTACCCTCTTGCCACGCTAGATAGACCGCGTTGTTCAATGCAACCATTTTACTATCATATGATTCGACTTTACTACTGCTGACATTGGTAGAATTGTCAAATGTTACTCCGCCATCAGAACTCTTGGTGATAAGTACGTCAAATCTTCCAGGACTGCTATCCACCCAACTGATGTAGATGGTACCATCAGACACAATTTTTGGCCAACCAGATGCACCAAAATTATTACTAATGTTTACGGGCGTGCCAAAAGTTACACCGTTATCAGTACTTTTTGCAAAAAAGACATCATAGTTTTGGCTAGCTATAGTCTGAGTCCATGTCACATAGACATTATTTCCAGTGACTGCAAATTGTGGATATCCAGAATCAGTATGTTGATTGCTTATGTTAATAGGAGCCCCAAAAGATTTTCCGCCATCAATACTTTTTGTAAATAAAATATCATAGTTTCCCGAAGTATTATCCATCCAAACAGCATAGATATTATCTTTTGATACAGAGATTTGTGGGGTCCCAGATTGACCAGTAGTGGAACTTACATCAATTGGGAGATGAAACGAGGTACCATAATCATCACTTTTGCTTAGAAATATCTCAAAATTTCCTTTGTTATTATCCTCCCAAGCCAAATATACTTGATTTCCAGTAGCAAGCAATTTTGGAATTCCAGAATTTCCTAAATTATGAGTCAAGTACGAGGGTGAGCCAATCGAGATTGCCTTGTCATCACTTTTTGCAAATACGATATTTGTGGAATTGTTATCAGACTTTTCAAGCCATGTAAAGTACACGTGGTTATCAGAAATGGCCATTTGTGGAAATGCTGCAAGTTTTGTGCTATCACTTATCATAACTGGTTTTTCAAAACTTGAACCGCCATCAGTACTTTTTGTAAGAAATACAGAGGCAGTGCCAGAAAGCGATGTCTGCCATACCACATAGACATCTTTGCCCTTTTGTGCAAATGCCGCATAACCTGATTGGCCAGAATTTGTACCAGACAGATTTATTGGATTAGTAAATGTACTTCCACCATCAGTACTTTTTGAAAAGAATACATCAGATCTTCCAGATTTGTTTTCCAGCCACAGCGCAAAGACTCCATCATTTGATGCTAAGATATCAGGACTTTGAGAGTCAGACGAAATATTGCTAATAGTTACAGCGTTTGTAAAACCTGGTGATGTAGTTTGAGCAAAACTTGGCAATATCCCCGATAAAACAAAAAGAGTCAGAATTACAAATGCGAATACTTTCACATGTTTATTCCAGATTCCCAATATAATATGGTATCACAGAGTTATTTCAAATCCACTTTATCTACTATAAGATTTAGTTCCACTGTTTCTTTTGTGTTTACTGCGTTGGTAAGATGAGTTGTCATGGTTACCAAACTATCTTTACCACCAATTTTCAAACTTGTTTTGATTAAAATTGGCTTAAAGTCAGTATTTGGTCCAAGCATCAGTTTTGGAATCTCATTGGTTATAGAAAGATCAGTTGTTGCCTTTACCTTATAGGCCTCAACATCTGTAAAATACACTCCTCCTCTCATAGTAGGTTCCCGTACCGGAATTTTGGATTTTACGATTGATATCTTTTGGACAGGATATGATTTTTCCTCAATAGTTATGACATATGAGAGATTTTGTCCCTCTGATACCTTGATAATTACATCTTCATTTTCTATCATTTGAGATTTAATTTCAAATCAACCTCTAATAATCTTCTGCATGATAAAACTACGATACTTTTACAACCAGTATTACCTAGTAGGTATTTATGAAAAATTACGAAGTAGAAGCTGCGTGGCACTATCACAACGGCACAAAACATCCAAACGGAATGCTACTAAGCAGATTCCACATGTATCATCCTTCACAAAGACCTACACCTTACAAGATTTACAAAAACGTATCACAGATTATTTTACCAATAGAAAAAAACTCAATAGGAGTTTCTACACTTGATGCCATTTCTACTAATCTAGATATCAAAGATAAAACAGTTCCAGATTTGCAAACCCTGTCAAGAATTTTATATTTTTCAGCAGGAATTACAAAGAAAATAAAATTTCAAGGTCTAGGAGAGATGGATTTTCGTGCGGCCTCTTGTACCGGTGCGTTGTATCACATTGAAGTCTATGTTGTATGTTCAAATATTGCAGGACTTGATGCGGGGGTATATCACTTTGATCCAAAAGAAATGAAACTAGATGTAATACGACGTGGAGACTATAGAGGAAAAATTCTTCAGTCTACTGCAGACGAGTCATTTACAAAACATTCACCAATCATGCTTATTTTCACTGATGTCTTTACAAGAAATTCTGTAAAATACCAATCAAGAGAATACCGACATGCATTTTGGGATAGTGGAACCATATTGGCAAACACACTAGCAATTACAACTGCTCACAAAATACCATCAAAGATTATCACAGGTTTTGTAGATTCGCAAATAGGTCACCTACTAGGATTAGATACAACCCAAGAGGTACCGCTCGTAATTTTGCCACTTGGAATAACAGACCAAGAGATTTCACCATATCCAGACGTGGCAGACGTCAATTTAGAAGCAATTTCATCAGAATATGAGATAGAATATCCAGAAATTAATGCCATACATGATTCATCTTGTCTTCTAAATGATATCGAAGTGAAAGCATGGAGATATGAAATGACAAGACAGTCAAAAAGTAATTCCCAATTTATGGCACTTGAAAAAAGGATCAATAGCAGCGAACCAATAGAGCAGACAATAATCAAGCGTGGTTCTACAAGAAAATTCTCACTAGAATCAATAACCCTAGAGCAGTTATCAACAATTCTTAGTTGTGCAACATCTGGAATTAATGCAGATTTTGTAAACCATGAAACATTATCTGATCCATATATCATTGCAAATGCAGTTGACGGATTGGATTCTGGCTCGTACTATTATAACAAAGAGAAAAACGAACTTGAATTATTACGAAAAGGAAACTTTAGACATACATCAGGAAATCTCGGATTAAACCAGGACTTGCCATATGATGCAAGTGTTACAATTTTCTTTATGATAAATCTCAAAAAGATTTTAGAACAATTTGGAAACCGAGGATATAGAGTAGCCCAATTAGATTCTGCAATCGCCGGAGGCAAGGCATATCTTGCATCATATGCACTAGACCTTGGTGCAACAGGACTTACATTTTATGATGATGCAGTTACCAGTTTTTTTTCACCGCACGCCATAGATAAAGAGGCCATGTTTTTGATTGCAATAGGAAAAAAAGAAAAAGCTCCCAAACAGAATCAAACTTCATCTTAAAGAACAACCAGTGATTTCCCCCTGGATCAAAGTGAATAAGACAATACTTGCCTTTTAGCCTAACCGTGAATGTTTACAATCTCTTTGCAAAATGACACCAAGTGTTAGTATTTCATGGCACAGCATAGTATCGATATATTAGAAGAATTCTTAATGCTTATATTTTTAGGACCAAGTTCAACACAAGTATGCACTCCAAGACAAAGTACGTTGTTCTCGCCTTACTTATTTTGATTCCATCATTTGTAAACTTGGGAGTTCCCATTTACAACAGAGATTCACCGGAATTATTTGGACTGCCATTTTTCTATTGGTTCCAAACATTTTGGTTATTTGCATGTAGTGGATTTTATTTTGCATATGCTAAACTGATGGAGAAAACAGTATGATAGGTTGGGATGTAATTCTAGTATTTGTTTCATTATTTATCGTCTTTATCGGATTAGGATTTTATGGCAAGTATTGGAGAAGAGGAGATCTCAATCACGTACACGAGTGGTCGTTAGGTGGAAGAAGACTAGGTACAACACTGGTCTTTTTCCTCATCGGAGCAGACCTGTATACCGCATATAGTTTTGTTGCAATCCCATCAGGAGTATTTGCAAAAGGTTCACTATACTTTTTTGCAATTCCTTATGTGATGTTAACTTTTGCCGTGGCACTTGTTACAATGCCAAAACTTTGGACACTCTCAAAAGAAAAGGGATACATCACGGCTTCAGATTTTGTAAAAGACAGATTCAGTAGCAGAACATTAGCTATAATGATTGCAATTACAGGTATTGTTGCAGAGCTGCCATATATTGCACTTCAGATAGTGGGCATGCAAGCAGTACTGACTGTGATGTTGGCAGGATACGCCAATTCCCAGATGGTTACAGAGATTTCACTTCTTGTTGCTTTTGTAATCTTGGCAGCCTTTACATATTCAAGTGGATTGCGTGGTGCAACTCTTACTGCAATCTTCAAGGATATTCTAGTATGGATTACAGTAATTGTGGTGATAGTTGCAGTTCCAATAAGCATAGGAGGGTTTGGAAATGCGTTCAAGGCAGCCAAGGATAATTATGTTACACTGCCAGAGAATCTAGTTCCGGCTTATGCAACTTTGATTTTAGGCAGTGCATTGGCTCTATACCTCTACCCACATGCAATAACAGGGGTTTTGAGTTCTCAAAGTGCACAAAAGCTTCGCTCTAGTACGGCACTTTTGCCTTTGTACGGAGTGGGACTTGCAATACTTGCACTGATGGGAATACTAGTCTATGCAGTTCCAGGAGCCATGCACTTTTTGTCAGGATTTCCCGAGAGTTCACGTGGAATATTGGTTGTTCCATCATTGATCCTATACTCTCTACCAGGATGGTTTTCAGGAATTGCATTACTCGGAATTTTTGTCGGAGGCCTTGTACCTGCGGCAATCATGGCAATGGCACAGGCAAATCTCTTGACTAGAAATATTATCAAAGAGATAAAACCAAATCTTTCAAACAATTCAGAAATTAAGATAACAAAAATGTCATCAACAGTATTCAAATTTGTAGCTCTTGCATTTGTGTTTTCAGTTCCTGCAACTTATGCAATATCATTACAGCTACTTGGAGGAATACTAATTGTTCAGATATTACCTGCAGTATTTTTTGGACTGTATGTAAAATCACTTAGAAAGACTCCGTTGATAATAGGTTTGATTGCAGGAATATTTTCCGGCATATACATGCTAGAGATGGCAAATAGTTTTGGCCAGTTGACATCATCTCTTTTCAAAACTGGCTTTGGTCCAATATACATAGCAGTAATAGCACTTGCAATCAATCTTGCAATATCATTTGGAGGAAGTGCAGTATTACACAGACGTGCAATTAAAAATCAAACAGGCTAATTAATATATAATAAAATGTAGTTGAGTGGTTTACGACTACTCGTATTCCATCAATTTCTTTTCTTCTAATAGTGTGTGAAGATTGTGTACTGCACGATAAACTTCTGCCTCTTTCTTTGTTCCAGTACAGACTAGTTTTCCAGAAGCAAAGATAAGAACTACTGAACGCGGATCAAGCATTCTATGTATCAAACCTGGAAATTGTTCTGGCTCATACATACTTCTTGGAAGACTTCTTGCTGCTTTTTCCAAGTGAACCTTACCGCCAAGACTAACAGACGCTACAATATTTTGAATTGTAATTTCTGCATTCTTTTTGATTTTTATCTTACCTTTTCGCAGTCTTTGTACTACAGTGTTTACGGCATTTATTGCAGCCTCTTCTGACTTGGAGCCAGTACAAACCATTTTACCCGAGCTGAAGATCAGTGTTGCAGTTTTTGGAGATTTCAATCTAAAAACTAGACCTGGAAACTGTTCAGGATGGTATTCTACGTCTGGGAATTCTTTTGTAATTGCTATGAGATCAATTTTTTGGTCTACGGTTGCAGAAGCTACTACATTTACGATGTCAACAATCGGTTTTGTTTGTGGCATTTAAATAGGTTATAAAGTGGTACCATATATAACCAATTACATAGAAACCGTGACTGTAAAGGTAAAAGATCTTACAGTATGTTTTCAAGACAGAAAATTTTCGATCTAAAAATTGATCGTAGTTTTACAGATTTTTAATTACAAAAAACTCGCCATATGATAATATCAAGTCAACACAGAAATATTTTCACGGTATATATTTTGGTAAAAAATCTCTACAATACAAATGCGTTCTAATGGAAACCATGGAAGATCTGAAGATGACGAGCATTCAAAGACTTCAGAGATATCCAAAATAAAAAAAGAGATTGAAACAGCAGATAAGGTATTCTATGACGAACTTGCTAGCAAATATTTTCTGCTTGACAAATTTAGCCTCGAACAATTAAGGGACATGTGTAATAGTCTACTTGGAAAAGGTCCAGATGTAGAATATTATGAGGATGAACATACGAATAAAATTACAGAGTTACCGCAGTACAAGGAAGATTTCATTCATTTCATAATTGACGAATTCCAATTTTCTGAAATCAGAGATTATGCACTAAGAAAACGCATAGTTATCAGCCGTTTTTTTGAGAATAAAAAATAAGTTATTTGTTCAGTATGGTCAAGTTAAGAAACACAGTCTTTGTCACATAACCATCTGATGCACTAATTCCAACGGTATAATTCCCAGGAGTGATTCCCCCATCATGAAGGGACATCAAAACTTGTCGATCATGTGAAATGTCTACCACATCAGATGCAAACCGTACTGTCAGATTACCCAGTTCGGCAGTTGAAGTAATTGAGCTTGACGCGTTTAAAGAGATAGGATTAGAATGATTCAAGTCACCTTGAATTTCCAGATTAATTATATCATCGAGTTTATTGGAACCTAGTGTAATCTCCTTTTTACTAGGCATTATTTCAAAAGGTACAGAAATATGCCCGTTTATCATCCCAACCTTATCAGTATTCCATTCAGAAAACCAGAGGATTTTTTCGTCATGAGGGTCTTGTGAAATGTTAAGAGGATATGTAAGATAGCCATCCTTTGGAACAGAAGGAATAGAGTATTCAGTTAGCGTCTTATTTTCCAAATCAAAACACCCTATCTTATTTCCCTGATGTTCATTAAACCATAAAATTTTTGGATGGTCTGTACCACGAATCCAAAATGGTAACGTTGTGGTATGAAAATGATTTTGTGATGTAGGATATCTAACTAATTTTCCAGTATCAAGATCATATCGGGTAAGAAAACTTGTCCCATGTTCTGTCAGCCAGACAGAATTATTGTTTACTAGTAAATCAGTTGGTGATGAAAATACAATGGTGTTGTAATTTGGGATGCTTTGAAGTGTGATAATATTTTTTACAAAATTATTTTCTCTAGTAACTTGATATTGTAGAATTTTTTGAGAATCAATGTTAGCTGTCCACACGGAATCATTTTGTAAAAATATACCAGCTGGAGTTGTGTTATTGCCAGTTTCAAAAGATGAGATTTTGTAGTTGCCGTCAGTAAATTTTTCTATCACACCAATTGTATCACCACGCAGAGTGGTAAACCATATTTCTCCATTCTTTGCAACTTTCATCTGAAAAGGTGCCCCAGATTCAGAACGAAATAGATGAAATGTGTCATTTCCAGGTTCTAGTTGCCAGATGGATTGAGTGCCAAGACCTGAGAACCATATCTTCCCATCACGGTCCTGTACCATAGTCCATACCATGGTAGAATTCCACTTTACCACGTCAGGCTGAGAGTTATCTCTAATCCCAAAATTGGCGATATCCCCACTTTCCGGATCAAGTGAGAGTAGATTTTTAGAGTCAGAAGTTGTTATCCACACATTGCCATGAGTGTCCACAAGTAGGGCATTTGGCTTGGTTCCTTCAGGTAGAGAATATTCTTTAACATATTGTATAGATGCAGTAATCTGACTTTTTGTCAAATCATTGCCCTGCCAAGTAATCACAAGGAGCATAATTGCAATTACTGTCACTGACGCTATCAAGATTAGTTTAAGGTTCAAATTACTGAGTTTCTTTTGATATGGTCTTTGCATATTAGTCTCTCGAAAATAGAGGCAATATAATATAGGAAATCATAGTAAGAAACTTTGTGAAGAAGCGGTTCTATCTTTTTCTGCCAATCTATTTCAGTTTCTTTGTAGGTCTTGGAGTCTACGAAGTAATTCATCCTCCATTTAGTACAGATTCAACAAGGATTGGAAATTATGAGATAAAAATAGAAACCACCCCACCAGTTCCAGAGATAGAAAAAAATACTAGCATACATTTCCTAGTTCTTGATGAAAATGGAAGATCAGTGGACAAATTTAGAATTGGAATTCAAATTTATTATAACGATGATTTAGAGAAATCATTTCCACCTGCTAACCACGGTTTAGGAAGATATGATTTAGATTATACATTCAAGGAATCTGGAAATCATGTAATCAGAGTTGATCTTTTTGATCTTAAGAACGGTGATGTGTTATCACACGCATTCAATGTTGGAGTGCTAAACTTTTACATGAACATATTCACATATCTAGTGATAGCAGGATTGACAGGAGTTGCCGGCATCATAATTGCGATAATAATTTTTCAGAAAAAAATCAGTAAGACAAGATAAAAAACATGGCATGGTCCGTTTGGCAGAATGCTTGGAGATTACCTCCATTGAATCAGACGCCATTGCGCTGATTCTTGTAAGATTTCTGCCGGACCATGCATCGTCAAGCCAGTAATGTGACTTTACGATCATAGTACATTATAATTACAAATTATTTAACAATTTGTAATTATAAACACATCAACATACAATTTATATAAAAATTACATACTAAAAAAGGGCTTTTTTAAGAATAATTATTCAAGCATGTTCCAGAATCTAGAATATCGAAATAGCCCAACCCAGCCAGATATGAAACATACAAGTGACAAAACAAATAACAAATACAATTCTCTCTTTCGGTGTGCAAGATCAAGATTTAGAAAAAGAAATGCACCTAATCCTATAAGGCCAAAAAAAAGTATCAACCTACCCAATCTTTTAAAATTCAATTATTGACACAATCAAGACTGCCCGATATAAAATAGATCTACTGCTACAATTTCATATCAAAATGAACTTTCACAATCACATGATAAAATGTTATACCAGTCCGCATTTTTGGTAATACTGTTGATGATATTCCTCAGCCTTGTAAAATTCTGTTGCGGGAACAATCTCAGTTACAATTTTTTTCCCATATTTTCCTGATTTTTCAAGTGCATCTTTTGATTCTCGTGCTTCTCTTTCCTGCTCTGGCGTATGAAAAAAAATTGCAGATCTATATTGTTTGCCAACATCGGGGCCTTGCCTGTTCAGTGTCGTAGGGTCATGATTACTCCAAAAGATATCTAAAAGTGTACGGTATGAAATTTTTGATGGATCATATTCAACTTGAATAACTTCAGCATGTCCCGTTGTATCAGTGCAGACATCCTCATAAGTTGGATTTTTAACATGTCCTCCCATGTAACCAACGCTTGTAGAAGTTACACCATTTTTTCTATAGTCATTTTCTATACACCAAAAACATCCAGCACCAAATGTAGCTTTCAACATATGAGATATAATTTAGCTTGAATTAAATTCTATCGCGAGAGTAGGTAAAGCGATTTTGCCACATCTTGATCAGAGACTTGACCAGATGCCCATTGACACAGCATTGTTTTGTCAGGAGTTTGCCCCAAATTTTCAGAATCACCTAAAATAATTATCGCCCCAGTCAAAGTAAGATATTTCATCGTAGAGTACAATTGAGTGTCATCAATGTCTCCACCACACCAATATCCTACTAGCTTTTTAGTCCATGAATGAATTTGACTTTGGCCTGGAACTACATTTACTACAAATGTCTTGATTATTGAATTTCCGTTCTGATCTTTTGCTGCACATGTGACCGTAGTCTTACCCATGCCAAAAAATGAGCCAGATTGAGGGTCACATATTGGAGCTTTGTACCCATACAATATGGCAGAATTGGCGTAGTTTACGATTGCCCCCTGAGAATTGGTTGCATGCATAGTCAATAGAGGAGCAATCCGGTGTGAGGTAGTACTTTGCTGCGCAATACCTCCCATAGAACCTACTGTAAGAAATACACTGGATGGAAACACATGGTCATTGAATCTAAACTCAAGGGTAGAACCCATCTCTACAGGGTAGCCATTAACTGAGGTGGGCATCTTTACAGTTACCTCAAACATGTTGGTATCAGGGCCTGTTTCTCGCAATGTGTACGGATTTGTTTGAAAGGCAGAGTCCCCCAATGTGGTTTGGACTCCACCCATGTGAAATTCAATCATATCAAGTGGGATATCATCAGGACGAAAAGAATCCAAGTTATAATCAGGTGCATATATTCTCAGTTTGAAATAATTTCCAATTCTAACATGTGATGATGAACCAGATACAGGGCCTGATGGCGCACTTGTTAGAACCTTGGATTGAGTCAGAGTAGTGGGATGTCCAGAATAATCTGCTTGCTGATGATATGTCATTAAAACAACATCACCATCTTTCAATGGTTGTCCATTGACAGAGTCTGGTAATGTGAGTTGAACTTGAAAGGTTCCAGTATCAATACCTGTTTCTACCATGGCATTAGGTCCAGAGACTGGAACTCCATTTATTGTAAAATCAACAAGACCTGAAGTTGGGATAATCATTACTGCTCGATGATCAGTGGATAAATTAATGTCCGTGATGTAAAAAGTCAGAATTGTTCCAGGAGTAGTAGGTTCTGCATAACATAAAGAAAAAGGTAACAAAAGTAAGATTAGAAAAAGTCTTTTCATGGAGTAGATTCAGATGTTTTAAAAGCACTTATCAATTCATCTGAGTTTTTAGTTATAGCATCTAAAACTTTTCTTGCAGAATTCATTTCTTCTTCAGATACTCCTCTGTACATCATCTTTCTTAGCTGAAGAACAATCAAGATTATGGAATCCACCGTTGACTCGGATTTTGAAGTAAGAAAAATTCTGTTGATTCTTCGATCATTTGGATCAGCCTTTCTTTCAATCAATCCATTTTGTTCCATCTTGTCTAATATTGGAACAAGGGTACTTCCATCAACGTAAATCTTGTCAGCCAGTTCTTTTTGGGTAAGGCCATCTGTAATATTTAATGCAAGTATTATCTTCCATTGAGAAGGTGTAAGCCCAAGTTGCTTTTTCATCTCAAGTTCTGCTAATCTTTCCTGAGATTTTGAGGTAAGAAAGACAGCCATTCCAATACTATTAGTAATATCCAATTTACGCATGATATGTATCACATCTACTGGTATACAAATCATTGGTACACCAATAGTTATATACCAATAGGTGAATTATAGACACATGAATTCTCAGACTGCACTGAGATATCTTATTCCGGGACTAGGGATAGCTCTTGCATCAACACTTGGGGTAGGTCCACAAAACTTGGCATATGCTGTAACTCCTACTACATTTGAGAGCCACGCAATAACAGGTCAAGATCTGAATAACAATCCAATGGTTGCAAAGATCCTAAGTGAGATAGAGTATTCAAAAAAACAGGTAGCAGATTTACAAAAAAATCAAAAAGATCTAGAACTGAATCAAAAACTCATCGCAGAGCAGAGATTGATTGCAAAGCATCTCCAGGACCAAGCTTATCAGATACTTCAATCACAGACTTCTGTAAATAGTTCAGACAATGCATACAATAGATTCTTGAGCACAGTTCAGAATAATAATACAAAATTAGTATTTCATGACGAATTTGCATTTACCAAACAAAGAGTAAGTGCAGGACATGATGCAATGAAAAAGATGCTTGACAACGGTGGAACCTATGAAGAAGCCATTCAAGAATTTTCAAAGTATGCTGCAATAAAGCGAGTAGAAATGGTTGAGATGAACAAGAATCTTAACATAAAATATGGGCTTGCAGATGCAAAGGTTCAGGCAGACTTTAACTCAGATGGTACTCTTCCAATAGATTACATTAAAGTTCCAACAGGGGTGGCAAGTCATTCAAGAACTTGATTTAAAATCCCCTTTTAGTTTTCTTGTTATTTGTATACTAGCTATCACAGTCGCCTCGTTTGTACCCTCGTCTTATGCAGACAGAGTTATCACATTACAGAAAGTCTCTGATGTAAACGAAGCATCTTTGTTAAACACAATATCAGATGTGTCAAATTATCCCCAGGTATTTCCAGATAATGTCAAGTTTGTAAAAATACTAGATAACAATACCAGATTAGTTGAGATGAACGCAGGAATAAATGGTATATTTTTTGACACGCAGGCAATATGCAAGACCGATGCAGATGGAAATTATGTTGTAGAGGTAGTCTCAGGGGACCTTAAAGGAACAACAATGACCACAAAACTTGAAAAAACATGGGGCTTTCATGGTCAAAAAGATGGTGGAACAGTGGCAGACATTTCTTTGAATGTAAAAACATCAGGCTTGCTCTCGTGGATGATAGACTTTGTTCCAGATAATTCTCTATTAGATGCTCTCGGATATGGGTTTGATAAATTTGTACAACACATACAGACAAACTAATTTTTCAGGTATAAAACAAAATTCAAAAACAGATTAAATCATTTTTTTAAAAGTTTCGGTTTTAATTTTACATTATTTTTTAAAAGTTCAAGTGCAATTGTCTTATTGTTTAATGCCAAGTCAAACTTTTTATCTATCTTCAATGCGGCGTTAAAACATTTTATCGCGTCCTTGAGCAAACCAAGTTCTCCAAGAGACAGACCCTTGTATGCTATTGCCAAGGCATATTTTGGTTGAAGCTTTAACGCTTTATCATAGCAATCAATTGCATCGTGATATTTTCCAAGTGTGTGCAATGCAGAGCCCTTGTTTACTAGAGCATCCATGTGTTTCTTTTCAATTTCAAGTGCCTGGTCATAACACTTGACTGCTTTAGCATGCTTGCCAACAGTTTGAAGTGTAACGCCTTTATTTATAAGAGCGGTAATATTTTTTGGATCCTTGAATAATATAAGATCATAGTATTCTAGTGCAAGAGTGTATTTCCCTTCTTCGCATAGTTCGTATGCTTCATCAAGAAGGGAAGAGTTTTTCATCGTCTTGAGTTAAAAATCTGTAGATATTATTCTTTTAGAAGATGTCATACTTGTGCAGGTTAATCCTCAATACCATCGATGATAAACTGTAAAATGCATATATTTGTCAAGATCGTTTGCTTTTATGATTTGGAAACTCCAAAGTGCGAGAATTGTGGAAAAATATTAGAAAACGCCTTAGTTACACATTGCTCTGACAAGTGCCTATTTGATTCAATCAAGAACAGTCAGCCATTTCCAGTGAAGAACAATAGTGAGAATTCCAGTGCTACAAACAGTTACTGAATATTGAAACCTATTCTAAAAATATAGAATATGTTCAATTTCTCGACTAGAAAATTAATAAATTCGAATTCACAACAGTCTTTAACAGCATTTTCTTGCGAAACTCTAATGCCTACAGTGGTCTTTGATTTTGACGGAACAATTGCAGATACGCTATCAGTAGTCATAAAAATCGCCAACAAATTTGCCGACCATTATGGATACAAAAAAATTCCACTCAGTGACTTGCCAAAACTTCGAGAAAAAAAACCAAGTGCGGTCCTGAAACATCTCGGAATATCAATATTTAAGCTTCCAATCGTGGTAAGAAAGATAAGATTTGAGATGAACAAGGAAATAGTTCATTTGAAAACTGCCGTAGACCTCAGAGACACACTAGTTGACCTCAAACAGAAGGGGTGTGTTCTAGGAATCTTGACTACAAACTCTAGAGAGAATGTTACAGAGTTTTTGAAGAATAATGATTTACAATTGTTTGATTTCGTATATTCTGGCAGAGCAGTGTTTGGAAAAAGCAGATTGTTGAAAAAATTAATGAAGGATAAAACAATACCGCATGCAGATCCAATTTACATTGGAGACGAGATAAGAGATGTCGAAGCTGCCAAGAAAGCAGGAATCAAAGTCATAGGGGTGACATGGGGATATAATACTAAAACTGCTCTGCTAACATCCCACCCGGATCATGTTGTAGAGAAACCTGAAGAACTCAAAAGTATAATTCTAGGCTAGAATTATATCACAAAATAAAATTACGTTTACCTCAAGTTAATTTCAAATAGCACTTCTAGTTGCATCATAATAATGAGCTCCGATGTAACAGAGGAAGAAAAAAAGACACTTACACCGGAATCAGGTTTTGATCTATGCGGAATTGATTATTTCGAATCACTGGGAAAAAGACTCTACTTTATAGAGCATTATGAAAAATACCAAGACGCACTCAATGCAAAAAAAGAGCGAGACCGCCCGGATGAATACATAATATTATACAAAGGAGTCTCTTGAGACGATTTCATATTAGTTATTTTTATGAATTAATTCCTATTTTTTACTTGTAGTCTTTTCATCTGACATTTTTTTGAAGATCCTCACAGCTTCAAGATGTGAGCAGTTTGCCTTCAGTCCCTTGCCATGATGAAATTTATAAAAATTTTTGAATCCTTCGCAGTCGCAGCTGTCGGATGTTACCATGTATGACTTGGACGGGTCACTTGATGATTTTACCTGGAATAGATCGTCTTCAATCATGACAACACCATTTTTTGCCAATGCTGTTGCCTTTTTGATAGTATTTGCGCTCATGACTTTTTGAATATATGCGCAATTAAATAATCCTTAAGTTTTTCAAGTTTATTTTTCTTCATCTATAGACCCACCCTGGCCTCTAATTGTAGCAAAGGTTGCAGTACTTGTGATATCTTGTACATCCCTTACACCAGTTATTGCAGCATGAAGATCTTCTTCTTTTTTTGCAGACACCTTGACAAATACATCATATCTGCCCATGATTCCATTTACTTCAACAACATTTGGCAATTTTTTAATTTTAGATATTGCGTCATTTTCCTGACCAGGTACACAGGTTGCAAAGATGTATGCAATCATGGCATACATAGGAAATGATCAGATAAAAGTTTAGAGTTAAAATTTAACTTTATTATGATTAAGTATCAACTATACATTATGCCTATAAAACCAGAAGATGTAGAATCCGAGTTAATCAAGCAGATGTTTGATGAAATAATGAAGATGATTCGTGAAAAACATATCAAGTTAGAAACTATAGTTCAAAGAATGGTAGAGCAGGGTGCCATATCTCAGGAATCATTTAACAGAGTATACACACTACTCACAGAATACGGTAAAAAGAAACAATGGATTAAAGTTTAGAACTATTCAGAAAGATCTGCCTCTTTAGTTTCAGGATTAAGTTTTGCACCAATTAGCAATATAGCAGAACCTATCATTAGATTAATTCCAAGAAAGATAGGGGCCAGTGGACCTACACGTGAGAGGATAGTTACAGCTACAAGTGGTGCCCATGAACCAACTAATAGTCCACCATTGTACGCAAATCCCGAGGCGCTGTTTCTAATAGATGTCTGAAATCTTTCTGCAAGAAATGCAGGTATGGGTCCAAAGGCAGTTGTTGCAGCCATTATCAAGATTATCACATATGCAATTCTTTCAAAAATTGTCGATGCGTGATATAGACCGTAGATGGATGGAATTGCAACTATAATTGCTACAGCAGCTATTATCATCATGGTTTTTCTTCTTCCAATATATTGACTGATAAATCCAGCAAATATTTGCCCAAGAAGTGATGTCACTGTTGCTACAATCATCAGAGTTGCTACCTCTGGTTTGTCCAAGTTGACATATTTTTGCAAAAATGTTGGTAGAAATCCAATTGAAGTATAATATGAAAACATCAAACCAGTCATAATTATAAGAGCAAGAAAGAATTTTCTTTTTTCAGTTGCAAATATTTTTTTCAGCGGAGCCCTCTCAATCTTGTGTTCTCTAGATTTTTGTAGCCATGTTGCAGATTCGGTCATCTTGAATCTTACAAAAGTTGCAACAAGACCTGGAATTATACCAGTAAAGAACATGATTCGCCATCCCATTTCAAGAAAAGAGTTACCTGGATAGTGTGATAGAACAATTTGGTATACAATTGATGCAATGACAAAACCTAGATTGTATCCACTCTGCAAGAAACCAGACAATAGGCCTCGATGCGGTTTGTTTACAGTCTCCATAGTAATCACAGTACCACTACCCCATTCCCCACCTGCAAAAAATCCCTGGATGAATCGTAGTACAATTAGAAGTATAGGTGCAAGGACTCCTGCCATCTGCCACGTAGGCAAAAGTCCTGTTGCAAATGTTGCAATAGAGAACCCAAGTATAGTAATGATCATGGGTTTTTTTCTTCCATACTTGTCTCCCAAATTTCCAAAGAATGCACCGCCAAAAGGCCTCATAATCAGAGTTATGACATAGGTTGCAAAGATTGCCATCAGACTAAGGGTAGCATCAGTAGATGGAAAGAAGAGCTGACTAATGGACGGAATTACAAGAAGCATGAGAACAAGGTCATACCCATCAAGTGACCAACCAAGCCAAGATCCTAATGCTACAACTTTTTGTTGTCTAGATAGTCCAAGCATTTGCCTCTTGAGGTTGGAATCTATTTAATTTGTGTTGCCCTTAGAATTTCCTCAAAAACCAGGCTTAGTTTTCATAATATCAGATGAATCAAAATACAAAATCAGTTTTACAACAAGATAGCATACTATCAGAGTGGGATGTTTAGATTTTTTATTTTATCAATTATTTCATCGTGATTTGAATCAGGGTTGGTTGAAAGTATCAAAAGACCATCATCGAGAAATAATGTAATTAATTTTACTTTTTCTTTGGATGTTATCATCCAGTTTGTCTTACCCAGTTTTTCGTTGAACATTTCATCCCATGAAGCCTTGACAGATGCCTGATAATGCACCATATTACTTAGTTCTTCATCAAGCAATGGTGCGGCAGTAGGCTTTCTTACAAACGTAATCAATTTTCTATCTTTTATCCTACCAACAAAACGAACGCCAGCGTCAAGATTTAAAATCTGAGTATATGGATCTGCTTGTTTTGTACGCTGAGCCAATTGTTGTGTATTAATCTCCAAAGGAAATTTAACTCTATGGAATTATCAAAAAATAAGCCATGATCGATAAAACTGACAAAATTATACTGGATGAGATAATAGTAAGGCATCATGTAGATCAGAAGACGGCCTCATTAATGGGACAGTCACTGGACAGAATAAACTCGATAAATGAATATAAAAATTTCAAATATGAGCCTCTTGAAGAATTTGAAAAAAGACTACCAAAGTTAAACAGTCTAAAAGAAAAAGCAACCGAGTCATTTAGGCCGTTTGCCAATAGATATCATACATCACTTTGTGCATCCATGGGAGTTCCCATGATGGAGTCAATCGCCATGTCTAAAAAGTCAGGAAATTATGAGGTATTTCATGCATTATTTGGGTTGACAAATGCCAAAGCCAAAAGATTTGGCCTTGCTGCACTCTATTCTGCACTACAAGGACAAAAAAACGATATTCCAAACACAGGAGACATCTACAATATAGTATTTGACAGAGACTCGCCCTGGACATATAGAAATGAAGTGGAACATATGGAAGAATATGCAAGGTATCATTTCAACAGCTATGTGATAAATGAAGTAGAAAACTTGACATCAAATCCATTTGAGCCCGTAATTTCATTATATGAACTTGGTTCTGTAGATTTCATATTCATGCAAACAGAACATGATAAAGTAAGAACTGAGAGATTGTGTACATTTCATACTGTGAACATTCCAAACAAGGGCGATGTTCTTGCAGTTCACATGACTGGAGATGAAAAATTAATCCATTACAGAAAATGGGGAGAGCCGTATTTTACAATTCATCCAGTTGATGGAAATATAAAATTAAGAATTGTCGGAATTGCAGATCAGAGATTTATGGCAGACTAGAATTTAGCTCAGTTTCTCAGCATCTTTTTTCCAGATTCTGACACCATCAACGAATACTTGTTCTGGTTCCTCAAATACAGTATGCCACCTACCGTCATGTGGAAAGAGTTTATCCATTTCCCTTATTTTGCCATTTGTTGGAAAAGCATTGGTCAGTGCCCCCCATTTCATATTAGGAACTTTGGGCATAATCTCGTTGATATCTCGCATATTACCATATATTACAAAATCATGGGATAAAATACTATGCATTCATGATACAAAATTACAAATATGAAAAATTCCACGTATAATTCCAGAGTGCAGTTTTTGCCAAATATTTTTCAAATTTGGATTTATTAACTAGTATATTCACTCGAAAATATTGAAAATTTTGGTAATCTTAATTTTGATATTAGTGGGACTAGTCATTTTACCCTCTTACGCAGAACCTGCTGTAAAAGATACTAATTTTGCTGTTCAAAAATACGTTACCGGAATTTGTTGTAGTCCTACTACAATGGCCTTTGAGGGAAATGACATTCTTGTGTTGTCAAAAGTATCTGGGCAGGTTCATTTATTCAGGGACGGGGTTTTGCAAAAAAACCCAGTTCTTCAGGAAAATGTAACAAGCGAAGGAGAACAAGGAATGCTTGGAATTACAACCGTAGGAACCAAGGTGTACATTTACTTTACAGAATCATCAACCATGGGAGGACACCCACTTGGAAAACGTGTATACAGTTATGATTGGAATGGACAAGAGCTAGTCAACAAGACTCTGATCAAAAACCTGTTACAAACACAGACATATCATAATGGAGGAGCCATGACAACTGATCTTAACGGTTCAGTCTATCTTATAGTGGGGGATGCAGGTCACTTTGGAAATTTGCAAAATCATCCTGTTGGAATACCAGATGATACATCAGTCATTTTTAGAATTGCCCCACCCGGTCCATATTATGCCATTGGAATAAGAAACAGTTTTGGATTAACAGTCGATCCTGTTACTGGAAAACTTTGGGATACAGAAAATGGTCCAGACTTTGGAGATGAGGTAAACATAGTCCCTCCAAATTTTAATAGTGGGTGGGATATCATAATGGGTCCTGCAAATAAAACTCAAGTCTCACTACTTCCCAAATTTTTAGGATACACGTACCACGATCCGCAGTTTACTTGGTGGAGGACTGTAGCTCCTACTGGAGTGGCTTTTGCAAAATCCCATGAATATGGAAAATATCAAAACAATTTGTTCGTAGGAGATTGCAATAACGGAAACATTTACAGATTTGAATTAAACCAAAACAGGGATGGTTTTGTATTCAATTCACCACAACTACAAGATAAAGTAGTAAACATAGGAGATTCCATGGATGAAATAATATTCGGTACAGGATTTGGCTGTGTAACAGACATAGTAACAGGTCCAGATGGTCTTTTGTACATAACATCTCTTAGTGATGGAACCATTTACAGAATAGTTCCAAGCAGCGTATCACAACTTTCGTATCTACCATATTTGTTCATATCAATCATTATTGTGCTGATTTTAATTTATTTTAAAAGATCACGTAAAAAGATACAACCAATCTAAAGTGGTTCACCCTACGCCAATTACAAGAATTAAGATCCATCTTAAAATACGATTAATACGTAACTATACCCATGCAAGGTTCAAGTGCATTAGATAATTATGATTTAAAAAAAGCCCACAAAGCTTTGAAGATGTTACTCATTGATAGAAGCAATGAGTTCAGAGTATTTGCCCAAGGCATTGGATATCCCACAAATGCAGAAAACTGGGAAGTAATAGTCTTGAATTTTTCTCTTGATTTTGTAGAGTGTTTCAATGTAATGTCTGGTGAGAATAAGCTTGACCACAATCAGATTCACAAGTGTATGACACTCATGAGACAAATTGCTAGAGGAAAGTCAAACATGACTGAAATGACACACCTTGAAAATACAGCATATCTAATTGCAGAAGACTTCAAATCAATTTACAAAAGAATGGAATAAGATCCAATCTTTACTGCATAGATAGATCCAGTTAGTCGATTAGCATCTGTGGATTCTTAATTATAGTGACCAAAAGAGCGATAACTGTTTTTATCATCAGGCATCTCTTGTCTTTCTTTGAGCAGTTTTGTTATCTGCTCTAGTATTTTATGAGCGTTGATTATAGACTCGGACTTGAGTTTTGCCCCCGAAGCATCACTTTCTACAACAGCATATCTTGAGACAAGTCTGAGATTTACATGGTACTTGTCACTACTTGTCCATTGTAACACATATCCACCATCACCTTCAACAATTCCTATCCAACGTAGAGTGCCAAACCATTTTCCAAGTAACTTGTTCACCACATCTTCTACGTTGATTTCAGGTGGGATGTATAGTTGAAGAATCTGCTCAAACTGACCATACTGATGTGAAATGTTCTTAGATAGATTTTCAAGATCAATTCTAGACTTTTTGACAAGTATAGAATCCAAATTCTTTGTAAGTTTGTAACCATAATCTGTTTTCTTTACCAAGCCCGCACTTTCTAGCCTATGCAGTGAGCGTGTTAGGCTTTGTTGGTGAATTCCTAACTTTCGTACAAGCCCATTGAATGTATACTGGTTATCATTAATATCGCTATCCTGGTTTAATAGCGACAAAACTTTTTTGTCATTTGTCTGAAAATCATCTAGTGATACATCTGCAGAATTATCAATTATAATCTGAACCATTTTATCATCTACCTTGACCTCTTTTTCGTTTGTAGGTTTGTCTTTTTTTTCTTGAGAGTCTTTGTTTTCCATTTCTTACTCCAATTGGTCCTATTACTTATTTAAAACTAGTTTAGCTGTTACCACTTGCTTTGATCCCAATATTATGGAATTTACAGATTTTATTAGATTACTTGTATTTTCTAACATCGTATAATGAGGTAGATTAAATCTATTTTTTCGCGACTTTGCATTTCTTGAATTCAATCTTAGTTTATTATTACAACATGGGCAACGTATTCCAGAAGATAACGAGTCTACAAATATTCCACATATAGAACATGGTCTTTGTCCCACTGCAAACCTAAATCCTCCCAATGGTTTTTTTGCTGCAAACCTATAGCAAATTCCTTTGCACTTCAAGTTCTTTGTGATCATATCAATACTACATTTCAAATAAAATAGACTAGGATCTGTAAAACCCAGTCACAGGTATTTTTATACCCATTCAAAAATAAATAGACGCTCCAATCAGTATCATAGAGAACGATGGTAGAGATTTGGACGCTAGTTGCAATATCTATTCCTACAATGATTTTCTTGGGGATGCGTCATGCCCTAGATGTCGACCATATTACAGCAATAGATAGCCTAGTACGGTTACACAATGCAGTAAAAAAATCACGTTGGATAGGAACTGGATTTAGCGTAGGTCATACCATCTCGGTTCTAGCAGAGATGATCTTCATTATTTACATAATTGGAAGTATAACCAGTACAAACAATCTTGCTTTTTGGGGAGGCGTAACGGGAGCTGTTGTACTTGGTACAATCGGTGCAATCAATATCTACTCAATGAAAAAATGGGGCAAGAGTGGTTCTGCAATACTTGCAAGCAAGATTTTGAAAAGGACCGGAGTTTTAGGACCTACAGGATCTGCTCTAATTACAGGAGTTGTGTTTGGATTAGGGTTTGATACAGCAACACAGATTTCGGCTATAACTTTGTCAGCAGTGACATCGGCAGTAGTAGGAATTCAGACTGCTTTGATACTATCAGGATTTTTTGCATTAGGAATGATTCCAATAGATACTTTTGACAGCATAATACTTCGTTCTGCATTTTCAAAGATACTTCATGGAAAAGGATTTCGATACATGTCATATGCACTAAGTGCTCTGGCTCTAACAATTGCTTCAGTTATAGCATATGAAACGTTTGCAAATTCAGAAATACTTCCCAAGATAACAGGTCCAGTTTTAGCAGTGGCGATAGTTTCAATATCATTCGGATATGCTTTTGCTACAAGAAAAAAATTACAAGGAACTAGTCCTGCAAATTAGAAATTTTAGTCAAATGTACTATGTAACAGTAAACAAGGCAAGCATTCCAGCTGTGAGATGATCATTGACATGACAGTGGTACAACCAAGTACCTGTATTGTCTGGATACATGTCAAGCACCTTCATGCTCATTGGTAACAATTCTACCATGTCGGTTCGCATTCCATCCATTAGAAGTGTCTGTCCATGCCAATGCGGAGTATGTAGATCAGTCTCAGTTCCCATACCTAAAACATACCATCTAACATGAGAATTGGCTTTCATTACTAGTCCAGGTAGATTTCCATACATGTATCCATTGATGGTATGCCTCATGTTGCTTTCCTGAAAATCAGCATCATCAAGATTTACACTTGAGGGGTTTTGTGTAAATGTCTTGATGTTGTAATCAAGGTACAGGCTCTTGTTTTCATCAAATATTGTAAACATTGTAACAAACTCCTTATCTACGCCCTTTGGAGTACCATCAGGGTTTGCCTCTCCATGTCGTGTTATAATAATTGGTCCTGCAAGTCCGGCATAGGTATCTTTTACTTCATCTACATGAGAGTGGTACACCCACACTATTGAGCTGGGATCATGTGGTCCAGGTCCTGCACGTTCGGGCACCTGCCAAATGTAGGTATAATTTCCACCGGTTGGTACTGCATCACCTTTTTTGTCAGATGCCGGAACTCCATCATTGTACAATGCCCCCTCTGAATCTTTTTGATAAAATACACCATGAGGGTGAATGCTAAATGGAAACCTTGCGTTATTTTTAAAAACTACTTTGATGGCATCTCCCACTTCGGCATGTATTACAGGTCCTAGTATTCCCAAATGTTGCCATTTATCATCAACTGGTTTTAGTGTTGTAAAAGTATCATCAGTATATTCTCGGTATATGGCTTTAAGAGATACTTTTCCAATCCTATCTTTGCCATTTTCCATGTAAACATTTGCTATATCATCAAATGGTTTTCCAGTCATCTGATTTATTCCAGTTGGGGTAAAATCCCACTTTACCTCATCTGCTGCAATATAGTAAATACGAGTCTGTCCTTGATAGTTTGTCTCTGAAAGACTTGCGGGTTGAGTATCACCATTGTAATTAAGATCATGATTGTGATAGTTACCAGATAAAGACGGGTAACCTACAAGAGATACAAAGGCTGCAAAAGATATTGTAAGTACGATAAGAGATATTTTGACAATATTCATGATTTTACTCCATTAAGAAAAAAGTGGAAATTGTCCATCATAGAATATCATCCTAACGACAGACTGGATTTCCATGACAGGACATGTCTACACCAGAATAGTCAAGACCGCCCACATCAGTTTTTGTAAGGTCGGCATTTGTGAGGAACCCTCCAGTCAAATCTGCATTTCTAAGTGTGGCACTTTTAAGATTTGCACCAGTGAAATCAGCATTTCGAATATCCGAACCAGTGAAATCAGTTCCTTGGAGATTGGCATTTTGCATGTTGGCTCCAATCAGATTTGTGTGTGAAAGATTGACTCCTTCCAGATTAGCATTAGCAAAACTCACACCTGGAAATCTTGCACCCGTCAAATCTGCGCCTCTAAGGTCTGCTCCCGAAAGATCCGTATGATAGAATTCTACGTTTCGTAGATTTGCACCTCTAAGGTCCGCCCCTGACAGATTTGAAAAAACTATGTCGGCACTAGATAGAATTGAATTTTTTAGGTTTGAGCCTGAAAGGTTCACATTATACAGATGCATTCTCTTTGAGATCATACCAGATAGGTTTGCTCCAGACATATCTGTAAAATGAATCGAAGTAAAAGATAACTTGCAGTTACTCCAATCTACTTTTGGCAACGGATCTGTATGACATGTACTTGATTTTGTCATGCTTGTATGTGTTGGAATTTTTCCAACACTTGTTGCAAAAACATTTGTTGTTGACACTGAAGTTATTACAATTGCGCTCAGAAACAAGAGTAATGTAATTTGTACAGTTTTCATAGTTAGGCAAGCCTAATTAGTGATATTTAATTTACTCAACTGACACAATTACTGAAAATAAATTCTAATTCTAACAATATAGAATGAACATACCTTCCTTTTTCATGCTCCAAAAGTTATTTTATAAAATTTTCTTTAAATGATTTAGTTTTGTTTCTTGTTTTTATTTATTGAAATTACTGCAATTACTATCCCAGCAATTCCAATACCGATACCAGTCATGCTTATCAGATACAACTTGTCAGTTGTATCCTTTACTTGCTGAAAAGATTCTGCTACGTTTGAAACACTTTTAGCTGCTGCATCTGCATTATTTTTTGCCTCTTCCACATCATTTGTTAATTGATTTGCCAAGCTGTTTATCTGACCAACACTTGCAGAGTTATCTGAACCAGAACCAGTAGAGGATGGAAAATTCAAGGCGGCAACACTTGCAACATCGTCTAATACGATTTCAGTATCAATTGCTTGGCCTTCTACAGTACCTTTGAAGACTAGGCTGTAGGTTCCAACTCTTGTTGGAATCAATGGAGCATTGTATTGACCATCAACCATACTGCTTGGAAGAAAATCAAGAGGTTTTGTCACACCACCATATTTTACTGAAATTTGCACATCTTTGAGAGCATTTATCACAGGTTTTGCACTGTCACCACTTCCTTTCTTTATTGTTACCTCAGCACCATTTACCAATCCAGTGTATACTGGTTCATTACTCCATCCTACTTGGACTAGATAATTTCCAAAGACCTTTGTGATGTGAGCTTCGGCAGGCTTGATAGAGATTGGAGAAACAAATACAATAGTTGCTAAAAGCAATAGAAAAACAGAAGGAATAAGGATTTGATTTATTCTAGTCATCTGACTTTTTTAAAATCCAATCCTTGATTTTAATCTAGTTGCTGCAATTACACCTGCAATTGATACTACTATCAAAAGTGCCGGCAATGGAAATTCAGGTATTGCGGATCCAGGATTAGTAGTTCCATGAGAACTCAGTGGCAAATTGTATGCATCAATAAGAACTGGATGTAGATTGACATGAATATCAGTCATTATTGTATTTGCGTCTGCTTTGCCATTTAGATCCCGTAATAGTTTTGTAAAGGCTGTTGATACTGTGGTATTAGCATCAGACTTGTCTGGATTCTTTGCAGCTACATTATTGAACATAATTTGTGCTGCACTTGCAAGACCTATTGAATTTTCATATTTATTCTGATCAACTATAGTACTGGTCATCATCATACTGCCACCTGACATGTTGTCCATCTGCATTTGAGACATGTCATTCAGATTAGTTGTAGAGTTTATTGAATCTCCATACTTCTCCAAGGCCTCTTTGAGTACAAAGGTAACAGCTAATGCTTGAATGGTAGAGTTGTCTAGTTTGTCCTTGTCAACTCTTACTGGTACGGACTCATCAAGATAGCCGCTGAGTTTTGTGATGTCATCGTTTACCAAGCTTTGCATTCCAGACTGTCTTGCATCATCAAGCGTTTTGTTAATCGTTGCTGGAATTTCCTGCGCCAATAGAGTGTTCTTTTCACCCATTTCCTTTGTGTCATTTGCATTCCAGTATTCTCCTAGTGCGTCAGAATAGTAATCAATTGCAGCATTATCACCAACATGCTTGGCAACTATGCTTGCTTCTGTTTTGATCTCCGTCATTTTAGCAATCCATGATGCACTTTCATCGCCACCAAAATTGTGGGCAAATGCAGGATGAGTGTAGATCAAACCAGATGCAATAATACCTGCCAGCAATATTGCAATTAATCTGCTGTTCACGATCGAGGAGAGATAAATGTGATTTAAAAGTCTTGTAGTACATCCGTCGAAGGACCAAAAGAAAAGATCAAAAGTTAGAAACTAGTGTTCTACGTTTGTACTACAAATTAAGCAAGAGCAATATAGTAAATCAAAGATTTGGAATATCATTAGATGCTCAAGATTGACAATAGGACTAAATTATTTGCAATATTAGCTGTCCTAGCAATTTCTTTAGTTATCACAGTTCCAAGCATTCCAAATTCTTACGCACATGCATTTATAGTAAAAAGCCAGCCATCACCATCGCAATCACTTTCAGTCCCACCAACTAAGGTTGATGCTTACTTTAGTGACCCAATAGATATCAAGTACAGTCAACTCAAAGTCCTGGATTCAGATGGAAAACAGATCCAGATAGGAGACCAGCAATACATCAACGGTGATCAAACCACACTTAGAGTATCACTTCCACCAAATCTCAAAGACGGAATCTATACTGTTTCAACCAAAGTTCTTGATCAAACCGATGGTCATGTTACAGAAAACGCATATGTCTTCGGGGTAGGTCAGGCAGTTCCACAAAATCTTGCAAATACCTTGTTGGCAAGCAATTACCAAGAAGTATCAATGCCTGAAGCTGCAGCAAGATTTCCATCCCTTTTAGGGCAGGTCATAGTTGCAGGAATTGCAACTTCGACACTGTGGTTATGGGGACCAATTAACAAAATACCCATACTCAGAGATGCACTATCAGAGACTAGAATCAAGATAGAAAAATCTACTATAAGATTATCAGTCATAGGCTCCATTGTCATTCTAGCTGCAGGTTTTGCAATGATTATCGTACAGGCCTATTCCATCAACGCAGGAATTCTAGACGCAATATCTACAAAATTTGGAAATATGTGGGTTTTACGAATGATTGCATCTACAATATTATTTGCTTTAACCATTACAGTTTATTTCAAATCAAAAAAATCAACCAATCTTCTTTCAAGAAAGTATCTGGGAATTTTATCAGTAGTAAGTTTTACAGTTTTATTTTCTACTAGTGTGATTAGTCATGGAGCTGCCACTGGAAAAATAATACCATTGGTACTAGATTTCTTTCACAATGTATTTGCGTCATTGTGGATTGGAGGAATTATCTATATTGCATTTGTAATAATGCCTCATTTGAGACAGATAACAAATTCAAGCCTAGGACTTTCCACAGTCTCACTTTTAATTCCAAGATTTTCTACTCTAGTTATTACAGTTCTTGGAGCAGTTACAATCACTGGTCCATTTTTACTCTACGCAATAGAAGGAAATCTTGCAGTAACTTTAGCGTCATTTTATGGCAAGGTACTCATAATCAAATTAGTTCTTGCAGCCACAATGATCACACTTGGTGCATATGATCACATGTTCGTCAGCAACAAGGCATATCTTGCAATCTCAAACTCTACCACACAAACCATTCATACAAAATCAATTCTGGACAACTTTCACAAGAGTGTAAAGATAGAGGCGGTTCTAGGAATTGCCCTTATTGCAGCAGTTGCAGTTCTGGTAGATTCAGGCTTGCCATCAAGTGAGTTCCAAAATCAATTACAAGGAATCCAAAATAATGTCTTTGCTTTGAGTCTAAATGATGCCTCAAATTCACAACAATTCACCCAAACGCAATTTGTAGAGAATGCAACCAGGGTAATACTTGCGGTCAACCCATTTTCTACAGGAAGTAACTCGTTTAACATATCGTTTCTAGATTCTGCTAAAAATCCCATAGATATGAAATCGGTTCAACTAAAACTCACTCAGACTGATAGTGAAATAGGTCCAATTACAATTGATACCAACAAGTCATTCCCAGGCACGTTTACTACAAACACTGATTTTGGATTTCCAGGCCATTGGACTGTAAGAGCAGAGGGAGTACAAAATAAAGTAAATTCACTAAATATTGTAGCAACCTACAATTTGTTTGTAAAACCAAAACTGGACAATCTACAGTTAAACATCAAAGAATTCAAGACTCCAGGAAATAGTAGCACCCCAAGATACCCAGTATATGATGCCATTAGAAACAAAATATGGGTTGGAGATACTACAATAAAGTCAGGCAAGATTTTAGATTTTGATTTGAATTCAGGTAAATACACTGAACACAAAATCGATGGATTAAACAGTGTAATTTATGCAGCATTAGATTCTCACAACACTTTATGGTATATTGATTATCAACAAAAAGCCCTTGGAAATTACAATCCAGATGATAATTTTAACAAGTACTATACAATCCCAGATCAAGGAATTCTTTCCAGCATGGCAATTGACAAAAATGATACAATTTGGATTACGTCTGCAACTACAAACAAGGTATTAAAATTTGAAATTAAAAATGAGAAATTTGATTCAATTAATTTATCAGACAAATCTGATCCTCTAGGAATTGCCATTGATAATACTCAGGGGAAAATATGGATAGCAGAAGGAATAGGCAAAATATCCAGCATAGACATATCAGATAACAAAGTAACAGAATTTGCACCTTCGGGAAACTACACCATGGATGGTCCGACAGGAATTATTTTAGATCCTGATACAGGTAAGATCTTTATTTCAGAGCACGAAGGTTACGCAATATCAGTTTTTGATCCTTTGGTAAAGACATTCCAGAAAATCCAGCTAAATCACGATAGCTTGCCATATGGAATGGTGTTTGACAAATATCACAATCTCTGGCTTGCACAACATACTCGTGACAAGCTTGCAATAATCAATCCAAGAGATGGTCAGATAGTTGAAAAAGACACCCCTTCTACAAATTCATGGGTACAATGGATGACTGCAGATTCTCAAGGAAATATCATAATTGCCGAAGAGCGAGCAAATGCGATAGCTACAATTTCAATCTCTGCCGGGCCTCCTGATACTATACAGATAACCAAATCAGAGATTCCCAAGTTTGGACTAAGTTATGCTCAACTTGTAGCTCCCGCAATTACAGGATTACTAGTGATTGTGGGATTCTTTTATTCTAAAGGAGTAGTTGACCTTAGAAAAGCCTCAAATCAAATAAGAAAAATACAAGAATTTTAAATATCATAGCCTCATAAAATAAGGAAATTTGTGCTGATAATCTTAAAAATACATATTAGTCTCGAAGCCTAATACGGGTTATGACAGGATGTGGATGTAGTGCAAGTGATTCATGTATTGATCCAGCATGCAAATGCCAGACAACCGGTGTGTGTACTTGCGGCCCCAAATGTGGTTGTGCATCTAACAAAAAATAGCTAGTATACAATATCTCATTTTTATTCATAAAATAAAGATAAAAAATCAACACAGACATTTAGAACTACAATTCATACAATTTTATGATACAGTCATGCATGTGCAGTTACCAGATCATAATACTAAATACGAGCAAATGAAAACCAACTCACTATTTATTTAGAGTCAAAGAGTAAAACTCGATGAATCAGATTTGATCAAGATTGTAATCCTATTTACTATTGCATGCATTTTATTTCCTAGTGTTGTTTTCTTGTCAGCCTATGGAGATGGACTTGCAAGTGAAACATTGCCACCCTCCATGATTGGCAACAAAAACGTTACATTATCAATTAACACATCACCATTTTTGATCGACAATTATCATGCAGGTACACAGATAAATTTCGTTTTGTTAGATGTTTCCAATCAACAACCAATTCCACAAGCAACAATCGCAGTTTCTGTTTTCAGGGGGGACAAAGCTGTATTGGGTCACGTATTCATGAGCGATAGTGGAAATTTTCTACTTGATTTGATACCAGACTCATCAGCAAACAAGATTTCAATTGATGAGCAAGGAGGACCATTACCAGGTCTACTAGGCCATAGTGGAGAGTATAACATCAGGGGACCTACATTTTCTGCCGGAGGATTATACAAATTCAAGATAGAGGTTCTCACTATGGGTTCATACGATAATCAGGTCAGCAAATCATTTAATGCCGGAGTATCAATTCCAGAAACAAACAATTACCAAGTTTATGATAAAGAATATGGAAACCAGAATGTCACAATAATTGCATACTATGATCAAATTAGTAATTTTCAATACAATTCAAATGATAAAACCATGAATTTTGTGATGCCGTTTAACTGGAGCCAAGATAATATTAAACAGGTATCAGTTGTGCATCAAGAATTAAAGATACCAAAATCATTTGGTGAGTTCATAGTCACAAAATATGACGCATCCATTAACGGAGTAAAATTACCTGATAAAGCTGTCAGCATAGATGACTATTCATCAGATGAACGAATTGTACACCTCATCGTATATAAAGAGGAATTAATAAAAATTGCAAAACAGCAGGACGGTACAAAACAAGAAATGAATTTTTCGTTAACCCCAAGTAACACCACTAGTTTTCCAATCATACAATTTACAAGAAATGCCCAGTACAAGGTAAGCATTAGTTGGGATCCACCAAAAATTCTTCCCGGTTCAACAACTAGATTTAGCTTCCAAATTCTAGATCCTTATTTGATAAACAAGACAGTTGATTCCATTGACTATGATTTTTCCATAATTGCTGGTAAAAATGGAGCAATATTTCACAAGAGCGGTACGACTGACAACAATGGAAATATGAATACAATTGATACTCAATTCCCTTCTAATTATACAGGTACAATAACAATTGCATTTGATAATCTAAATGGAAACAGTTTTGCAGATTCTGAATTCTCAGGAGTTGTCTCACCCCCCACAATAGTCCCAGAATTTCCCATCGGAGCACTGACGATAATAGCAATCTTGTTTTCAACAATAATATTATTTCCAAAATTAGTGAAAAAATAGATATGAAGCGAGGTATCGTAATTGTAATTGGAGGAGCCTGTATGCTCATAGGAGGTCATTTTCTTTCACAAACTTTACTTGATTTAATCCCAACAATAAATCCAGCAAATTCAAGCGTAATAGCAGATACAAATTATCACATGGTGACTCTAAGTAACCAATTAATTACAGTCAGCCAATTTGGAATCATAGTTTTACTTATTGGCGCAATCATTTTTTTTATTGACAGAAAAAATCCAATGATTCAAAGAATCACAATATTGACTAAAATTCAAGTCTGATTTTTTCATTTTATACCAGTCTAGCGTTAACCCTTCAAGTTCCAAAGGTGTTGTAAATTCTTCTACTTTCTTGTTTAATATGGATCTGTTCTAGTTAGCACACATTAGTGTCGTAGTATTCTGTATTCTTTCCAATTGCCTTATTTTTTTTGCTATGATTTCCCTCATCTCTTCAACATTAGGACATTCTATCTTCACCACAATGTCATAGTTACCAAATACACCTAAGACTTCCTTTACAGAATCGATGGATTTTACCCCTTCAAGAATTGCTCCCTCTGATCCCATCTCACAATTTATCATGACATAGGCAGTTTCCAACTATATTATAACGCGTTCATAATATATGAGATTTTTGGATCATGCAATTTTAAAACATCATATTTTTTCATTTCATCAATACATTACTAATTAATTATTAAAAATAAGACATTTTTTGAAATGTTTTGGTCTATTACTAATAATCACAAATAATAATTTCACTACAAGTAGATCTCAACATAACAAAATAATAAAAAATGTAAAACTACTGATCTCCAATTAAGAAGATAACACTTACAGTAGTTGTTACTTGTTGGTTTGAAGTAAATATTGGCGTAGACTTGTCAGCCATTGCAGACATTGCACCATAATACATTGGTGGTGGGGAGGAATTAAAGTCTGACAGGGTTACCATTTTTACTCCTATTATTTTCTGACCTAATGGATCAATTGCTTTTTCTGCTCGAGATTTTGCGTTCAAGATTGCTTTACTTAGAAGATCATCTTGGATACTTTGCTCTTTTTCAGGAGAGAGTGAGAACGATATATTGTCTACTCTGTTAGCTCCTGCTCCAACTGCAGTATCAACAATATCTCCAGCCATTGAAAGTTTAGTAGTTTTGACATACAAAGTGTTTGAAGTTCTATAACCTGTCAAGATGGATTTGTGTATTCCAGTGATTTTATCAGGTACCGAGTCTTCGTATACTGGATAGATTGAGAATCCAGCTGTGCTTAACTCATCTTTAGTTATACCAATTTTTTCAACAGCGCTTACTACGGTATTCATCATATCAGAGTTGGATCTGATTGCATCTTGTGCAGTATTTGCTTCAGTATCAACACCAAATTGAACAGTAACCAAATCTGGTGATATAGATGCAACTGCTGAGCCTGTTGAATACACGGTTCTCTCTCGTGATGCAGGTATTACAGGAACTTGTTGTCCATAGGCTTCTTTTTGAGACATTTCCAAGCTTACAAACACTGCAGTTGAAACGATTAGAATCGCAGCAAGTGTTGCAAGTACGGTTTTCTTCTGGCGCATCATTAATTTGTATAACAAAATTTGAGTTTATAGACTTTGAGTAGGTTTGATTCTAACTTGATTTTTTATTAAAATTTAACTAGCATTTTACAACCTCGTTAATTGATACTCATAGACAATCTAAAAATAAGCAAGGATTATCTTTAATGTATCAACATGATACCGGTTTTGCTAGACATTTGGGGATGTATGCCGGAACTTTCCAAGAACTGTACCGACATGACCAATGCCTCTTCCACATACCTAGGAATCTTGGGAGGAGCAATAATTGGAGGAGTTGTCAGCTGGTGGATTTATCACAGGCAAAAATATACAACTGCAAAACAAGACCACATTTTAGGCAGAATAAAAGATTTAGAGGAAAATCATACCAATATTTTAAAAAAACTTGAAGAGTTTGATGACAAACATGAGCATTCATTTGACACATTACAAGAACTCAATAAAAAAATAGATGGTCTTTTGAAAAAATCAGATGAAGATTCTTTAAAATAATATTTTTACTTGTTTGAAAAGGTCCACTTTTGTTCTGTATTCATTTTCAATATTTGTTCAGGCGATATATCCTTATGATCAACTCCAATGTGCGTGGTATACTCTAACAGGCTTGTGAATGCCTTCTTGCAAACAGGACAGTTCTTTTCAAATCCACCCATGGGTATAGTAAACACAAAAATTGTATTTTAAGATATTCTAGATAATCATAGTATAGAGCTTGCTACATCTAAGAGTGAGGAGGCATGTGGAATATTTTTAGAGGCAAGATCTTTAGTAGAATCCTTTTTTCGCCCGGCATTCCAAACGGATACTTGTCCACTCCCAAGTATTTTTTTGCCATCTTGTCTGCGTGTTTGTCAGCATCCTGAGTTGTCTGTTCTATGACTTTGCCACGTATTGTGACCATATTGTAAGGATTTTTGTTATCAATAACAGAGACTGCAACCCTAGGATCTCTTGAAACATTTCTTTGTTTGACCCTCCCCTCAGCTGTATTTACAATGATTATGCCATCAACCAAATCAATCCAGGTCGGAGTTATCTGCGGCGAGTTGTCTTTCATCAAAGTAGCAACAAACGCCATATTCTTGTCTTCAAGCAATTGTGCCACTTCTGGAGATATTATGCCGGTTTCAGTCATGGTGTTCTACTTTGTTTCCAAATTTACCTTCCATCACTATTTCTGATAACGGTTTTCTAGTATTAGGAATTTCACGAGTTTGAAGTTCTGGCGATAGTTTTTCCTTTAGACCCTTTTTCCCTATTGCAATCATCGCAACTACTTCAAAATCTACAGGTACTTCCAAATCCTCTCTTGCTTTCTCATAATCAAATCCCGCCATTGCATGAGTGACAAGCCCTTGTGAGACTGCCTGAATTGCAAGATTCTCCCATGCAGAACCAGTATCAAATTGGTGCGTTATTGATGGCTGACCATTATGCTCAAAGTTTTTTCTAGAAACTATAACAACTAGAACAGATGCATTAGCACACCATTGCTTATTGAAATCAACAAGCAAATTGAAAAGATCATTCCAGTTTTTTGAATTTCTTTTTGCATAGATAAATCTCCATGGCTGACTATTGGAAGACGATGGAGCCCATCGTGCAGCTTCGAAAAGTGAAAAGAGTTCCGTATCGCCTATTTCTTCAGGTACAAATGATCTTGGGGACCATCGATTTATAATCAAAGAATTAATTTCATGTGTGGTACTACGATTTTTTTGTACCTCAGGATCTATCATTATTTGTGAGTAATTTCATCAATACTTAAGTTTACCAGTATTTCTTTTGCAAGTGACCAAGACACATTTCAATACTATATCGCATCTGAACTTTTACAAGTCAAAACATTACGTCATTTTTTCATGTTATCAATATAAGAAAATACAGGTTCCAGATATTTACTTGAGGCAATTACAGCACATGCAATACCAGTCCCAAGAAGTATGCCACCCACTACGTCTAGAGGATAATGATCTCCGACATAAATTCTGGAATAGGAGACCAGTATTGCCTCAATGCCAAGAATTATTGAAAATATAAGCTGTTTTCCTTTATTAAATCTCAAAAAAAGAATTGCTGCGCCGGCTGAAACAATCGTGGCATGACCTGAAGGAAAGGATGGATCAGAATCAGCATGTGCCAGAAGATTTACACTGGAAGGCCTTGCCCTATCTATTTCATTTTTGAGTGCGATACCCAGTGGAATTAAAATTAGAAAGGTTATCGTAAGCAATACCGCTGCTTTTCTGCCGTCCTTTTTACCCAGTACAGAGAGTAATAGAATAACAGATATCCAGACTACCTCTCTGCCATATTTTGTCAAGTCCACCATTATTTTATTAAGAGTTTTACCATGAGGATTGTTTATTGCCTGAAATGAAGAAGTGTCCCATTTTGTAATTTCTGCATTATTACTAGAAACCAAAAATGACAGAACTGCAAAACTTGCAAGAAGTATTGCAGCGAGTATGACGTACTTCATCTGACTTAATGAAAATTACCGGGGTTATAAAATAGATCACAGAATCATTTGCCAAGACATGTATCATTCCACGTCATAAAACATCAAACGGTTCTACAAGGATATTGGTTGACAAATCAGCTTAGTAATTACTAGACAAGATAACTAAACCATATGAGTGGGTTTGTACAACTAACAATATGACAGACAAACCAAAACCCATCACCGTATGGGCAGCAATGGTTCACGCTCCATTTAAAAAAGTGATAGCATTTGACCTACTTTTTTTGGGACTGGGTGCATTCATAGGAGCTGGAATTATTACAGCAGTCCTAATAAAATAGGACTGTTTTTTTAATTAAAATTTATTCTACTCTATGATGTATGACAAGTTGATCATAGTATCGGACAGATTTTACATTAACAAATTCTAGCATTCCATATCTTGAAAGTTCCCTTCCAAAACCACTTTGTTTTACGCCACCAAATGGAATTCTAGGATCAGATATGACTACATTATTTACAGTTACAATGCCTGATTCTATTTGCCTAGATAATTTTTCTGCTTTTTCTAGATTTTGGGTCCATAGACTGGCGCCAAGCCCATATTGTGAGGAGTTTGCCAGTTTAATTGCCTCATTTTCATCTTCTACTATAGTTACTGGTGCTACAGGACCAAATGCCTCCTCATGGGCCACTAGCATGTCTGGAGTAATCTTGTCAAGAACAGTTGGGGCATAAAAGTAACCCTTACTTTTGAGTCTCTTTCCACCTGTGAGAATGTGAGCCCCCTTGTCTACTGCATCTTTGACAATTTCTTCTATTCTGTGCAAACCATCAGCATTAACAAGTGGTCCCATGTCAGTTGCGTCGGACATTGGATCTCCCACAACAAGTTTTTCTGTTTTTTGGACAAATTTTTCGATAAATTCCTTTGCATGATTTTTAACTACAAAAAATCTCTTTGATGCAATACAGCTTTGTCCACAATTGATGAATCTTCCTTTGACTGCACCGGTAGAGGCTTTTTCCACATCGGCATCAGAGCATACAATAAATGGATCACTGCCACCCAATTCCAAAACACATTTTTTGATTTGCCCAGAAGCTCTTTGTGCAACTTTTGCGCCAACAATATTGCTTCCAGTAAATGTCACTGCATTAATATCAGAATCAATTAATTTTTCTGCCATCTTAGAATCACTTACCAAAGTTTGGAAGATTCCTTCTGGAAATCCAGCATTTCTAAACATGTTTTCCATTTCAATACCACATTGCATAGTAACACTTGCAGGTTTTAGAACAATAGTATTTCCAGCCATAAGCGATGGGGCTGCAAATCTTAATGCTTGCCAGTATGGAAAGTTCCATGGCATGATACTTGCAATTATTCCAATTGGTTCAAAAGCGATAAAACTTTTTCTTGCGTCAGTATTGACAACTTCAGTATTTAGAAACGTTTCACCATTATCACCATAAAATTCCATTGCCCACGCACATTTTTCTACTTCGGCAAGTGATTCTTTTAGCGGCTTGCCCATTTCTTGCGTAGCTGTTTTTGCAAGTGCATCTTTATTTTTTCGAAGTTCTGCTGAGAGAATATGTAAAAACATTGATCTTTTCTTTGGATCAACCTTCCACTGGGAAAAGGCCTCGCGTGACTTGGCAACTTTATTTTTAAGTTCAGATTCTGTTATGACCTGATACTCTGCAATTACCTCTTCTGTAGCTGGATTTATTGTCGTAATTGTCATCTAAAACGAGAATAATAACAAACGGTTATATACCTTTGGTTGGTTTCTATAACCAATGAATGGTAACTATATCCAACCAGACCCAACAGCGATGTTCAGAGACTGGATTCAACAAAGCGGTAAAGCACAGATGGACTTCATGAAAACCTTTGGTGACATGATGAACCGTAATAATCAATCCAATCCACTTGAAGCATTAAAAGAAATGGCCGACACTACAACCAAAGCACAAGCAGATTTTGTGCAGACTGCTGCCGAGTCAGGATCAAAATCAATGTTCAATTGGTTTAATCTTGCACAGGGACTACCTCAATTTTCATCGTGGGGGGCCTTTAAGACAACAGTTGGAAGTAACGGACGTATTTCCATACCAGAAGCAGAAAGAGAAGCAATTGGAATCAGAGAAAATGATCTGGTCCAGGTAATAGTAGTTCCAATCTACAAAAATAAATCACAACCGGAGGTGAAAAAATGAGCAAAGCAGATACAACAAAAGAAGCATATGGAGTATACAAGCAGAATGTGAATCGTTACTTTGAAGAAGCAGAAAAAAGTGTTGCGCAATACATTCAAGCAGTGTCTAACCTTCAACAGGAATTCGCTACATCATACAAAAATGCAGTAGAATCAGCAATTGAATTCCAGCACGAGGCAGCAACAAAGAGCGGTCTTAATGCAAACCTTCCACCAAGTTTCCTAAAAGCAATCAATGATGCAACAGAGGAAATTGTAAAGACTACTTCAGTACAAAACAAGGCAGTCATAACAGCAATGGAAGCAGCAAGACAAAACATCAAGACATTCAATGATAACTTGAAAGCATTCACAACTATGGATGCAAATATACTACAATCATGGTTCTCAGCATGGACTCCCAGCAAGAACTAGATTAAATCTTTAATTTTTTATTTTTTTTCAGATCTTTCAGATAACCATTGAACAAACTCAGGAAGGACTTTTTTCTGAGAAAATGAACTGGCTATCATACCGACATGCCCAGTAGGATAGATTTTCAAAGTTTTGTCTTCACTAGATACCGCATAGTGAATAGGCATGCTACATTCAGGCGATACAAGGTGATCTCCCACCGCAACCTGAGTAAGAAGTGGTACTGAAATATTTTTTAAAGAAACTTGCTTTCCTCCCACGTACATGTTATTATTGATAAGAAGATTATCTTGATAGACGTCCTTTATCCACTGCTTGTAGAGTTCTCCAGGGATAGGAGGCGTATCATTAACCCATTTTTCCACCCGAATGAAATTCTCTACATATTCTTTATTATGAATATTTTTAAAGAAATTCAAATATTTTTCAAAACCCTGCTCAAAAGGTTTGAGAATAGAGAATACATAATACATAAGCTCAGGAGGCATGTTGCCTACGGTATCTACCAACTTGTCAACATCCATGTGTTTTGCAAGATTTGATACTACAGTACTGTCTCGCCTTCCATCAATTATGGGGGATGTAAGAATCAGATTTTTAATTTTTTTAGGATGAAGTGCGGTATATACAGTGGAAAGTGTTCCTCCAGTACAATATCCCTGGAGCGAAATTGTATCTGATGAGGATTCTTTTCTAACAAAATCAATGCAATTATCCATATACCCATTGACATAGTCATCAAATCCTTCATGTTGATTAATTTGAGTTGGTGAGCCCCAGTCAATAAGATAAACATCGACTCCCTGAGTTAGCAGATTTCTTATCCAGCTCTTTTTTGGATGAATATCAAAGATATGAAATCTATTAACTAGCGCATAAGCTATGACAAGTGGAGTCTTCATTTGTTTGTCAGCTAATGGACTAAAGTGAAGTAAGCGAACTTTATCTTCAGAATGTACTACCTCGTACGGAGTTACTTCAAGATTTATTTCATCAAGAGACTGGGCAAGATTTGGCGCCTCTAGAATATTCTTGTTCAGGGTTATGAATTCTGCCAATAGTTTAGGATCTATTCTAATCTCGCTAGTCATTATTTATGTTACTTCCGGGTTAGTTATTTTTTCAAGTTTGGCAATTCTTTTTCGCAAAGAGTGTAATTCTTGGTACACTTCATCCATGTCCTTTTTGGTAGGCATGTTTGCGCTTTCAAGTAATGCCGAAGTCATATTATTCCAGTGTTTTGCAATCTCAAGTTCACTTGTTACAAGTTTACCAAAATTTTCAGCAAATTCTGATGAATCAAAGAGTTTTGTAAAATAATTTTCAAACATGTCAATCCATATGCGCTTTGATGCCTCCATATTCTCCATATCACTTGGAAGCTCTGGTACCTTTCGGGTGTATTCCTTTTGAGCCTCAGTCCATGTATCGGCAAGCTGTTTGTAGTAAGCGGCAAGTCTTGAATTAAATTCAGTCACATCTTCATTCATCTCAATTGTTTCAGTACTCAGTTTTTTGGCAGTAATAGCAAATTTTCGAAATGGACCAGTAGCTGTAATAGTCTGTTGCTTGTTAGACATCAAGTATAACAAATCTGTCCAGAATAGTGAGGTATGCTTGTAATCAGCAAGTGATTTTTTTACATCAGGTGGAATAGACATGATAGGTAGAATCTTATGGTTTTCACTACATATAGAGATTGCTTCAGTCATCACTCAAAAAAGAATAGCTAATTGTTAAAAATAAGTTCGACAAGTAATTGTATGACAATGAGTAAGACAGAATCTCAAGAAAATAAGAGAGAAGACACACCCGTATTATCAATATGTGATGTAATGAGAGATAATACAAATCAAGTAATAATGAAAGTTGAGAGTCTGCTTCCTACATACATTGAAAGTTTTGCCAACATTCAGGAAGAATACCTGCGTATTGCCAGAGACTTTTTTGGGACATGCTATATAGCAGAAAAGGAGTTGCTTGACAAGATGGGAGTAGATCACAAGGCCATAGAGGGTTTTGACAAATATCTCAAAGTATTAACAAAGTACACGATCTTAGATATAGACATGGTAAACAATTTTCAAAAAACATTTGTTACAAATACCATGTCTGGAATGAAGACATATGATAATTATGTAAAACTCATGTTGTCTGAATATGCCAAGATGTTAGAATATACGTCTGCCCTGATACCTAAGAAAAGCTGATCGCTAGATCTTTTTTGTAAATTGTTCTTATCAATTAGTCATAACTAGTACCAACAAAACCTTATTTTGCTTATAAAACTCAAAAAAAAGGAATGGATGAAAAGTTTGTCACAGTAAATAGAAATAAAATAAGATATTTGGAAGATGGTAAATCCGATCGGAACATACTGTTACTACATGGGCTAGGCGGGTATGCAGAGAGATGGAGTAACATCATACCATTTTTGGCTAAAAAATTTCATCTATATATTCCAGATATGATAGGATATGGACAAAGTGACAAACCTACCGCAGATTATACTCCAGAATATTTTTTAAAATTTGTTTTTGATTTCATGGACGCAGTAGGAATTAAAAATACAATCATGATGGGAACTTCGCTTGGAGGCCAAATAGTAATTGAATGTGCGGCAACCCAACTCCCAACCATAAAGAAGATTATTTTGATTTCCCCTGCAGGAATAATGAGAAAATCTACTCCCACACTTGATGCGTACACCATGGCGGCACTATATCCATCCAAAGAGGCTGTGAAGAATGCATATCAGATGATGGTAGGTCCGGACAAGCAGGTATCAGAGGTATCAATTGAGAGATTCATCACCAACATGTCTAGGCCAAACGCAAAGATGGCATTTCTGTCAACACTCCTGGGACTAAAAAATGCTCCCGATATTTATGAAAAATTAGAAAAAATTACAGTTCCTACATTGTTAATCTGGGGAAAAGAAGACAAGCTCATACCCTATGAGTATTCACAAGAATTTGTTTCGTCTATTAATAACTGTAAATTTATCACAATGGAAGGATGCGGACATTCCCCATATGTTGAAGACCCAGAGAAACTCTCAGAGTTGGTGATCAAGTTTCTTTCATAACAAATTGTTCCACATAACAAAACCAATCGTGAGAATCACAATCAATGTAAATAAGGACAATCTCAGAAATGTATACATGAATAGTATTTTACAAGAGAAGGAAAATCAAACGTTATGAATTTATTTTTGAAAGATAAATCATTAGAGGAAGTTTTACCAGAATCAATATTTTCTACGCCCGTAGTAAGTATCAGAGTTGAGGATACATTGGCAGAGGCTGCAATTCTTCTTCCTCACCACCTTGAAACACTAACTGATACCCTAGTTGCTACAAGTAATGACCAGCCAGTTGGCGTAATAGGCGGAATTGAAGTTTTAGAAGCAATTCTAAAAAACCAAACATTGGGATTTCTGGACAAGACAAAGGTTGGAGATGTAATGAGTAAGAATATTGTAATCGTGAATTCAAAGACTAAATTTTCAGAACTGGTAGATAAATGGTTAGAAATCGGAAGGGCATTTGCAATAATACCAAATCAGTATAAAGGATATTCGATAATCTCAGTAAGAAAGATTCTTGAAGTTGGCTTGTTGTTTAAAATCAATACCCCAATCTCTGCAATTCCCGCAAAAAATATTATTACATTTCATAAAAATGATACAGTAAGACAGATCATTCAACGAATGTTTGACAATAATACTCGAAAGCTTGTCTTAGAAGGTACTTCTTTTTTCATCAATGATAGAATAATCATACAAAAATTAATCAGAGAGTTCAACTGCCTCAGAGATGGACAAGACTTCTTAGGAATGAATTCAGACATTTTTAGCCTAGAAGAGGCAATTAATGTATCTGGCGACCTTACAATCGTGGAAGCATGTAAAATTATGAAGACTATGAAATCTCCTCTTCTGAGAATAAAGGACAAGGTCATTAGCCCGTGGGACATAGTTTTAATTCTAAATTCTGGAAACTTGTCATAATTTAGAATGGCTCAATTTTAAAATCAGATGGAATATTCTCACATCACAGACATAATCTGTCATCCATTCGAGAATGTTAGATCCTCTCGGATTCTATTTCATCCCTCAAATTAAACCTCATACAAATGCAACCTTTCTACATTCGGATGCTATCATATGCCCAATGCAGTAAAGCCTGTCTTTGCTTTTTTCGACAGTCTAAATCTCCATTAACACAGTGGATTTCAATTTGAGATATGTGGCGCCTCATATTTTTCCATCTTGAAATCTGCCTCTTGTCTTCATCGGGCATTCTCCTTCCCATGTAATATCGGCAATACCACTGGAACCAGCCTCGAGGATCTTCATGAAAAATCCATCCTTTTTGCTGCCATACACTAAGGGGTTGACTAGCATCGACTCCAAAAAAATTCATATTTTCATCACATCCATGGTCAGAAAGTTTTGCTTTGGAAAACCAGGATTTTGGAAATTCTTTTTGACAATCATTAAGATAGCTGCCTCCAAATACCCCTAGTTCCAGCATCTGTTTTGGAGTAAGTTCGGGAGTAAAAAGATGGGCAAAATTTTTTCCCCGTAATTCTGTTAAAACATAAGAATAACTTTTTTGAATTGAGTCACTTACTAATACATTTTTTAATTTGAGAGATTGAGATGTTTTTTTCATAAAAGATATGTGGGGTAAATTAATTGTACCAAAATTTTTTACAGTTATGACATTGAAATTTCTGTTTAATGATATCTTTTAAATTCATTATTTCCAAAATGGCAAAATTCATCGAGCCACAAGTAGGACAGCCTTCATCTTTTAGAATTTTAGATTTTGCAAATTTTGGAATACCATTATTAGAGGAAAGCATAATCATTACAGAATTATATCTCCCATTCTTTTGCTATAATCATACTGGAAAATATGCATGGGCGTAATTTCTAGGGCTACCTCATCATCTGCTTTTTGCATTAGAAAATGTTTAAGCTTTGAATCACTGTCTCCAAGGTATTTTGAAATAAGAAGTTCCAAGACTTTTTTGCCATCATTTTGTTTAATTTGACATGTTCCTTGTCCACGTATTCCTCGGTATGGAGATTTGTCAGAAGCAATCTCAAATCCGCACAAATTATTATTTGAGAGATATTTTACGATCTTAGCCGTAGGTCTGGTAGCACATAGAATTTTTCCGTTAGATATTTTAAACCAAAGTGATATTACGAGGGGGTAACCATTTTGACTAATACATGATAGTCGGATTGGAATTTTCTGTTTCTCTAACGAATCAGCAATATTGTTACAAACAAGTTTTTCAGCATTATCGTTTTGAGATATTTCATAACTCATGAAAGTATTTTTCAGAATTTACATATAAACAATATCCCATTATTATTTAATTTAGCACTAGAATGATATTTTATCACTAGGACTAATTCAAATTCACAATATTGAAATGAGATGATTTCATCGATAGTAATTTTTTCTTACCACTAGAAAAATAATCTGCCCCCCATTAAATATGAAAAAATGATCACGTTTTTGATGTAAACATGTCATACGTTTGTAAGCGATGTAACTATGCATCAAACTTTGTCACCGATCTGAGTAGTGGTGAAGTGTTTTGTCCTCATTGTGGCGTTGTAATTTTTAATAAAATTCCAGCTAAGAAATTAATTGTAGACATACAAATATCGTTACTTACTCTCTGAGACAGCTGTTACTAAATACAGGTACTTTTCTATTCCTGCTCGCCAAAAACTATAGAATTCACTATGATCTTTTTTGCAATGAATTCTTGTATGTTTGTCCGTATTATCCTAGCATCGGGGAACAGGTATAGGACAAAACTTGCCACCAACCCCAAAGCAGTCTTTACACTAGCTGTTTTTTTAGGGTCAGTCATAGGGAATAATCTCAGAGTGGAAGAACCAACTTTAGCATCAAGTTCAATTATGAATTCCTGATGAAGATCATCAATTGTTAATGCTGTGATTAGGGCTCTATCATTATTTTTGTTCACGAAGACATCAATGAGTTTAATGATACCAGAGTCTCTTTTCATCACAGGTTGAAATTGTTTTGAAAATTCTTCAAGATCAATTTTCTTGTCAAATACAACATGTGGCATTACTTGCCATCTCCTTTGTTTCTTGATCTTGTTCGTGTAAGTGAGCCACAGCAAAGGCATCTAGGGCTATTCAGGTACAAAAACAGTCCACAAATGCTACAGAATTTCTGCCCTGCCCCATATCTTTTATTATTGACAGTAGTTTGGGCTTCCATACCTTCACAATATCCCTTACATACGTATACCATGATGGTATTATCTTTTTTGAATATTAATACTAGTAGTAACTTTATTTCATAGTGCTAAAATTATTTTTGTACGTGGCTAAATTTAGCACTAGAATATAATTTAGTCACTAGTTTATATTTTAGAAATACAAATACAACTTCGTGAAGTGTCAATTACTAAAAAAACAAACCAAATCAAAAACGTTCCAGAATCTAAATAACTTTGATAATTTAGCAGGAGAATTGATTGGATAAACTAGTTGTAGTATCAGGCGGAATAACTATGGCGCTTGGATTAGGTTTTCTTGTAGTGCACTCATTGCACCCAATGTTAAATGATGCCTATGTATCAGTGGGTATAGGTGGCATAATTATAGGAATGGGCATTATAATATGGAGTAGAAGACTTGGAATCAAAAAGGATGTCGAGTATATGAGATGATTTCAGAACAATCATCAGAAAAACGTGCAATCCAGTCAAAACCATACAATATTTTGGTGACTGGTTCCACGGGTTTTATTGGATCTAGGTTAGTAAAGAGATTGACCAATCATGGCTATACTGTTACTGCTTTGTCAAGAAGAAAAATTCCGGATACTGAAAATGTAAGATATGTTCAAACAGATGTTTTGAAAGAGGAACAATTAGCAAGAACACTAGAAGGAATTGAGGTTGCGTATTATCTATTACATTCTATGGAAGGAGACAAAAAGTTATGGAAAGATTTTGCCCAGCGAGAAAAATTACAAGCTCAAAACTTTCTAAAGGCTGCAACCAGTGCAGGAGTCAAAAGAATCATCTATCTTGGCGGTCTAATTAATGAGGCGCTAGAATTATCTCAGCACATGCAAAGTAGAAAAGATGTAGGAGATATTTTGGCCTCTGGAAGTATACCTGTGACTCAATTACGTGCATCAATTATCATTGGTGCAGGCGGCGGGTCATACGCTATGCTGAGATATTTGGTGGAGCGACTACCGCTAATGGTCTGCCCAAAATGGATCAAATCACTTGCTCAGCCTATTGCAGTAGATGACGTGATAGAATATTTGGTTGGATGTATGGAGCATTCTGAAACATCAGGAAAAATATTTGACATTGGCGGTCCAGAACAGTTAACATATGAAAGACTAATGCGTGTTTACGCTACTTTTTTGAATAGGAATTTAATAGTAATTGAGATTCCGTTCTTAACTACCCGACTTTCCTCATATTGGGTTGATCTGATAACTCCTGTTAAGGCATCACTTGCAAGACCATTAATTGATAGTCTTGTTCATGATACGGTTGTCAGGAATGATTCTATTACTAAAATAATTCCATTAAAACTAAAATCTGTAAAAGAGTCAATTGAAATTGCAACAAAGGAGATGAGTGAAAATCCACCATCTGAAGAACGAACAGAGGCCAAAACCAGTTTTGTCTTTAATCAAAAACTACTCATGGTTTCACTAGTTGCAATGTTAATTGTTGGTACTACCTATTACTGGCTTGATGACCGTAAAGATGTATACCAACCGTTGTGGCTGGTTGCTTCAGGTTTTTGGTTCATGACAATAATAGTGGCAATACTATTTGTAAATAAAAAAACAAGACTTGGATACATGATTGGTGGACTCCTTGCTTGGGTTACACTTGCATTTTGGCTGTTTGACAATTATTCATTAGTATTCCACAAATCATTGATTGCAGTACAGCCAAACATAAACATGGAGATTCGCAACTTTGTAGGTGTAACAATTGCATCAATTGCAATTGCTGCATCACATAACGTATTCCATAAAATTAGATCATACCAATACAGAGGAAGACCTGCCTGAGATGATGCTAAAAATACTGAACTTGTCAATACAAGAGAGTTACTTTGTAGGACGTTGTGAATTAGACGGAATAGAGTATTCACTGAATATTCAAAATCAAAGCGGTGGCAAGGTTGTAAAATTTCCTTTTGAATACGACGAAGACAAAGTTCTCATAAGAATATCAGGGAAGGATATCCAGGTACAAGATGAACTACAATTCAAAGGCAAGTCAGAATGGATAGAAATCTATTCTAATACAATAACAAATTATCTCGCTGACCATCAACAAGGGTCAGAATGGTTAGAAATTTCACCTAGTCATTAGTTTAGCACTAGGTTATTTTATTAGCACTATATTAATTAGTCACTAGTCATGATCAGTTGTAATGGTCTACATCAGATCAAAAACAGTCAAGGGAACGCAATATGGTTACCTTGTGGAAAGCATATGGGATCCTAAGAGAAAGACTTCGAGACAAGTCACTTTAAAGTATCTTGGAAAACTTGACGGCATTACATTAGAGGATCTACCAGAACAATATAGAAAAGATCAAAAGATAACTGCTTTTTTGACATCACATAATCCCACAAACATAAAGGAAAAGGAGAAACTCTTCAAGAAATTACGTAAGGAGACTTTTGATAATCTTACAAATGGAGATTTAGATGCATTATTGAAGACATATGATACATATGTAAATTCAATTGGAATTGTAGACTTTTATGAAAATATTTTAAAACATGTCATGTATCAAATAGGAGACCTGTGGGAGAAGAAACAACTTGCAGTCGCTGCAGAACATGTTGCAAGTAATGTCGCTCATAGTTTTGTAAAAATACTAAATGAAAAACTTTCAAAATCTTCTACCAAGCAAAATATTCTCATATGTACACCAGCTGGAGAATCTCACACTCTAGGTTGCAACATGCTAGAATCATATCTTCGCACAAGAGGTTTCAATGTTTTTAATATTTCACCTTCAATACCTACAGAGGAAATAATCAGTTTCATAAAAGGAAGTTCCCCTGATGCCGTACTTGTATCAATAACACTAGATGACAACATACCCTCAGGAAAAAGACTGGTAGGAAAAATAAAAGAGAGATTCAAAATTCCAGTATTTGTGGGAGGCCGTGCATTATTAGGTAAGACAAACCTGGGATTTGAGGCAACGGAGGCTCAAAATTTGAGTATGCCTGAACTAGCAAAGATGCTAACTACCACATAATTACAAGAATGTAAAAATCATTGACGGATTTCTACAGAAGTATCCAATGACAATAATAGAAAACATCATAATTGGTGATAGAATAGAATTGACAGATTCAAATTGTCCACAATAAAAAATGTAAAAAACTGCGAGGAAAACGTACTAGTTTTACAAGGAGGGGGGTCTCTTGGAGCCTATGAGTGTGGAGTATACAAAGCAATTCACAAACTCAAAATAAAATTAGATGTAGTTGCTGGAACTTCAATTGGAGGAATAAATTCTGCCATAATTGCTGCAAGTAAAAGCGAGGATCCATCCAAAGGTCTTGAAGAGTTTTGGCTAACCTTAGCAGAAACAGTAACACCTCACTTTCTTTCAGAGAAGATGAGAGAGATTTCATCATCAATATACTCTGCAATGTGGGGAAATTCAAATGCATTTCTTCCCTTATGGTTAAGACCATCTCTTGATTTTACTTATAATTCTCCATATCTGTACGACATTACACCTTTGAAGAAGACCTTGGAAAAATTTGTAGATTATTCCAATCTTAAAGAAAAATCAAGGCCCAGGTTAATTGTAACATCTACCGATGTTCAAAATGGAAAACCATCCACATTTGATAGCAAGTATGATAACTTTACATCAGAACATGTCCTTGCAAGTGCAGGATATCCATTCTACGGTATTTCTTGGACAAAAGTAGGTAACAGATACTTATGGGACGGGACACTTTTGAGCAATACCCCACTAAGAGAAGTAATAGACGCATCTCCAATTTGTGATAAAAAAGTCATCATAGTGAATCTATTTCCTCATAACCAAGAGGAACTTCCCCGCAACATGTCAGAATCATGGCATAGAGCAAGAGACATCATGCATACAGACAAGACAGACCAATCAGTACGAATGTCCAAAGTAATCTCAAGATATTTACAGATGATAAAAAAGATGCACGATATTTTAGAATCTACACCACTTGATGAAAAAAATAAGAAAAAGTTTGTTGAATTAGAATCAGAGTATCATAAACTTGCATGTGAACGAGGTGCCATCATCAAGGAAATAGTACGAGTTGAAAGAAAAGAAGAGTCACACTATCTATTCGAAGATGCGGATTTCTCAGTTGATACAGTAAAGAAGCTCATACAGAACGGTGAAAAAGACGCATTGAAAGTCTTAGTAGAATTTGGAAATAACTGATATCTCATAATTAGAAAATAAAAATCTCATTTTATGCATTAGTTACTGGCAAGTTGAGTTGTAACAGCATATCTTCAAAAGTTATATGTAAAGAGTTTTAGCAAATAATGAACTGAAAAATGAGCGATAAAAAGAAACCCAAGGACAGTGAAGAATTTCTTGATGAATCTTCAGAAAATGGTGAAAATGAACTAGATGAATTTCTAGATGATGAGTTTGAAGAAGATGACTCTTCAGAAAAATCTTGATTTTAAAAATACAACAATCACTTAAAAGTGAGAGATGATTTTAAAGAGTAATGACTGATTCTCAATATGACTCTGAAATTGAAGAGGTATCAGCCATCATACTCGCAGATAAAATATCATTGGATGAACAAGATGATACAAAGTTAAAAAAATATCAAGATTTTGCAAAAAAGAAATTTAATTTAAACGAAGAACAGGCAATCCAGCTGGTAAATGAGGCATTTTTGTATCTAAAGTTAAAAGGTTCAGACTCCATAGATCCTCTGCAAAATGGTGATCAGTTTGGCGCAGGCTTTAGCTAGTAAAATCAAGTATAAAAATAAAAGCGTAATATCGTAAAGAAGAGAATTTTACCAACTAAACTTTAATCTAGTTTTTGAAGAGATTGCCACTATTGAGATTATTGCAACCATTAGGACTACAAACGACAATCCACCAAATTCTGGAACTACTTGTGTTCCAATAACCTCTATTTGTTTAGTATCTAGAGGAAATGACACAGTGATGGTTCTATTAGCATTGTTTTTGCTTTCAGTAAAATCAGTGTCTGCCCCATCTACTAGAACAAAGAATTGATCATCACCTGTGCTTGCTTTTGCATCAATAAGAGATCGTGGCATGGTCATGGTCAAGTTTCCATCGCTAGATGACTTGAGAGATACGATAAGAGACGTATCCTGTGGACTAATGGATATATCATCCACGGTTGCGCCGGTTACGCCATAATTTACAGTGTATGATTGACCGTTTTGTGCATCTTTGACAGCAAATTGCTGTGGCTCTTGTGCAAATACTGGAGCTGCCCCCATTGAGAATAGTATAGCAATCATAAGTGCATATGAAGTCCAATGCATGTGTTCTTTTTTTTAATGTCGTATTTGACTTTTACTAGTAAGCATTCTACAGACTAGAAAATTGGAAATAGGGGCATCCTAGCAAAATATCAGGTAAGTCGCTTTTGTTAAGACATAAAATAATTCTCTTATGGACGCTGCTTGGCATTGGAATGTTATCTGTCATAGCATTTCATGAAAGTTTTGAAATGGTAGATTATCAAGGTGAACAATCAAAGATTAGGATCACCGTTAGCTATGCCAATGATACGTCAAACACTCATGCGATTCTTGTAAATAGTTATCAAAAATATACAATTTCACAAGAATATTCTTGGACAAACAATAATTTCACTAGATTCAACCTACAAGGATATTCTATCGATAACAATCCAATTGTTCCCATCCAAAGATCATCGTATGGTAATTTCACATTAGATACTCCAACAGATTCTAATCACTCGATAGTTTTTTTGGCAAAACCTCAATTCAAAATTATTACACCTGGGACAAACAAGATAAATTTCTTCCCTTCCTCTCAGACAAATGATAATTGGTTTGATGCAGATTCAGATATACAAATTATTGCGCCATATGTACTACAATCAAATCAGGAAGATGCACGACGGCAGCTTAACGGATGGTCATTAGACAGTCCAGATATCAATATCATTCCAAGACAAGAATCAGGAACTTTCAAGTCTCATACTATTCACATGTCAAGTATGCATAAAATTGATCTAGAATATACTACGCAGTATTACATCAAAGTAATTTCTAATTTTGGACAAGCTCTTGGAACAGGGTGGTATGATTCTGGAACTATTTCATATGTATCAGTAGTACCCATAGATGACATTCTTGTGAAACATGTCTTTACTGGATGGCAAGGTCAAGTAATAGGAAGTGAAAATCAAGAATCAGTAGGAGTACTAGTAGATTCTCCAAAGATCATCGTAGCCAACTGGGTTACAGATTACACCAATGTTAGTACAATTGGAATTGTCATAATTGCAATTGGGGTTTTGGTACTAATTTACAGAAAAAGGAGAACCTCCTCAAAGGCATAATTATAGTAAATTTGAGCAAGAACTTAAAACTACCAGATTCAATTACATTCATGTTGCTACAAAGTCAAGATCCTGTAGCTTTGCGGGAAGAAATTCAAAAAATCATGATTACTAATGGGTTTAAGAGAGAATGTTTCTCCAAGATTTTAGATTACACAATAGATCTGTTCGAGTCAAAGGGCTTGGGTGTCGATTATTATGGCTATCACAACATCATTCATGAATTAGAAGTGACCTATGTCACTTTACTTGCAGCTCAATGGGAAAGCATACATGGTACCCTAAAGCCAGAAGACTTTCCTTACCTTTTTGTTGCAGCACTCTTTCATGATTATGATCCTGAGAAAAAAGTAGACAAGCCACACGAGGAAGACGCCGTCAAATTTGTCATGACGGATGAGAAACTCAATTCATTACTAAAAGATGCAAATATTGATAAAAATTTGATTGCAGCATTAATTCACAGAACCACCTATCCCTGGAATGGGGAGATCAAAGAGAATACGGAGAAGAAAATAGAAGATTGTCTTAATCAAATACAAGTTACAAGAGAAGATGAAAACAAGAAAGAACATTACAAGAAGATGGGGTGGTTTCTTTCAGTCACAGACAGAATTGCAGGATACACTCTAGGTGATTTTGCAAAAGCATTAGAGATGGCACAAAAAAATGCTCACGCATTGGCGTGGCATCCATACTATATTGTTAGAAGATCAGTGGCATATTTTGAAGATCTTCTCAATAATGATGCAGAGATGTATCAAAGGGTTTTACGTGCACTTCCAAGAGATATGAGGAAAAATTTTACAGATAATGTTTTGTCTTTCATGAAATTGCGAGAACAGGAAATTCAGATCGAAGGTTCACTTGTTTATGACAACGCAAAATTTTTTGCAGTAATAGAGCCCATGTCAAGACGTCAGAATCCAGAGTTTGTAAATACATTATCTGAAATTTATCATCAATTACCAAAACCACTCCAATTCAAAAACAATGAATTTATCGAATCAGTTATGGCCAAAGATACCATACTCAATACATTGAGATTGGGAAGCGATAACGGTCCTGTAATAGGTTTCACAAAGGGAGGACCTCTTGAGACATACAAATTGCGTTCTGAAATCAATGATGTTAACTACGGATTAGACAATACCGCTTTCATGGAACCACTTGCAATAAGGATGGGATATTGGGGACAAAGCGGTGGAAGAGAGATGAGGCTGTTGTTCAATATGCAAGCCCAAGCAAAAGGTTTCAAATATCTCACAAGTTTTGCGTTACGCGATGTAATATCTAGTAGAATTAAGAGGAGAGAGCAGATTGAATTTGTAAAACAATTCGATCCAGAACGCTGGGATTATTATCGTGCAGTATTAGAATAGATAGAATCTCATCATTAGTGATTATTTGGAATTTTTCTAGATCGGATGAATTTTATCATATGTATGAGACCAATAAATGGCCAAGATATAGAAAGTATCAAAAATGCGACCCATGTTATTTGACCATAATTAAGATAGTTTGCCGCCAAGTTCAGTGGAAACGCATATTGCAAAACACTATTTGGAATGAAATCAGATAGAATTGGCACAACGTAGGATTGTAAGGCATTCCAGCCTACAAAGACTGTAATAAAAAATAAAATTGCCTTTCGTCCAACATATTTTTCAAATCCTTTTCTTTTAACTCCAGTCATTTTTTCATCAAGTTCCCTTATCTCATCATGTAATTTCGTTATTGCGGATTCTACATTTTTCTTGTAAGACTCTGGATCTTGTGGACCTAAATAGAGAGGTATCAGAACTTGCAAATAGTTTTTATCAGAATCTGGAAGTGGTGTTCCTTTTTGTAAAAGATCAAGAAGATATTCCAGTCTTCCTTGATCACCTTTTCCAAGAATTAGAATTTGCTGAATTGCACCTATTAGATCTTCTGACAATTATATTATTCAGGATTTGCCCAGATAAAAGCGATTAACAATTACTCTCAAATACAGATTAGATTTGAGCCATTCCCACTATTGCCCGCGGGAAAACATCTTTTTGTTGCTCTTCTCTCTTTAGATATTCCTCATAACCCCCTATTGGTTGCAAAGACTTTTCATCCATGATAGTATATTTTGAAATCTTTGCCCGTCTAAAGAGGCTCTCAAGATCATCTTTTGAGAACCATTTAGAATATACGCCCTTTGATGTTCGAAGTATTGCATTTTCGACATCTTGTTTTGATGCGATTATCTCCCCTACAGTTCTTTTGACCTCTCTACCATAGAACTTTTTTAACCCAAAATCTTTGAACAGTTTCTTGTTAAAGACTGAGACCAATATGGTACCATGAGGCATGGCCAGTTTCTTCATGGATCGTAGCATCGCCACTTGCAAGTCTGCATTTTCTTGATTACCCAGAGTCTGGAAAGTGCAAACTACCACCTTGTGTGTTCCAGACAAGGCTTTTGTGTTAAGATTGAAATTCTGAGCAATTCCAGTTATCGGAAATATTCTTTCGTTTAGGAATCTTCCCAGTCCGTATTTTTTTAGTAGTCTCGTAGAATGCGACACCATTTCTTCAGAATAGTCAATACCGATTATGTGTTTCAAGTTCTTTTCATAGACGGGGTCATATTGGTATAATCTACCTGTTTCAGGATTTTTCTTAAGGTCCTTACAAGAACTAGTGCTAATTTTTGAGCCTAGTAATAACAGATATCTTCCAGGACCAGAACCGGCATCAATAAAAGTGACTTTTTTTGTTTTAAGAAGAGAATCGAGATAACTAGTTATGAAAATTTCTTCAAATCTTTCATAAGATCTTGCAGACCATGCAGCATTAGTTGGATGAACCACATTTCTAAAATATTGTTTTGCCATGTATTTGCTAGCAATAATACCTTTAATGATATCATATTCATTTTTTGAGAGTTTTTGTACAGATAATTTTTTGTTAATTTTTCTTTCAAGTGGGGATTTTGTGCATACTTCATCTCGAATGTGCGGTGGAAGTAAGTTCAGATAGCCATTTTTGAAAACATATGTAGCATTGCAGTTAGTGCAATGTAGTATAGACTCATTGTTTTTAGATACAAACTTTTTATCAAATTCTAATTTGTGGTCACAAGTAGAGCAATTAACAATTATAGATTTATTTTGAATATGAGACAAATCATTTTTCATCTGGATAATTTTCGTCATATGCATTCTCAGTACTTTTCTTTTTAGTGATTTTTTGCTTTGAAGAACTCTCGTCTTTTATGTATGTGTCATAAGTGCGATACACTTGTCGTATAGTCTTAAGGTATGACTCAAAGTCAGGAAGTTTTATGGGCTCATAAAAGTAATTCATATGAACTTTGGTCAGATTATTTTTAGAAATTCCCACACCTTCAAGCACGTGAATTGGTTTGCTATCAACTGAATGAACCCATCCAAGTGATCTTATCTTTTCTACCATTTTTTCATAATGGCTAATTTCGTTTGTAACTATTCTCAAGATAAAATCATAGTTTTGACCTTCTCCTTGTACCACGTCTATGGATGTGACAAGACCATACTCTCTGCTTATCTCTGCCAAATTATTATACATCTCAGAATATGGGATAACACGTCTTTCAAAAATGGGATTTTGTGTTTTGATAAAAGTATACCACTGATTATCAAATAATTTGCTAGGATCTACGAGGATCCATTTTATTTTATCATCTCTTTTGCTATCTTCAGTGTTATTGTGTTCTAGAATTACTCCCTTTTTTATGAGGTCATCAATTCGTCCTTTAACATTATCACGAGAAAGTACATAGCCATATTTTTCAAGGTCCTTGTTTGCAGTATCAGGAGTAGCACCGCCTTGCAATACCTGTAGTATTAGCACGTCTAGTGGGCTGATGCCATTTTTTGTAAGATTCTTCATAGGGATTGCCCCTTCTACGTTATCAGTTCCTCTTCCTACCATAACCAAAAGGTCTCAATCTATTATTAAAAACATTTACTACATTTTTGTCACAAAAATGTTGAAACGTAAAATAATTAGGCGTGATTTTCCAAAGTCATTCAGGAAACAACATCGCAATTTTGCGACAAAACAAGTTCTAATGGATTTATAATTTCTCAGACAAGTAATGGCATGACAACAATACCAACAGTTGAAAAAACTGAAAAAACAAGATGCAGTGCGTGTTCATGCGACTGCGCTCAACTATGTACAAAGTGTGGACGAAGTTTTTGTACAAGACACCTGTTAGCGCACTCTGAAAAATGCAGTGGGTACAAGGCAGTCATCCACTCAATTTTACGAGATGACCTAACAGAGATTGTAAAGCAGATCATGGAGGTAATGTTAAGAACGATATGACCAATTTCAAATCCCCTGACGAGTCCGTGAGATTCGGACGAAACAACAATGTTGTAGGGAGAAAACTAGGAGGTGAAATATAGAGAATGATCGAAAATCAAATACAAAATCAGTCTAGAACTGAGAAGAGATTAAAAAATAAAATTCAACTGGTTCTTGCAATAAGTGTAGGTTCACTGCTATTGAGTGCAAGCTACTTGGGATTTGCGTATGCTGATACAGGACAGACTTCAGGAAATATTCAGATCAAGGCAACTGATGCCATAAAGAATGATCCAGGAATGATGAAGATATTAAACAACTTAGAAATCTTCAAACAAAAATATGCTGCACTTCAGCAAAAACAAGACTTGATGGCTCAGCAGAAAAGCCTAATTGATGGACAACGTAAAATTGCAAACGATTACTTGCAGGCTGATTTGGCCAGTTCAAACAACCTCAATGATATGAGTAATCCGACAAACGCATATGCAAGTTTTGTCAGCAAAGTTGACAATTCTGCTCAGAATGTGTTCTTGAGTCAGTTTGCATACATGCAAGCAAAAGTAGCAAATGGAAAACTTGCTATGAATAAAGTATTGCAAAACGGAGGTACTAAAGATGAAGCATTAAACGCATATTACAGCGGAGCTTCAACCCAGATGACTGAACTGGTAAGTGTCAATAAAGACATTAACATAAAGTACCATCTTGCTGATGGAAATATTCAGAATATGTTCAACAAGTACGGAAACTTGAAAAAGTATTCTGCATCTTAGACCCAACTTTTTATTTATTCATTTTTGGCCTTCATCCATGGGCCATATCATCAAGTTTTATTTTTTTTAATATTTTCTTTCCACTTTTGATAGTAATAAGCGGATTTTTATTTTCATAGTCTGTTAGAATTTTTGCAGACGAGACACTCCCTTCATAGACATGCCTTGGTTTGTCAATATTAGTATCAGTCCATATACAGATATGTCTATCACAAATTATGACACAATCTTCAATTGTTTCACCGCTGTTTCTAATTCTAACTTGAGTACCAGTTACCGTGGAGAATTTGTCTAGTGTAAAATTATATTCTTTTGCAATCTTTTTTGCAACCTTGGTTCTAACAAGCCATGTGATTATACCTGCAACTCCAGTTGCAACTACTGATATTATAACACCTTGAAATAATTTTATAAAATCATCTGAATTATTTGTAGAAGGTGTAGATACATGAGATGGAGCTGGACTAGAGTTAGAATTAGCCGGAGGTGGATTTACAGATTGTGGAATGGCGTGAATATTCTGATATTGAATAAGACCTGCAAGATCGTTGTTTATAGTATCAGATGTTTGACCCACATTTGATAAAATAGTTCGCGGGTCCTTGATGACAACAAGTTGTTGATAATCACTCTGTGACAGTATTACTCCCGATAGTAGAGTACCATCAGGAGAAGTAAAATCTAGTCGCACATTATTTGTTTGATATGTAGGCATAGTAGAAGAGGGCGAAGTGTTTGATGATGAACCGGAGCCTGTCTGACTTGGTTTTTCCACAGGGGCAGGAGGAACAAGAGTTGTTGCGGATGCTTCGTTGGATGGATTGCTATGAGTGCCAACATAGACTGCAGAGACTCGGTATGTGTATGTACCTCCAGGATTCAATCCAGTTATAACATATTTTGTGGTGTCATTTCCAGTATTATCATCAATTATTTGATAATCCCCAGGAGCGTTTTTCAATTCTATTTTATATCCTTGCAGAGTTTGACCATAAGACTCCAATGGAGGTAGCCATGAGAGGTTAATTTGTGTGGATGAAACAGATTTTGCAATCAGTGGTGCAGGTATAGAATCTTGGCTTGCATGATTATTTTGATATGTTATCAAACGATCCAAATTATTGTTTATCGATTTAGATGTGGGGGCTGCATCAAGTATTATACTTCTAGGATCTTTTTTGTATTGCAATCCAAGATAGTCACTTGGGCTAACTACAACACCCATAAGAGTAGTTCCATCGGAAGGAACAAAATCAAATTTTACATTTGTTGAAGGAGACGAAAGCGGCAGAGTTGGGGATGGAATAGAGGTTGACAACGGAGTGGCAGTGGCAGGATTAGAAGGGTCAGTGGATGCATCATCTGAATAAATTGCAGAAACCCTATAGGTATACGTCATACCGGTTTTGAGACCAGTCATAGAATAGGTCGTAATTGTACTTTCTGTATTATCTACCATTGCAGCATATACGCCATTGCCCAGTCTTTCTTCGATTTTGTAACCTACAATGATCTTACCATAGTTTTGTGTCGGTGCAGTCCAAGAGAGATCAATTTGAGTAGGCGAAACGGCAGTGGCACTAAATCCAGTAGGAGTATTGGTTGGCACCGGATTTAGTTTTCCTTCAGCATTAAAGTTTACACTCCAAGTACCAATCAGCATAAACATAATTGTCAAAATGAAGAATCGTTCAAATTTCATTTTCATGACTTTCTAATTTTAAACAAATCAATCATATTTATTCTTAAGAATAAGCAATAGTCATCACTTAAAATGGCTTTAGTATGATTTTACCTGATAATTATCAATACAAACTAGAATCAAGTATAAAACAGAAATCAAGTTGTAGAAAAAATCCTACTAAATTACTTTAGAGTGATTATAGCGTTGGGTGGGAGTGATGGGTGTACGACTGTAATGTGTACTAATGCCATATCTTTTCCAAATGCATTCTTGACTGTATTTGTGAATACTAGTTCCTTGGTCTGACCAAGAGCAACATCAGGTGCTGTAAATATTGGCTTTGCAGTATTTGCAGATAGTAATTGTACTGGTTCTCCTGCAACTTGTATCCAAGAGAATGCCAAGTATCCACCAGTACTCTTAGTACCATCAAGTGTGACTTGGTCACCTGCATTAACTACTTGATATGGACCTGCATCTGCATGTGGTCTGGCACCTGGTTCAGGATATGCAGCATAAACATACTGTTCACAATTTCCTACAACTGTGCCACTTTCACTAATTGATAACTGGAATGCAAATACACTACCACCAGAACCAGTTGGAAGGGTTACTGTCGGTGAAGAAGCAGTTGTAGAGGATATCTGAATTGGGATGCCAGAGATTTGAGTCCACTCGTATGAAAGTGGAGCGTTGGATGGATTGTCTACTGCTTCTACTAGGCTTGCAGTGCCACCCTCATGTGATCTAATTATAGGTGCACAACTTAATGTAGCAATTTTGTAAGCAGACGCGGCAATAACATGTACAAGTACAGAGTCAGAACCTATTCCACCATGACCATCATTAGCAGAAATTGTAAATTGTAAAGTGGCATTGTTATCAGAACCTACAGATGGCGCGGTAAACATTGTTGTCAAATCAGAAGGATTGGATAATGTTGCAGTAGAGCCAGAGTCCTGAGTCCAAGCATAAGTCATAGTATCGCCATCTGGGTCAGTAGCAGTTGCCATCAAAGTAACTGGATTTCCTTCCATCACTGTTAGCTCATGGTCAGTTGTTACTACCGGAGGATGGTTAAGATGTACAACGTGAAGTGTAAATGATGTAATGCTGGTAAGTCCTTGCGGGTTAACTACTGTCAGTGCAAAACCAAGGTCTTTTGTTTGGTCAACTGCAACAGCAGGAGTTGTAAAAGTGATATCAACATCAGAATCAGATGAAAAACTTACTGGTTCGCCAGACATTTGCTGCCACTTGTATGAGATGTTTTGATTGTGTGGATCAGATGATTGTTCACCTGATAGTGTTACAACAGTTTGCTCATTTACAGTAGCTTCACTAGTTCTAGTTGTTACTGCTCCGGTTGCGCCATATGCAGAAACTGAAGATAACGCCAGTGAGAATATGGTAATCGCTAAGACTGCAAAAATTGCTTTTGAATTCAACTTGTGTGTTCTAATTTTCCGAATATTAAAAACCTTTCTCTTAAATGATTTGTTAGCTAGGATCGCTAAAAAAGTTGGCAAGAGATTTTATCTTAAAACCGATTTTTTGAGCTTGAAATGATCTATTTTTGATGAAAAAATTGGCAAACTGATTTTTCAGAGATTGTAAAATCGGACTTTGGTGAAAATATTGAGCAAAATTGGCATTTTAGGACAAATTAAAAAATAAGAAAAAGGGGTCTCACTGAGCAATTAGCTTCAGTGGGATGGTTGTAGAACCAAATGGTTCTGAGACCTTGAAGGAGTAAGTCTTGGATGGATCGTATGTGAATCCTCCGACATTCTGCTTACTATAGAAGTTCCAATCAATTGCAACTGGTTTGTGATACACTAACTGCAAGTGTCCAGATGTCAAAGAGAAGATCGAAGGCGGGGAATCCTTTTGGCCATCAGTTAGATGATAGTTGCAAGCAAAGGGCCCTGTACAGAACAAGTCAGGGTTAGAAGACTGACTACCAGTGTTTTCTAGTACGGTGTGGACGTTAATGAAAACACCACCATCTCCTGTATTTATGAGATCAGTACTTACAATATAGTAAGTTACTGGACCTACTACAAACGGAGTCGCACGAGCAATTTTTGCTTTAAGATCAGCTTCAGCCTGAATTTCTTCCATACAAGTCTGTTTGTCAGCTTCAGTGGTCATTGCATTGCATTTTGTTGTATCAACATCAGTAGATGCATTTGTTGCAGAAGTAGAACTTGTTGCAGAAGTTGTAATAGATGCACTAACATCAATCACACCCATTCCAACAAGATATTGTATTGCAGATATGTATTCAGAATCTCCAAGTGAGCCATCTGCCCAGTATCCTGCATTATTTTTTAGCCAGGATGGAATCTTGCTTGATTTCTCTACAGTTTTATCGGAAGGTGGAATCTGCACTACTCCATTCTGAATAAGGTATTGTATGCCTTTGACATATTCGTCATCTCCTATCTGACCTTCTTTCCAATATTTTGCATTTGACTTGATCCAAGATGGAATCATGGCATCGGCACTTGCAGAGTGCACCATAAATCCAACAACAAGTAACGCAACAATGATTGCATATTTTTTATTCATTATGTGATTTTGACATTCATAAGATATAAACTAGTGGTAAATTATATCAATAGTGCTAATTATTCTCAACCCCGCCATAAATCACATGACAGTGTAAAGGGTCATCGCATAGTTCATGTTTTCCAGAAATACAGCTCTTACATTTAAAATTGCAATTCATCATTTGGATTGATTTTCATACATGAGATTTATTTCATTGTTGCAATTGCAAGTGCAACATCAGTCTTGCTTATAATGCCAGCAAGTTTTCCATCATTTGATAATACTCCTAAACCATTGATATTGTTCTTCAACATTACATCACATGCTTTGGCAAGATCTTCATCTTGGTTTATTGAAATTATTTTATTTTTCATTATCTGTTCTGCCTTTGTTACCCCGCCAAATCCAGTCTTGGAGAGAAATCCCTTCCTTGAGAAAAGTACAGACATACCTGGCACGGTGTTATCCACAACTGTCTCTTCAGCACCCAAATCTCTGGATAATTTGAGAAGGTCCCTCAATGAGAGAATTCCGTCAGGCATGTGTGTCTGACCTATTAGAATCATTCGTGAAATTTTCTTATCAATCATCTTTGAGACTATGTCATAGAGCTAATCATCGGAGAACATCCAGGTGTAGGATGTAGTCATATAGTTCAAAACTTTCTTCCTGCCAACAAAATTTTCTGCATAATATCTCGCAAGATCGGTCTTTGTAAATATGCCATCCACATTACCATTTGAGCCAACTGCTAAAGAGCTTATTTTCTTATCAAGCATCAGATTAGTACTTTCTTTTATAGACTTGGAACTTTCTACTATTACAAGTTTTTTTGTGACTTTAGAGAGCTGGATTTGATCCAGATTTTGTTCATTATTAGATTGTAAGAGAAACAGTACAATATCTTTTTCAGTGATAATCTCAGATATTTTACCGTTATTTTCTACTAACAGTCTACTAATATTATTTTTAAAAAGATTTTTTATTGCATCAGATATGCTTTCTGACTGGGATATCGTAATTGGTTTTTTTATCAGGTCCTTTACAATAGTCATACCAAAGTCGAGTCTTTTTCACAATAAAAACCCCATTGTAATTATCAATTTTGAAATTCAATAAATTAGCATAGAAATTAGTTGAGTATAAAATAAAAACGGCAATAGATGTTTACTTGTTCCACATCTTTTGCCAAGTTTCGGCAAATTTATTCATCATATCCCCATAGGTTTTTACTTGCTCCATGCCAGATTGACTGAATACTTTTTGCCAGTTATCACCAAATTGTTTGAATGTCTTAATTCCCGCTTCACTCATGGATTTTTGCCAGTTCTCAGTAAATTGATTCAATGTTTTATCACTGGAATCTTTTACTGCTTTTGCCATGACATCATTGTACTTTGATTGAACATTTTTTGCTGCAGTTTGAAGAGATTCAAATGCATCCATCCATGCCTTGAGCGATTTATTATATTCAATCCACAATTTGTCCCAATCTTTAGGTGGAGATTCTTTTGACATGGTGATTTATTGTTGTATTCCTTGATAAGACTATTGATCATTATCACAATGTATTTCCAAGTTTAAACCAGAGTTGAGAGTTAGCACAATAGATAAAATCAGTTCAAACATAGAACAAATATTGAATGTTTCAAGTTCGGCCTTTGAGAATGAAGGTGTTATTCCATCCGAGTTTAGCTGTGACGGTCAGGATCTCTCACCCCCTCTCAGTATAACAAATGTGCCAAAAGATGCAAAGACATTATCTATTATCATGGATGACCCAGATGCCCCGATGGGGACTTTCACACATTGGATTGTGTGGAATATTCCTCCTAACAAGACGCAGTTTACAATGGGTGAAAAGTTTGATTTTGCTCAAGGACGCACTAGTTTTGGAACAGTAGAGTATGGAGGACCATGCCCTCCATCTGGAACTCACAGATATTTTTTTAAAATTTATGCGTTAGATGCAAAACTAGATCTGAAACAGGGATCAGGGGTAAAAGAACTACAAAGTGCAATGTCAGGACACATCGTTGCAGAAGCTGTACTGATGGGAAAATATTCTAGAAGATAAATTTCAAAAAGATTATTTTTTCTGAAGCTTTTTTCCTTTTTTAAAGTCAGATATTCCAAGTAACATTCCAACAATGAATGCAATTATGCCAGTTGCCACCATACCCATAGACATTTGAACTACATTGCATTGTATTCCATATGACGTGTCGCAGTTTTTACTCAAGAAAGGATCTTCACCCAAAATCACATTAATTTTGACAGGTTGACTTCCAGTATCAGAAATTTTAATTGCGTATAATCCTCCCTGATTATTCCTCTGTATAATATGATACAAAAATCCATCTTTGCTTTCTTTTTCAAATATCATACCATTGGGTTCCATTCCCTCCAGTTTCACAGAGCCAGAAGAGGGGGCCGTATGTATTATTATGACATTATGTTCCTTGAGTTGATCCGAGCGAATTGTAAAATTAGTAAGTTGATTTGGTAGAATTTCTTTATTTTCCATCAGGGTAGATTTAGTTCTAAGAATAGACTCCACTGATTGGTATGACCAGTCAAAAAGATTAGCCCCAATTAGTACTACAATCAAACCAATTGACGCAATTATTGTACCCCTTGCTAGGAACAGTTTTGTCAAGTATGTGCAATCTTCAAAGTGCCTAATAAGAAACTTACAGCAATTTACTCTTAGTATTTTCTGGCTTCAGGGAGATTAAAATGCCATTATTTTACAATTATACAAAGGGGCTTTCTCATACAAAGTAAAGTGATAACAGATGAGATTTTTTCATTATGATGAAGTATCTTCCATTTGATTATCCTTTTTAGAGATTCTGAAGATGTTGCTTCAATTTTAGCTAGTATGTCACATTCACCAATAACTTCCAATACCTCTACGATGCCCTCAATTGAGCGAAGTTGCTCTATGACATCTTTAAGATAATCAGCCTTGCATTTTATCATAACATGTGCCGTTGCTAAATCATGAGAAGAGTGGGTATCAAATTCTTCATGCATAAAATTACTTTGAAATTTTTGTATCTAAGAATTGTCTATATGTTGTATATGTAACCAGTGATTTCAAAATAACTTTATTGTATACATGTAAAATTATAGAAACTATGTACCATGACTGATTAATTCATAGGTAACGTATAGGTTAATGTTTATGATAGTCCATTTACATTAGTTAAAGATATAATTTGAAAAAAATTCTCGTAATTACAATTATTGTCGTTTGTATCATGATTCCTCAGAATATATTTTCAACATCATCTCCAAGTCAATCAATATCTACTCTTTCTGTAAGTGATTCTTCATCACCCATTCATTTTAACAAAAAAGTATTCAGTTGGACTGACCGTGTGTATATTACAATTCGTGCGCCAGATTTCAACTCTGATCCTAACATAATTGATGAAATTGGAGTTACAACAGATGATAAAATTACCATTTCTACAAGCGGCCATAGTATACCATATCACTTGGTTGAAACTGGGTTCAATACCGGAATATTTAGCGGATATGTTACGCTTACCGGAGATCCCACAGTAAAAGGTTCAACAGGAGTAGATGGTCAAGGAACAAACCCCACAGGGATTGAATCAACGTGTAACCCAACATGTGGTCCAACAAGTGGATTTCTTCCAAGTGAAAGAGATGATGGAATTACAGTCTCATTTGAATACAATCGTAACCAGGTTGTCATCGGTTCGGCACCCATTCATTGGAATGTGGGGAAAATTGAATGGCTCCAATCAAGCTATCCTGTAAACGGTCAAGGAGTAGTGCAAATAACCGACTCTGATATGAGTCTCAATCCAGATGCAATTAACAAGTTTGACACAAATGTTTGGTCGGATTCTGATTCGGGGGGCATCAAGTTGACAATGACCGAAACCGGTCCAAGTACAGGAATTTTTCAGGGAACAATATACTTTACTACAGATTTGAGATCATCTGGAAACAGACTACATGTTACACCCGGGGACACTGTAACTGCAGAATACACAGATACAACTCTACCACTCCCATATTCACCATCTGACCAAGTGCGTCTTACTGCAAAAACAATTGCAGGTACACCTCTTCCATCACTTGAGCAGACACCGGTAGATAATGCAAGGATTATAGATTCTACTGGAAAATCATTGGACAAGGTCAGTGTGAATCAACAGATACAAATTGTTTCAGATGTGACTAATCAAGAAAATAGAGAACAGCCATTTGCATATTTGGTACAAATACAAGACAACAATGGAATAACTGTATCATTAACATGGATAACAGGTTCCATGGTACCAAAACAGACCCTAAATCTAGGCCAATCATGGTTACCAACTACCGCCGGAACATATACAGCCCAAATCTTTGTTTGGGAAAGCATCACCAATCCAAATGCGTTATCCCCTCCACTGTCACTACAAATTCAAGTAACATAGATAAAATTCCTGTAGAGTTTTCGATGATAAATTTGAATTAAGAAATATCATTAAATAATTGCCGGCATATTTTATAATAGATTGCATAAAGAAGTACTAAAAAGCGTATATTCGCATAAAAAATATCTAGTTTTATCAATTTCAATATTTGTCACATTATTGACTACACTTGCCACAGTATCAGAATTCATTTTCTTCTCACCCGTCTTTGTTTTTTATGTTCCGTCATCTGCAATTTTTGATTTCATATTAATCTCAATAATTGCTGCACTATCGGGAATTGTCACAAGTTTATCGATTTATCGCGTTCATATACTGAGCAACAGTGTAAGAAAATCTGGAACTGGATTCTTTGGTTCCATCATTGGTGCAAGTGCTGGGGCATGTAGCTGTGGACCGTTGGGTTTTGCGGTAGTGTCAACATTTGGAGTAGTTGGAGGAACCGCCACATCTTTTTTTACAAATTATGAGACACCGTTGAGACTCGTATCAATTGCAATATTGTGTATTACATATTATGCATCAGTCAAGAGCATAACAGTGCAGTGTAAGATTGTCAAATAGACATATCGTTACAAACCATAATTAGAATAAATGAAGTTTTGTTGTATAAAACATCTAACTCTTGGACATCTCATACTTTTAGAAAGCATACATAACATTTCCAATCAGTGGGTTTTGCAGGTAAAATTCCCATACTGTCCATACAGACCTGCCACTCTTGCAATCTCGGATCCCGATGGATCCTCTTGAATTGTAAGATTACATGATGGGCCAGAATGTTTTCCAGTTCCAAACTTACTTGCAAGATTTATTGCGGCAACTACCGAGGAGTTTTCAGGATGTGGTTTTTCAAAAAGAGAGTGGCCAATTATCTCAGGTACTGCCACCAATAATATGATTCCAATTGCAAACAGGTTAATGGTTTTCTTACGGTTTGAATTCAATATGATCACACTTTTAAATTATTTTAACCATCAGGATTATCATCAATCTTAGTAATTCTCAATTGTACAAAATATCTATTTATTTGAATCTTTATCAGCAAGAATCCCCTAATAGTGGCATTGAGTAGATCGTCTGATATAAATTCTAAATGTGATGTCGAGAATTTACATAAAAAAGCACTAGTATTACAAAAAGATGGAAATCAAGAAGAAGCTATAAAGTATTTTGACAAGGCATTGGAATTTGAACCAAGTAATTCTGAATTATTATATGACAAGGCAATATCATTTCAGATGCTTCTAAGATTCGATGATGCGATAGAGTATTACAACAAGTCACTGAAAATAGATCCGAATAACTTTGGGGCATTTATCAATAAAGGATTATGTCTTTCAAGTCCAAACATGAACAGACAAGAAGATGCGATTTTGTGTTTTGACCAAGCCCTCATACTAGTACCAGATGATCCTGGTGCCCTATCACTTAGAGGATATGCATTAGATAGTATAGGCAGATATCGGGAGGCAGTAGATTGTTTTGATAAAGTCCTTGAAACCCAACCAAGAGAAGTCAATATTTTGATAAACAAAGGTCTGGCCCTATCACATCTTGGCAAGTATGATGAAGCAATATCATATTTTGATACTGTGCTCGATTATGAACCAAATAATTTTTTTGCAATGCAATTAAAACAAGAAGCTTCCAAGAGTATGAAAAGAGATTTTTTGCGTTAGTTATCACAATCTATCATATCAATGGTCATATAGCAAAAAACTAGAACTTGTTTTGTTGAATAAAAAAGATGCTCAGGAAATAGTAAAAGAGATTCGGGCAATTAGTCAGTATGTCAGATTTGCAGGCGTGATAGATAGTAAAGGCAAAATTGTGGCATATGCCAGAAGACTAGGACATGAGTCTCTGCTAAATATAAGAAACACATCAGATCAGTTTTCCCATCTAGCAATCAAGACACGTATGGCATCACAATTTAACAAACAGTTGGGGGACGTGCAATTCATGTGGGAGGAGAGAGAGAAAGTTCAGACCATTTCTTTTGCATTAGGTAAGAATACAGTGTGGGCATCAATAGATAAAAAAGTAATTCGATCTGAAGTACTCAGAATAATAGACAGTTGTCTTCCCATTGTAAAGCACTTTTCATAATAACATAACAAGAAAAATCTTGAACAATAAATATAGGCACAATTAAGGACATCGTGGATAAATTTTTCCCAATATTGGCAGTTGTGATTGTGTTAATTTTACTTTCAACTAGTTCGGCATATGCCACAAATCATAACACTTCCATATTTTCAGACGCACAAAGATATGCAGATTCTAATACTTACAAAAATGCCAATTATAGTTTTTCAATACAACCTCCCCTTAACTGGATAGTATTGAACAACTTGCCACCAAATGTATCAAACCATGCAATAGCAATATTTTCAAATAATGACAAAAGTCAGCTAGCCACATTTGGAATTTACCATAGATCCATAGGTCAGAATGTAATAGATGCCATAAAAGCACATTCTGACAATGACGTTCTTGCAACAATATCTCAAGAGATGACAATCCCAAGTACAGATTCCAAGACCATCATATACAACGGAGTAGTTGATAGATATAACGACGGTACGCGTGTAGCAGTCAGTTCTGCCACACAGTATACCGCAGATAATTCCACATCATTGAGTGAAAACATAATTTATTTTCTTAATAATGGAAACCAATACACATTAGATCTTACAAGCAACCAAAATACCATTGATAAAAATTCGCAATTATTTGAAGATTCAGTAAATACATTTCTAGTAAGCCAAACAAATCCAGTTCCCGAATTTCCTATCGCTCTCATCATATTGATAATTGCAATGTTTTCAATAATCATTATGTCTAGAATAAAAAATCTAACTCAAAATCACATATCCTAGACAATTAATTTGTCATGAAATACAGTTCTAAATCAGTACACTCGTGAAGGAATGTAGAGCATGGGTGCATGCGTAAATGTAGAGTATATATGCAAACATGCGATAAGGTCTAAAAATCCTGAGTGAATAGTTATTATGTAGCATTTAGCAACGAAAGCCATGTCAACAGAAGACAGACAAATGTTTCCTGCCACATGCGCAGACTGTAAAAAAGAAACACAGGTTCCCTTCAAACCAGCAGAAGGAAGACCAGTTTATTGCAAAGAATGTTTACCAAAACATCGTCCAGCACGAAGATTTTAGGCTGAAAAACGCTTAAAAAAAATTTTTTTGAACTCAAATAATATTGTTAAATGAGAAAGATTAAGTCGTTTTCAAAATACATTACAATAGTTGTCCAAGATACATGCCGCTGAAAACTTTGCAAAAGAAAGACATTCTGGAATGACTGGAAAGGATGGAGTAACACCACATTATGAACATTTAGCTGCAGTAACAGATAGACTCAAAAATCTTGGAATATCAGACGAAGATGTAATTTCAGCTTCATGGGTACATGACATCATCGATTACACGGAAACAAGTTTTGATGAGTTAGATCAAAGATTTGGCTCCAAAGTAGCAGTTCTTGTCTTGTCAGTATCAAGAGACAAGAGTTTGCCAAGAGCCAAACAAGAAGAACAATATGTAAAACAGCTAAAAGATGCATCTTTTGAAGGAAAACTAATCAAACTCTGCGACATATCGGCAAGTCTTAGAGATTTGAAAAAATCAACATTTTCAAAGACAAAGAAAACAAAAGAGGTAAAAAAGATGATATTCTATTTGAATGTAATAAAATCAGATTTGATCAAAAACAAATCTCAAGTTCCAGGCATTGTTAGTTTGATCAACGGAATTAATGATATGATCTCCGCACATGGACAAAGACCCATTATCCTTCAATAATATCCATGAAAAGTATTGAATGTGAAAAAATTCAATAACCTTTTAGAGTTAGATCAGAAAAGAGATTTCATGGTATTAGGTCCATACATTCGAAAAGAGATAGACAATGCCATTAAAAATTGGTGTCCTAATGTGACGCTTCTAAAGAAAGGAGAATCACGTTCACAGAAAGTTTGGAAATTCAAAAGCGGTTCAGATTTCATATATGGATATTTGGTAGGTCAGATGGAAGGATACATTGCAGGAATTATCGTAGGAAAATATGGAAAGATACCAGATATGGGTGAAAGCAAAGAAATTAGAAAAATGGTAGAAGTCCGTGCAAAAGAAATCAGAGAAGTAATGTCATACCACGAGAAGAAAGATAAGACGGACTAATTTTTAAAGTATCATATTTTTATTAGACGATATTATTTCACAATCATGGCACTAGAAAAAAAAGATAAAAAAATGCTCGATACAATGATAGAAGATGAGATATCCAAGATTCCAGGACTTGTAAGAAATCTTCGACTGCCTCAATTTCAAGACGCATTTCAAATAAACAATGAGCCAGAATATGTATACGGATACACACATGGTTCTATAATTGGCAAGTTTGAAACCTATTATTTTGTAGTCCATTCCGGGAAAAAACCAAACGGTATGGAAGTGGATGAAATAGGGAAAACAATATTTGAAAAATCAAGTGAGATACGAAATGCCATTTCCAATAGTGGCTGACAGATTAATAATAAAAAAGATCAAGTCAGGGCAACATTAATGGAATAGTGAATTTAAAAGTTGAACCATTTTTCTGATTTGTGTCAACCCATATTCTACCACCATGTTCTTCTACAATACCCTTACAAATTGTCAATCCAAGGCCTGAACCGCCATATTTTCTATATTGCCTAGAATTACCCTTGTAAAACTTGTCAAATATTTGGTTCAAATCCTCAGAGCGTATACCCTCCCCATTATCTTCAACGACAAACAACAAATTTGAAGTTCCGTCATTTTCAACTCTAATTGAAATTGTACCGTTAATTTTAGGAACAAAATCCACTGAATTTTTTACTAAATTTACTATAACCTGTTTGATCAAATTTTCATCGATATGAATTTGCCCATGTGTGCCTACCACCATTTTTATTTCAATTTGTTGTTCTGAAATAATTGGTTTTAAGAGACTCATGCAATCATCCATAAGATTTTGGATATCTACATCATCTTTTGATAACTTTAGTGATTTTAATTCAAGTTTGTGTACATATGCAATGTCTTTTACTAATTCTTCTAATTTATCAGCACACCTGTGAATAGATGAAATCATTCTTTCCTGTTTTTCATTCAACGGACCTGGAATTTTAGACTCTAGCATTTCTACACATATTTTAATTGGAGAGAGTGCAGATTTTAGATCATGGTTAATTATAGACACATCTAAAGCACGTAGTGTGGTTACTCGTTCTTGCTCAACTGGCTCCAAATTTGATTTATCGAAAACCTCTCTTGCCATTTCGCCAACATGTCAATTCTAGAGATATCATATAAGAAACAGTCAGGATATTTTGAACAAACAAAAAGAGAACATACGGTACAGATAGGGATCAAAAATAGTCTTAAATGAAAATATTAGATAAAAATTGAGAAAAATGAGGAATCAGATATTATCTGAACACCTTATTTTATTGAGAACCTTCTACTAGTTCAGCAGAAGCAAATCTTTGGCCTACTTGGGTAATTCTTACCTTTGCATTCTGGCCAGCTTTGCCGTCTTTTACAAATATCACAAAGCCTTCTACTCTTGCAATACCGTCGCCTTTTCTACTGATTTCAGTAATAGAAACGTCGTATTCTTTTCCGGTCTCTACTGGTTTTGGACCGTTATCAAAACTTCTACCGCCGCCGCCGCCAAATCTTCGACCGCCACCGCCGCCGCCGTATCCGCCGTTTGATCGTCCGCCATAGGAACTTCCTCTATCGTTGTAACTCATCGTCGCACCTCCTTCTGATCGTGGAATATATGACACTCAATAAAAATGCTCGAAATTTGTTTTTGATGTCAAAATTTTGACTCTTTTTCGATCAATGACTCATTTCATTATGCTTAATACGGATAGAGAGCGTCAATATTTATGGCAAAAGCCAAAGCAAAACCAAAAGCAAAAGCAAAAGCAAAGAAGAAATAAAAAAATCTGACCTGTAAAAGGTCTTATCCTTTTTCTAAGTTTCTTAGATTTTGTTATATACGACAATTTCTCAAACCATGAGAGAAAAGTTTCATGGTTGAGATTCCCAATTTACGTTCAAATTATTCCACAGTCACAATATAAAATTTTTAAAAAATTAGCACTAGACATAAAATGTTTTAAATCTATTATTGGTATTTATTATCTTATTACACGTGATACGATATGAGCATAACAAAGACTATAGAATTAGACAAGTTTTGTAAGTCCATATTAAACGCAGATAGAAATGTACGTTCTGTTGCAGTATTAGACAAAAAAGGAATAGTACTTCATAACATATCTCATCCAAGATTTATGCAACCAAGTTTAGAGAAATGGAATGATATTCATTACATGGAATGCATGTTTGACATATCCATGGGGACAAAGTTTGATGAACTATACGGACCCATTAGGTATCATCATTCAGATAAAGATAATTTCATGATGTTTAGTTTCCCATACAATAAACACGTTGTAATTATTACAAGTACAAAAATGATAAGCCCTATTGCCTTTGCAACAAAGATATCAAATATTATAATTAATTCCAAATAATTGAACAGAGTACAATTAACATAATTTTTAGGTTACGTAGTTTTTAATCTATTTACAGCCTTCTTGAAATCGTTCATTGGAACAATTTTCACAGTACTTATTGCAGATATTCCCACAGTTATGCATAATTGCTCTATATCATGCGCACTTGATGCATCCATAATTATTGTCCATTCATGCTCAAGAACTGACATGTAAAAGCCCAATATTTTTTGGATATGAAATTTTTTTTTATTTGCTTTTAGTTTACCTTGGATTTCCAAGAATATTTTTTTACTATTTTTATTGTTTAGGGGACATAATTCCGGACTATGTACGGCAAAAACTCCAAAAAGCACAGTTTCATTTCAAAGTTATTTCTAATAAAGATTAGGCAGCCATGAAGAACCATAATTAATGGAAATATCACAGATGATTCTCAATTTTGGAATCCAAAATTGCCTTTATATGAAAATATGATTAGATATCAACAGATGAACTTACAATTTATTATGATTTTGAATATTAGGAGTACAAGTAGTTGAAACAAAAAATTAGTAAGATTCTAGTTCCGATGGATGGTTCGGTGAAATCATTCAAGGCTCTCAAGGAGGCAATTTACTTGGCAAGACAATGCCATAGTACGATCACAGGTTTGTGTATCATTCCCATCTACACTATTAATTTGGGAAAACTACTAACATCTTTAAAGAATCAATCTCAAAAAGAAGCAAAAAAATTCCTGGCAGAAGCAAAAATTCAATGTGCGCAAAATGGCATCGTATTCAATGAAAAAATAATTTATGGAAATCAATCGTGGGAGATAACAGAATTTGCAGTATACAAAAAATTTGACCTAATTGTTATAGGGTCTCGTGGAATGAGTCGGACAAAAGAAGCATTCCTTGGCAGTGTAGCAAATAGCATAGTTCACAAATCCAAAGTTCCAGTACTTGTTGTAAAATAACGTATCAAAGTAAGAACATAAAAATCGTTTAAATGAATGGGTGCTCGAGCAAGCACGTGATAAAGCACATAATGGTGCCATATGACAAATCTGAGGCAGCTAATCATGCTTTTGAATATGCAGTTGACCTTGCAAAAAAATACAATTCTCCCATAAGCATAGTATCATGTGTATCTCTCCAGATTCCAACAGATCCTTATTTTGGAACAGCGTATGTAGAGACTACAAAGTTATTGAGAGAAGACGCAGTTAATTCAATATCAAAGCTAGAGCCAAGGTTAAGAGAATCAAACATATCATTCAAGACAGATGTGTTAGAGGTCATATCAATTACAGAATCTTTGATGTCATATGCAGAGTCACATGATATCGATCTAATAATAATTGGTTCTCGTGGATTGGGAGGATTTAAAAAATTATTACTTGGAAGTGTGGCAAGCGGGGTATCTCAGCATTCAAAATGTCCAGTATTAATTGTCAAATAATAACATCTGCTACCAGGTACAATAAAGAAAAGATTGTGTTTTAATTCTAATTTTTCTGACGACGACGTTCCATTTTTTTCTCGTGTTCTTTTCGTGAATGGTGAAGTCGATCATCTTCATGGATAAACTCTTTTCCACAATCAGCGCATTTTGTGACATGATGATGATGTACATTTCGTGCGTGATCTATTAGTTCCTCATCTTTTGAAAATTTCATTTTACATTGATCACATTCAAACTTTTTTCCAAAAAGTCTCATGATATACAATCACAACAGGTAACAAATAAGAATGTAATTATGGATTTTCAGACTATTTTCTATATCTTGATGTAAATGTGTTAGTAGAATCACTGTTTAAATCCATTACAAATTGTTGTCGTATGAGAGTACCATAAACAACTAGGTCCCTTGCGAGCATATCTAGTCGTGATTCTAGTTTTGACGTAATTTTTCCATTTATGAAATCATCACTGTCACTCACAGATACGCCATATGGGATACTCCACCCATAGCACTGTCTAACTGCGGTTCTCATCTGATCCATTGCTGTGAGGCCTTTTTCATGAGATGCACAAATATATCCAAATGTTTTTCCTGCAAATTCTGCCCAAAAGTAATCAAGAAAGTTTTTCATTGCCCCTGACATGGAACCATGATAATCAGGAGTAGAAAGAATCAAGGCTTCAGACCAGTTTACGTCATCTTGGACTTTTTTTATCTCAGAAATGGAATGATTTGCGGTCGGGTCATACAGTGGTAATTTAGTTTGTTTTAAATCAAGTAACCGTATTTCTGCACCTTGTTTTTTTGCAAAATCCAACGCAATGGACAAGGCAGTTGTACTTGAAGCACTTTCACGAAGACTCGAACCCACTCCCAGAACTTTGAATGTCATACCATCTCGTAACTTGATGAGAATAAATAATATCGTTTCTTAAATTTTCCAACTTGGAAACAAAAATTTTGAGTGTGACTAAGTTTTACAATCCGCAGTCAACTAATATAAGAAATTCCAACACTTCATCAGGAAGATATTATAATTTGAAATTTTACATAGAATTCAATCCATGTAAAGAATGCAAGGACATAATCAAAGAATTAAACGAGAATATTCCCCTCCAGACAGACGAAGGTTCAAAGAAATTTTTACGACATATTACATATAACCATACAGAAGTAGCTCATGCAATAATCGACGAGTTTCCAAAAGAATCAGACAAAGAAAACTTTCCTTGGTTTAGATAAAAAGTATATTTTACTAGTAATGTCTTCATTTTCTATTTTTTAGAATCAAATCCATGTAATATATGCTATAAAAAATTGATTTATTTCTATAGATATGATGACACGCTTGGAGTTTGGTCTATACTTCGTTCTATTGCGGAATAAATCGGAGTCTCCAATCTACTCAGAGTCTTTTTCTTGATGAATCCTACTGTCATTATATCACCAGGGAAGATCAAGCTAAGTAACCAATCAAATCCAACTTTAATTTTCTTTTCACGAGTTGGCAAGTGTGACCAATAAAATGATCTCCACAAAAACCATGCTGGAAATCCTTTGATTTTTTTACCATTTAGTAGCGCAACACCTGTTCGCTTGCCTATTGTGGCCATCACTCCTTTGTTATGATAATCAAATTGCTTCAATGAACTTGCATTGCCAGTAATTTCTGCAACCAAATTTTCTGACACCAACTGGGCTTGCCTTATTGCGATTTGAGCAGTTGTAGGATATACAATATTGTTTTTTTGATCAACCAAGTTAGCACAATCACCTAGTGCAAAAATACTAGGATAATCTTTTAGTCTAAGATACGAGTCAACGACTAATCTACCTGACTGACCATGTTCACACTTGAGTGTAGCTATTAGTGGGTCTACTGTAACTCCACCAGCCCAGATCAAAGTAGCACATGGAACTATAGTATTATCACTTAAAAGCACGTGATCTTCTCCTGCATCTACTGCTTTAGTATTTGTAATTACTTCAATTCCAGATTTTCTAACATAATCAAGTGCAAATTTACCAAGTTCATCTCCTACCTCTGGCAGTATTCCATCTCTTGCAGATACAATAATGACACGGATTTTCTCAGGATCAATATTTTTGTAATATTTTTTTGTTGCATCTCGTAGGAAATGATTTATCTCTGTGGCAATCTCCACTCCTGCAAATCCTCCACCCACTACAACAAATCTAAGGAGTTGTTCTTGGAGAATTGAGTCTCTTTCCTGATCAGCACATTCTAGTACGCTAATGACATGATTTCTAATAGCTATTGCATCCTCCAGCGTCTTAATAGTAAACGCAAATTCTTCGATATTATTATTTCCAAAGAAATTATCCTTACTACCAAGAGCAAGAACAAGATAATCATATTCTAACACTGATTCTTTTTGATCAAATATTCTAATTACAGAGACACTTTTGTTTTCTACGTCAATTGATAGAATCCTGGCATGACAAAAGTTTGCAGCCTTACAAAAAGTTCTGATGGGTGTTGTGATATCACTTGCATGAAGCATTCCTGATGAGATTTCAGGAAGCATTGGCGTGAAAAGGAAAAAGTTATCCTGACTGACCAAAGTGATTTCTGTATCACGTCCCTTGAATTGTTTTTGTGCCTCTCGTAACACATTACTTCCCGCAAATCCTCCTCCAAGTATAAGAATTCTAGTCTTGGCGGGGTTTTTTGTACTAAATTTTCGTATCATATAGTATACCAACCATCATAACCAGTCAGAAAATAAAAGGAATGCACCCTATACATGCATGATCAACTGTTAATGCATCAATAAACCAGTAGCTTATTTGAGATGAACAAACTCGTAGAAAAAATTTGTGTGCCACTTACAGAATAGACGATATCCAGTGCATTCCATTCGATATAGGGTATCTCAATACTAATCCCATACCCATATAGAGACAATATGAATTCGCATATCCAAAAGTGTAAATGCAGTATTCACAGAATTCCAGTTATAGAATCACATTTTCTCCAGATTTCCGAAATTAATTTTAACCTTTAATGAAATTCTTTAGACATAGAGGATAATTGAAGGTAAAATACAGTACAATACAAAATGATCATATGTTCAAACTGTGAAACTATACACATGTCAGAATCTGCACTAGTATGTTCAGATTGTGGAATTTCATTCGAGTAAACAAGAGTCAGACATAAGAAAAAGTCGGTCCCTAGCATAAAATAACAATACTATTACTTTTGAGGAAGGCAATAATGCATGGAAATTTATTCTTCTACAACAGGAATCAATCATGCATAAAGACAAAGGTACTTGCAAGGGAGTATGTAAGGAACACAAAGTTAGAAAACCAAGGGATGGTACTAGTAGATATTCATCAGGCCAAGTACGTTGTCAGATATGTGGAGTGTTCATGTCAAGAGAGGCATGCCACGACGGAGAAGACAGGCCTGCAACCGATGAAACTGTAGATCTGTATTGCAAATGTTGTAATTGCATGGTAAGATCAAGGCCTAGAAATAAACCTGGAACTAAACATAGTAAAAAAACACCTCAAGAAGAATATAATGAATTAAGAAAAAAATATTAAAAAAACTATTTCACAAATTACAAAGATGCATTGTCCCACTCTGAATCAGACTTTCTAGATTTAAAAGAGCATCGTGATAACTTGCCCTATTTGCAAGTTCATGCTCTAGTTTATTGATACCTTTTTGCCCATTTGTGATATCATGCATTCGAGATGGGTGAATGGCATGCAGTAACTGGTGAACCAATACAACCGTTACGATTCTCCGGTTATTCCTAGTATCTTCCTTGAGTGAATCATGAATAAATATTTTGTATGAAGGTTGACTTGGTAACCCTCTAATCAAATTGATATCCCCTGATGCATTTCCATTATTTTGTAGTTTCACATCAAAGGTCTTATTTACAAAGAAATTTGCACAGCTCACAAAGCCTTTATCGTCAGGTTTTTCATCGTGATATTCCACGATCAAATTTTTTGCATCTTCCAGACAATCAGACAGCCAATAGATCTCATCCATGTTTGAGGCCATCGAGGTTATCTTTTTCACACTAGGTTCTGTATTGATGTTTGAAGCATCTGTTGAAGAAGATATCTGCAATTCATTTTGGGATTGAGGTATAATAGAACTTGAAAAAGTGTCTGCTTTAACATACTCTACATTCTCAAGCATCGCACATTTATGTCTCTGAGGTGATAGATGGTCTTTACAATAGACATATCCACACAGTTTGCAGGACATACTCAAAGTCCCATCTACTTTTGCCCCATCAAATGTACAATATTTGTCCGTGTTTTTTTATAGAGGGCATTTAAAATAAAGTTGGCTGTTCATGGATTTGACTAAAAGGTATAGGACGTCTAAGTGTTTTATGGAATTGTACAGTATAGAAAATATGTCAGTTTTATGATTACAACTACCATAAGATGACTAATTTTCCTCACCAGTGACCCTTACCAAAATTCTTTTCATGGATTGATCCAAAATACTTTCCCAATACAACTTATGAACAATAAAAAAGGAGATTCTTTGTTGACCCAGTCACTTGTAAAAAGTGTGAAAATATTCAAAAAAAATAACTTTGCAAAATTATGCGTTATTTTTACCATAGGCATGATAAGCATCATATTTTTGTCAAGTCAATCCTTTGCTCAAACTGCACAGATTCCTGACCAACCAGTGGGGTTTACAGCCGTTGCAATATCGCCTACAAGTATTAGCCTTAATTGGAGTCATTCACAAAATAACGGAGGATCTCCCATAACAGGTTACGAAATTAACTACAGGGTGGTACCATCAACAACATATGCAAATCTTGCCACACTTGGTAATGTTACTTCATTTACCCATGTCAATCTGGTTACAGGTAAGACATACATTTACAGAGTATCTGCAATTAATTCAATTGGTACAGGAAACCCATCACCAGAAGTTTTAGCTACGCCCACAAGTAGTTCGGCTCCACCCAAGAACATTGCTCCAAACCCTCCACAAAGTCTTGCTGCATCAGTTTATTCTTCAACTCAAGTAAATCTATCATGGAGTGCTCCATCATCCAATGGAGGGCCACCAATAACAGGTTACAAAATGCAATACATGTTAGATACAGGAAATTTTACTAATCTAGTTTCAAATTCAGGCAGTTCATTTACAGCTTACTCCCATACAGGTCTACAGGTAGGTCACACTTACACTTATAGAATATTTGCAATAAATTCTATTGGTACAAGTAATTCATCAAATACTGCAACTGCAACACCTGTTCAAATTACTACAGTTCCAGGCTCACCCACTCTTAGTGCAAATCCTTCATCTTCGGCAAGTATAAGCTTGTCATGGAGCCCTCCTTCAAATGACGGGGGATCTGCAATCACAGGATACAAGATAGAGTACAGTAATGGAACATCTCAGTATAACATACTTGTTGCAAACACTGGAAATACACAAACATCGTATCTCCACAAGGGTCTTACAACAGGCAAAATCTACACATATCGTGTTACAGCTATTAACGTAATTGGAATGGGAAATCCATCAAATGTGGTGAGTGCTCAACCTAAAGAAACAACAACTCCAAACATAACAATAGCCGTTGCAGTTTCTCCAACTAGTGCAAGCATATCATGGATTCCACCATCACAGACATACGGTCAGATTATCAACGGATATAGAATTGATCAAGTCATAAATGGCAATTTCATTCAAATTGACAGTGTTGTAAGAAGTGTTACAACATATACAATTCCTAACCTTACCACTGGTAAGACATACACTTTTGCAGTAACCGCATTATTATCAGGAGGATCTTCTACCAATCCTTCACCTCTTGCTTCTGTGTCACCAACAAGTACATCATCAGCACCAAGTCCATCAGGTCAACCATCAACACAATCCCCACAGCCTCAAAATCAAGTATTACCAGATTCGCCATCAATCATTAATGCAACGATGGTTTCACAAAACACTGTAAAGATCTCATGGGTCATGCCATCAAATAATGGCAAGCTCCCCATCACAGGATTCAAAGTTGAATCAAAGACCGGATCTTCTGGTACTTGGTCTACAATTACATCAAATATTGGAGTTCAAACATCATATGTAAAATCAGGACTTCAAGCCAATACAACTTACTTTTATCGAGTCTCTTCTATAAGCAATGCAGGTACGAGTCAGCCATCTGCTGAGGCATATGCAAACACAACACCAAACGTCAATCAAACACCTACCACCCCAGTCCCTCCAACCATACTACAATCTCAAGGAATAATTCCTGTTGTTAATACCACTTCAACAATAAATTACCAATCTACCGGAGGTCAGATTCTAGGTGCTAGTGTCAATCCAAGTACATTCTCATTAAAAATCAATTTGAAAGCAAACACTGCTGGAACATTATCAGTTCAGATTCCAAGAGAGATGATAGATGCAAAGAAACTTGATGGAACAGATGATACATACATAGTAACTGCAGATAAAAGCATGATATCATTTAACGAGACAAAAACATCATCAACCAGAACACTTGCAATTTCATTTCCTGCAAACACAAATGAAATATCAATTTATGGAACTACGGTGATACCTGAGTTTCCAATTGCGCTGATGATTTTCATAATTGCTTTTAGTACAATGATTATCTTTTCAAGACGAATTATAAAGTAAGAGAAATTTTGATGTATAATTACCAGATCAAATAGATATCCAGTATTTTTTAGGATTTTTATGCCACTTGATTAATTCTTCTTTTTCTTCTTTACCAATATAATTTCTTGTCAGAGCAACTTCAATTAGATCTGAAAATACAAGCAGTGGATGCATTTTGCATTTTGTTCTCTGAAAATTCTTCTTGGCAATATCGAGGTCATAAGTGAAGATAAAGATGCAATCACTTACCTTCCCCCCATTTCTTCTCACAGCCTTGATTGCAGATATGGCACTGCCACCGGTACTTACAAGATCTTCAATTACCAAAACTCTGTTACCCTTTTCCATATAGCCCTCTATCTGCCTCTTTTTACCGTAGCCTTTGGCTTCAGGTCTGATGTATATCATCGGCTTGTTAAGTCTCTCAGCAATTAGTGCAGCCCATGGAATTCCTGCAGTGGATACACCTCCAACAATATCAAAATTTAATTTTTTAGCAATCTTGACTACATCGTCAACAACTGCCCGCCTCTTGTTTGGATAGCTTATCAGTCTTCTATTATCACAATACATCGGCCCCTTGATACCAGAAACAAAAGTGTACAAGTATGGTTTTGTAAAGCTAAAAGTTACTGCTTTTATATCAAGCAGCATTTCAGCGACTCGCTTTGAAGCCTTGATCATCATCAAATATACAATCAGCACGTCATATTTCTGAATAACTATATCCAGAGAAGACTAATAACATCAAAAATTAGATTACAGATATGGCAGAGGCCACATTAAGAACACATAGACTACACGAATTAGTTCATTTTGGATTAAGAATTACAATAGGAGTTCTGTTCATTGTTCACAGTATTGGAAAATTTGATACAAGTTCTAAAGGATTCTTTTCAAGTGTTGGCCTACCTGCTGATATGGCCTTTTTAATCGGATTATTAGAGTTGATTGGAGGCATACTTCTGGTAGTAGGAATTCTATCAAGAATTTCAAGTAGTCTTCTTGCAATTGAGATGTTATTAGTAATGCTCTATATCAAAAAGTTACAGTCATTTTCAGGCAAGGGCGGTGTGGAACTTGACTTGTTAGTATTTGTCATTTTATTGACTGTAATAGTTCTTGGTCCAGGAAAAATATCATTGTCACATGTTATTAAAAAAGTTCCAAGATTTCTTCAATAACATATAATAAAAATCAGAAACAGTTCAGGATTACGTTAGTATCATAATTGGATTAGTTTTTTTCCCAAGAGATATTTTATATCAGAATAAATTTCCTTATCAGTTATTTTGCCTTCTTCATAATATGTAAAAATATTATCAAGCCATTGAGGAGTAGTAACTGTTTCATTCATAAAAGCAGGGATTTTACTTACAGGTACAATTTTTAATCCACTTTTTTGTATTTCATCTACAAGATATTCTAATTCCTTAATTTGAGACTTGTCAACTTCATTATAGTATTCAAGACCATTTCGTAGGGAGTATTCTTGTGGATGAACTACAACTGTAGCATACCCATAATTTTGCATTCCCTGCATTATTTTTATAAATGTGTGAGTATGACCTTTATGAAGCCAAACTGTGTCATGATTTGCAAGAGTTCCTGTTTGAGCATTTCCAGGAATATGAACAACCCTATTGTTTTCAACAAGATACGTACCAGAATCATCATCCATATTCGAACTAAGAAACCGGAGATGATTTTCCCTCATGGCGTTAATGGTATCATCATTAAATTTTTCATAAGGAGGAATGAAGACAACAGGTGTAATGCCAAAGACTTTGTTTATTTTTGCATCAGTTTTTGACATTAGATGTATTTGCTCTTGTTTGCTAAAATGGGTAAAATTTTCATGTAGCCACCCATGATTTGCAATTTCAACTTCGGCATCTTTGTTATGAATATTATTTTTTATAAAATTTACTAGTTTTGGATCATCACCAAAACTTCCACCTATGATACCAATAGTAAGACTAGCATGTTTTTCATGAAATAATTTCATGATAGAAAGCTGAGGATTATCTATCCAATAATTTTGTACGTCATCTAGCCTAAATGCAACACATTGACATGACGTCATAGCATATGATGGAAATACTGAGACAGATGCCAACAATATTATTATAGGAATCAGTTTTTTCACATTTGGTGCTATATTATTAATAATCATCTTGTTAACCACTGATTCTTTTTGTAATTCCACAAAGCTGGAAAGATTAGCCAAGAAGTAATAAAAGCAGTAAGCATATTCATTACTGGTTTGTATTTCCAATTAGTAGCCTTGGGATCACGGAATTTGTAATCAAGACCGTGTGCTAGTGCGATTACTTGCATACCCCCGAAATAGCTTATCGGTATCCAGATTGATTGATGTATTATTGGCATATACAAAAATACAGTTACAATGATAAACGGAGTGATGAACGCCATCATAAAATCCATATAAAAAATTAGTGCCATCACAGGATTTCTTCTCCAAAAAAATGTGCTTACAAAAAAGTTTACCCTAGTTGTCCCTTTTTTCCATCTTTGTTGTTGTCTTAAAAATCCTCGTAACTTTTCCGGGACATCAGTATAAACAATAGCGCTTGCAACATAGACTGCTTTCCATTTAAAAAACGATTGAGCCGTAAGTCCTCGATCTTCTGCATCATCATAACTTGCCATTGATTTCATCAATTTATGAGCATATTTTGGTAACGATGCATATGTGTTTGGCATTTCTCTTTTACCCCACTTTGTTGCAACAACATACGAGGTAAGTTCTCTGTCCTCACTGTCATGGATTTTGGATCTGACCCAATATGGAACATAATCTTCAATTGCTTCTCGTCTATATCCTGCAAGACACCCAGAGCAACACATTACTAGGCCAAAGACGCTTTCACATGCTTTTCGTATATTAAATGAATAATCATACCACACATCCTGACATTTTGTCAACAGATTTGTTTGTGAATTCCAAGCCTTTGCAAATCCAACTACGGCACCAACATCAGGATTTCCATCAAAGGTTTTCATTATTTCGGAAATTGCATTTTTCTCAATTACACTGTCTGAATCTACAAGAATAAGATATTTTGCAAAAGTTTGATAAAATGCTATTGCTACAGCTTTTCTCTTACCTTCATTTTCTTTATGAATTACTTTGAGTTTAGGATATTTGTTTTTCAATCCATCAAGAATTTCTTTTGATCCATCCGTACTACCATCATTGACTGCTATCACCTCTAGATTGTTGTACGATGATGAGAAGATTGCAGAAAATACTAGATCTATCATCATTTTTTGATTATAAACCGGAACAATTACTGCAACAAGATCATTTCTTGCTTTTCCTGTCGCTGGATTTCTATAAAAAAACCATCCCACTACGAGATATAGCATTCCATATATCGGAAGCATATTAGAATAGACCAAAAGGGGTTCATCAAGTTCCATTCCGATATGAATATTGTTTGCGATAAGCAACAGCCCAAAAATTATAACACAGGTTCTAGCAATCCACGCTTTTTTACTTACTATTATAATTCCCTTCTTAGATATTTTTTGAAATGATTTTTTGTTTTCAATTGAATTTGAAATAATGTGTTGAAGTTCAGTTGTCAACTTTGTCCCACCTGATGAACGGTAAGATCAAGACCAGTCATCTTTGATGCAGTGATAAAGACAAGATGTTTTGACTTTATTCCCGATACAAACTCTTCAATTTTCTTTATAGGCGTAGCATTATCAAAATCAATCACTACGGGATCTTGAGATTCCAAATTACGAAAATAATTTACTGTATGTTTATTACCATCATACACAGAATCGTCAAACCTCAGAAATTGTCCTTGATAATACTTGTTGTATTGTCTATCATATGAGAAATCAGCAAGTATTTCAGAGCGATTCAAAATTGAATAGATATTCTGATCAGTAGATCCAAATGGGGCTTTGAATATTTTTGACTGGATATTACCCGCCTTGTCTACTGCCTGCTTACCACTTTTTACCTCATCAAGCTGTGTATCATAATCAAGATTAATCAATCCAACATAATTGTAAGTCTGACTTCCAATATCATTTCTAGATGATAGTATTTTTACACATTCAGGATATTTTTCTGCAATTTTACCTGTAACAAATATTGTTGCTACAACATTACGTTTTTGAAGAGTTGCAGATAGATCGTAACACCATTGAGGAAGGTTTTGAGAATCTTTTATATCAAAAAAAAGCATCACGGGAAGAACTTTTTGTTGAGGCAAATATGGTGGAATGACAATCAATATTCCAAATGATATTACGATAGCTGTGGATATGATACCTATTTGTGAAATTTTCATATTCCTTACCTTCTTGCCAGCGGTACTTCACTTGACGCTCGTTTAGTTAGAAAGAATCTATATTGTTCATCAACCATTTTTGCAGCTCGTATTATACTAGTAACAAGTACGTTACGTGAAAGATCAAGAAACATTTGACTATCCTTTGGAAGGCAGTGGCCACCAACACCATCTCGTGCTTCAAGAATTTTTATATTCCATTTTGTGTTGATAGCGTTTCGTAGTTCATTAAAATCAATTTGAGTATTTTCACATACCATCCTTAGCTCTTCGGCAAATGCAATCTCCATGAATCGATATGAATTTTCTACAACTTTGGTAAGTTCCGCAATATCGGCAGAACTTACTATGTGCAATGGAATGCCTAGAGAATTACCATAGAAATTAACTGCTTGAGTTGTGCAACATGAAGAACATCCTCCAAGTACTCTAGTCTGCTTTACACCATGCTTTTGTTTTTCATGGATAAAGAATCTATGAGGGACATGAACTACATGCAATCTATGACCAAGTATTTTCAGTATTTCCTGTGATGTACCTCTTGTAATTGTGGAATCAATACCGACAAGGGCTCCACCTTTTCCCTCATGAGATAATCGTATGGCAATATCCATCAGACCATCAAGATATGGTACAAACATATCCTCAGGACGATGTGTCGAGATGCAAATTATGTAATAATCATAATCTCTAAAACTTGTTGCCTTTTTTTGGATTACTTTGTTCTTTAACGCTCGTGAAACAGCTTGTTCACTAATATCATATCCGTCTACGCTTAGACCAAGTGAAGTCATGTATTCAGCATTACTGTGCCCTATCTGTCCCAATCCAATTACAAGTATTTTCTTTACAAAGTGTTTCTTGGCATCCTCAGACATCTGCAATACCTCCATTTTTTGCTGTCCAACATGTTACGTGATACCAATTTTCCCCATAGATGATATCACCTTCAACAAATTCCATTTCTTTACGACAGTTTGTACAGGTAGTCATTTTGTATAGAATTGTAATATAATTAACAATCTTTAGAGATCAGTATGTAATTTGTTTTTACATACGCAGAGTCTTGTAAATTAAAAAATTATTAAAAAAATTTAGATGCAGATTGAGTCAAACTGCGTCACAGATATTCTTTGTTAAAAAATTCAAAAACAATTACACCATCATGAATATATTCATCATATATGATAATTTTCAATGATTGTAGAATCATCTTGACATAATTTTGTATTAATTTAATCCATTGTGCATCTTTCCCCGTAGAAAATACTAGACGATATTTCTTTCCTTTTTGCACATACGAGAATTCAAACCAATTACAATATTTACTCATAGGCGTAAAATAACTTTGAATTACATTATCAATATTGTATGCCATCCCCATAATATCAAATAGTTTTTTTACAATCATTGGGCCTCCTTTAGAAATAGTAATTACATGAGGATCAGTCATTTCCCGTACAATTATAGATAACAAGTCGTACGGAATTATTACATTAGGAATTAAATTTACAGTTTCTCCATATGTGACATTTTTACTTAGTATATTACTTATCAAAGTGTTCAATGAAAGATCTTTTTTATGTGCATCAGTTTTTAGTGATTCAAGTATATCATGTGGTAATCGTAGTGTAATTCTACTATTCATAGTTTTTTCCAAAATTTCCATATCTTTTATTTCCATTACGTAATCAAAAGATAATTAAACTTGGATAATCAATACCTACCAAGTCCAATATATCACATCTCCCAAAGACCATTAATTGTATAACAAACTACTTTTTTAAATCAAATATGTGCCATCTTGCGTCAATCGATGTCACCAATAGTCAATAACTAATAAAATTTAGTTTAAAAATTAATGTGCCGATACGCCCACATTTTCTGTGAAATTTATTGAGAGATGTTTGCCACTAGTTTGAGCAGTTGTAGAGTTTGTACTAGGTATGTTTACAGGATTATTTGTTGTAGAGTTTACAGGAGTTGTAGGTGTTACCGGAGTTACAGGTGCTGCATTTTTGCTCCAAGTTTTAGAGAGGTTAACAGTAACATCAAATCCAGCCAAGGTGCCAGTTAGTATAGATACAGTTTCTTGCTTTGAGTTAACATCTATTGAAAGTCTTGCAGTATCGCCCACTTTGAAGGCGTCAATTTGTCCTACATCTGTTACTGTAGACATAAGACATGTTACAGTAGAAGAAGAACAATTGGTGCTAGGAGATATGGAAACGTGTGCAAGTCCTCTTCCTGCCGGGGATTGGATAATGATTGTTCCCTTATCACCGTTTATTGCAGTCCACATGATTGCACCATGAAAATTACCGCTTTCAGCGATAGATCCTTTTGTGGATAATTTCATAGTATTTGGTACAGTTTGCCCATATACTGTATGGGTCAGAGGCAGAGATGCAATACTTAGAACTAGGAAAATCATGAAACCTGCTATTAATTTTGACTTCACAGATATACTTGAATCAAATAGTCTAGAAATTCACAATGGTGAAAAAATGTGGAGAAATTAGCTAGGTTTCATCAAGATTTTTCCAAACAAATTCCCTTTAAGCATCTTACAATGAGCCTCTACAGCATTTTCAAACGTATAGACCGAGTCTACAATTGACCTCAACTTACCTTTGGACATCCAAAATATCCCAGATTCAAGCTCAGCGCGAGTTCCTTGAGTAGAGCCCAAGATGCTAACACCTTTGAAAAATACTTGTCTTAGATCTGTATGTACGTCATATCCAGTAGTTGCTCCAGTTGTAACCAGAGTTGAGCCGTATTTCAGCAAAGTGAGCTCCTTGTTCCAATGTGACCCACCAATATGCTCAAAGATTACATCTATTCCAGGACCTGTCTGCTTCTTTTTTGCAATATCTTTTGATATTGTATAGACTTGTTTGTGCCAATCGTCTTGTCTATGATCTACAGCAAAGTCTGCGCCAAGTTTTAAACAGTCTTCCAGTTTGCTCTGACTTGCAGTTGTAATCACATCACAGCCATACAGCTTAGCGATTTGGATTCCAAATGTTCCCATTCCTGAACCTCCACCCATTATCAAAACAGTCTGTCCAGGTTTTATCTTTGCACGACCAACTAACATGTGCCACGAAGTAGTCATTGTCATTGATGCAGCTGCCGCATCTTCATAACTAACAGTATCAGGAATTTTCACAACGTTTACCTCTGGAAGATGAGCAAATTCACAAAAACCTCCCCACAGTGGCCCGGTTTGAAATCCCCAGATCTTTCTACTGCGACAATCATATTCACGGCCATCAGTACATGCAATACAGACTCTACATGAAAGATTTCCATGTGAGACTACTCTATCTCCAATTTTTATTGTAGTGACATCATCACCTATTGCAACTACTTCCCCTGCTGCATCAGTTCCTGAAATATGCGGCATTGGAATTTGAATTGGTTTTCCCCGCATGCCCCATATGTCGTCATGATTTAGTCCAGTCATTATAACTTTGAAAACTACTTCGTTTGATTTTGGTTTAGGATCTGGAATCTCTTTAATTTTTAATATCTTTGAGTAATTATCATCAGGTGCATATTCTTCATACACTAATGCTTTCATGATATCTTTGAAATAATTCTGTTAATATTAAGAAATTGTTTGTGTTTAAGAAATTTATAATAAACTATATCCATAATTTATTCATCATATAAAAAAACATCTCATTTGACAAGTAAATAGTCAGTATCATCATCTAACTTATCCAAAGCAAAAATATTTTCCACGTGATTTCGTATACCTGTAATAGCCGTTACTTTCGGATTTTCTTCTACTATAACAAACATATTATTATCTTCATATTTTATTTTTATACCAGATAGTTTACTACGAAATAGTTTACTTTTCTTTCCGTCAGATGCTATCATAAATTTTTCTACAACTATCAACCCATTTTTTACCATGGAATTAATTTTTCTATGAACCGTGGTACGTGAAATTTGAGTTTCTGTAATTATATCATTCATAGATTTTGCAGTATCACGTGTGCAATTTATTATGGTCATAATTTGTTCATCTGCTAAGGAATGTAGAATGGCATTATAGAATGATGCGGTATCACGGGCGGTATTTTTCATCATGACAACGTAAGGAATCATTTTGATTTAAGATATCATTTCTACATTATGAACAAACAGAAGAGAAACAATTTGTCAGCATTTCTTCTCCAAATTCATTCTTCAAGAGTAGTTGTTCAAATATGCAAAACGGGGTTTTAAAAGAAAAGTTATGATTTTTGGCAGATTTGATTATCAAGACAAGTTAGAATAGTATTTGAGAATTGGGCGCCAGTCAAATCAACATTATTCAGATCAGCATTATGAAAATTCACTCCATGAAATACAGCATTAGTTAGGAAGGAATCAGACAGATTGCTCTTCTCAAATTGTGTATTACTAAATTTTGCCCAATCAAAATTTGCACCTATCAGGACAGACCCAGAGAAATTGGTGGATTCAAGTGTAGAATATGAAAAATTGGCAGCAGTCAGATCATCGTTTGATAGATCGGATCTAGTCAAATTTGTACCAAAAAAGCTTGCCCCTCCAATTACAGTATTAGAAAGCACGATGTTTCCAGCATTAGCATTGAAAAAGTTCGCATTATATAATGAAGCCCCATAGAGATTGGAACCTGTAAGAACCGAATATGATAAATTGGCCCCTGAAAGATTTGTACCTTTCAAATTAGCACCTTTGATGCTTGCATAGGAGAGGTCTGTAAACGGCATAGTAGTTTGTGATAGATCATCATAGTTCAGATTTGCACCAGTCAAAGAGGCTTGAGATAAATTAGTTTTTTTAAGTACAGTTCCCACCAAGTTGGCGCCATACAATTTTGCACCGTAGAGATTTGCACCACTCAAATCTGCATCTGATAGATCCGCACCTGACAGATTTACATTTTTTAGGCTTGCACCTGTTAAGATAGCTCCAGAGAGGTCGGCATAGGAGAGATTCGAATTATCCAATTTTACTTTTGAAAAGTCTCTACCTGCAAGATAACATCGATGTAAATCCACCCCTGGTTTAATATCTGCATTACAATTTGGCATCGGATCTTTACTTGAGTAATGTGTTTTTGAAATCACCAATTTTCCTTGGTCTACAAGTGTGCTTAAAGAACCTAAGAATTTATCATCAACTGTTCCACTTTTATCCCAAAGTCTTGCGTCCATTCTTAGCGAGGCAGGGGATATGCCTTGATCAGCTTTTGCAGATTCAAAGTAATTTGAAAAGGCAGTAACAAGAACCGATAAAACCATAATTTCCATGACTAGAATTGTTCTTTTTTTCATTGATTATTACACCAAATATGATGACAGAATTATTAAAAAGCAATATTACAAATCCCGTTTTTTGGAATTTAGTAGCAATTGCGTCTCAGCCTAGGTGCACATTCTAATCTAAACAGTAGATATCCGAAGTAATTACGGTGTACCTATAGTATTAGTTTTTTGCATCACTGGCTGCGTTGTTCCTGCGGTTGTTGCTACCGGATGTTGCTGTACTACTTGCTGCTGCTGTACTACTTGCTGCTGCTGTACTACTTGCTGCTGCTGTACTACTTGCTGCTGCTGTACTACTTGCTGCTGCTGTACTACTTGCTGCTGCTGTACTACTTGC
>Ga0163199_1000031_pt1 | contig 101682 bp, 104 predicted proteins | sample PL_2010_150m_FD_113537 | JGI IMG/M metagenome (GOLD analysis project Ga0163199, IMG submission 113537) | Freshwater microbial communities from Powell Lake, British Columbia, Canada to study Microbial Dark Matter (Phase II) - PL_2010_150m | ecosystem: Environmental > Aquatic > Freshwater > Lake...
AGGCTAAGCTACACCCCGTTACCTACATACTTAGAAAGTGCGGTTGACCGCAAAGGCCGCCAATTCTACCAGAGCTTTCCGGTAATTTGAATCCCGCAGCCGGGCAATCGCAGCGCAGGCGGCATCGGCCTCGATACGTGCCAGGCTGTTGACATAGTCGAGAGCGCCGGTCGCATGCACGGCCTCCATCACTTGGGCCATATCTTCCTGCCCGCCATGCTCGATGGCATTGCGGATCATTTTGCTCTGCGCCGGGGTACCGCTGCGCATGGCATACAGCAGCGGCAGTGTCGGTTTGCCTTCGGCCAGATCGTCGCCCAGATTCTTGCCGATTTCTGCGCTGTCACCGGAAAAATCGAGCACGTCGTCGATCAACTGGAACGCTGTGCCCAGGCGCATGCCGTATTCTGCCATGGCTTGTTCGTCGGCCGCCGATGCGCCGCACAGGATGGCACCGAGGCGGGTGCCCGCCTCGAACAGCTTGGCGGTCTTGTAGTGGATCACTTTAAGGTAGGCCTCGTCAGTGATGTCGGCATCGTGGCAGTTGAGCAGTTGCAGCACCTCGCCTTCGGCGATGATGTTGGTGGCATCTGCCAGCACTTCCATCACGCGCATGCTGCCGACGCCGACCATCATCTGGAACGCGCGCGAGTAAACGAAATCGCCCACCAGCACACTCGCCGCGTTGCCGAACAGGGTATTGGCAGTAGCCTTGCCGCGCCGCATGCCGGAGCCATCCACCACGTCGTCGTGCAACAGGGTGGCGGTGTGGATGAACTCGACGACGGCTGCCAATATATGGTGCTGCGGGGTGATGTGGCCGAATGCGCCGCCGGAGAGCAATACCAGAGCGGGTCGCAGGCGTTTGCCGCCGCTGTTGACGATATATTCGGCAACCTGGTTGACCAGCACGACCTCGGACTGCAGGCGCGCGCGGATGACCGCGTCGACGGCGTGCATATCATCGGTGATACAGGCTTGGATGGATTCGAGCGACACAGGGCTGGCGATTGGGCGATCAGTGAATGATTTAACAAATTTTACCACACCGTCACCTGCCATGCCCTGATGACTCTGGGCGAGTTGGTGGCGTGTGAGGAATGGTTTGATTTTTGCGAGGGGCTTCTGTAGAATGCCCGATTCTTTGAAAAAGCAATAGCGAACGAGGCTTAATCATGTATGCGGTCATCAAAACTGGCGGCAAGCAACACCGCGTAACAGTCGGCGAAAAGCTCAAGGTTGAAAAGCTGGTCGGCGAAATCGGCAGCGAAATCGTGCTGGATCAGGTGCTCATGGTAGCAGATGGCGAGAAGGTGACCATCGGCGCGCCCATGGTCAAGGGCGCTTCCGTCCAGGCGACTGTGGTTTCCCATGGCCGCGGCGACAAGGTCATGATCTTCAAGATGCGTCGCCGCAAGCATTATCGGAAGACCCAGGGCCATCGCCAGGATTACACCGAGATACAGATCCAGAAAATCGCTGCCAAGTAAGGTTGCGGTTGGATAGACAGAGCAAGGAGATTTGAGAAATGGCACATAAAAAAGCAGGCGGCAGTTCCCGTAACGGTCGCGACTCCCATGCGCAGCGATTGGGCGTCAAGCGTTTTGGCGGCGAGCTGGTTTCCGCCGGCAGCATCATCGTGCGCCAGCGCGGCACCCCGATGCGCGCAGGCGACAATGTCGGCATGGGTAAGGATCACACCCTGTTTGCCAAGATTGAGGGCAAGGTTCTTTTTGCCGTCAAGGGCCCGAATCGCCACACTATCGTGAGCATTGTCCCGGCGTAGGTGCCTGGCAATGCATGCAAAAAAGCCCTATCGTAGCGATAGGGCTTTTTTATTTGGACGCAGCTTATGAAGTTTATAGATGAAGCAACCATCAAAGTGTATGCCGGCGACGGCGGCAACGGCGCCGCCACGTTCCGGCGCGAGAAGTATGAGCCGCGCGGCGGCCCCAACGGCGGCGATGGAGGCCGCGGCGGCTCCATTTTCGTGATTGCCGACCGCAACATCAACACCCTGGTGGATTACCGCTATACCCGCGTGTTCCATGCCCAGCGTGGCGAAAATGGCCGCAGTTCGGATTGCTACGGCAAGCAGGGCGAAGACATGCTGTTGCGCGTACCGGTGGGTACCGTCATCACCGACAAGGAAAGCGGGCGTGTGCTGAGCGACCTCGCTCATGACGGTGACCGGGCCTTGCTGGCAAAAGGCGGCACCGGCGGTTTGGGCAACATCCACTTCAAGTCCAGTACCAACCGTGCGCCACGCCAATGCACCAAGGGCGAGGAAGGCGAGCAGTTCGAACTGTATCTGGAACTCAAGGTGCTGGCCGATGTTGGCTTGCTGGGCATGCCGAATGCTGGCAAGTCCACCTTTATTCGTGCTGTTTCCGCAGCGCGCCCGAAGGTGGCGGATTACCCTTTCACTACCCTGCACCCCAATCTTGGCGTGGTGCGCGTGGACACCAACCGCAGTTTCGTCATTGCCGATATCCCCGGCCTGATCGAAGGCGCCGCAGACGGCGCCGGTTTGGGCCACCGATTCCTGCGCCATCTGGCGCGCACGCGGCTGTTGCTGCATATCGTGGATATTGCCCCGTTCGATGAAGGCATCGACCCGGTGCATGAGGCGCGTGCCATCGTCGAAGAGTTGAGGAAGTACGACGAGACGCTCTACAATAAGCCGCGCTGGCTGGTGCTGAACAAGATCGACATGCTGCCGGAAGGCGAGCGCGACGCGAAGCGCGTGGCATTTCTGCGCGAATTCGGCTGGGATGCGCCGTCGTTCAGCATTTCCGCCCTGAGTGGCGAGGGTTGCCAGTCGCTGACTTACGCTATCATGGATTATCTCGACAGCCACAGGGCAGAGCCTGACGCTGAAGAAACTACAGAAGAAAGCACTGAACCGGACAGAGAACCTTCGGAATGAAATCCTTACTCGTCAACGCGCGTTGCATTGTCGTCAAGGTCGGCTCCAGCCTCGTTACCAACGACGGGCGCGGCCTCGACCAGACGGCCATTGCCGCCTGGGCCGACCAGATCGCGCGGCTGATGAAGCACGGCAAGAAGGTGGTGCTGGTATCCAGCGGCGCGGTGGCGGAAGGCATGCAGCGCCTCGGCTGGAGCAAGCGTCCCACCGCAGTCAACGAATTGCAGGCGGCCGCTGCGGTGGGACAGATGGGACTGGTGCAGATGTACGAGTCCTGCTTTGCCCGCCATCATCTGCATACCGCGCAGGTGCTGCTCACGCATGACGATCTGGCCGACCGCAAACGTTACCTCAATGCGCGCAGCACGCTGCGCACCTTGCTGGCTCTCAATGTCATCCCGGTCATCAACGAAAACGATACTGTCGTTACCGACGAAATCCGTTTCGGCGACAACGACACGCTGGCTTCGTTGGTGGCTAACCTGATCGAGGCCGATGCCTTGGTGATTCTTACCGACCAGCAAGGGCTGTATTCTGCCGATCCACGCCAGAACCCGCAGGCTACGTTAATTCAGCGCGCCAGCGCGGGTGATCCGGAGCTGGAGAAAATGGCGGGCGGCGCCGGCAGCACCATCGGTCGCGGCGGCATGCTGAGCAAAGTGCTGGCTGCCGCACGCGCGGCACGCAGCGGGGCACATACCATCATTGCTTCCGGGCGGGAACCGGATGTGCTGATACGCCTGGCCGAAGGTGAATTGATTGGCACCCATCTGCGCACGGAACAGATGAAAATGGCAGCGCGCAAGCAATGGCTGGCCGATCACCTGCAGGTACGCGGTACGCTGACGCTGGATGCCGGCGCAGTGACGGCGTTGCGCGAGGATGGCAAGAGTCTGCTGCCGATAGGAGTGACGGCGGTGTCAGGCGAGTTCGAGCGCGGCGAACTGGTGGTGTGCATGGATGCCCACGGCCGCGAGATTGGCCGCGGTCTGGCCAATTACACGGCAGCCGAAACGGCGCGCATCCTGCGCCGGCCCAGCATGGAGATTGAAGGCATCCTCGGCTATGTCGACGAACCGGAGCTGATTCACCGGGACAATCTGGTTTTACTGTAGAGTAAAGCCAGATTGCAAAGCAGGTTGTGCCGGAACTACAACCCGGTTCTGCTTTAGCAGAATCAGTAGCGGCGTAGAGCCGCAGCGCAAAGCGTCGTTGTGAATCGCCCCAAGTGGCCGCCGACAGGCAGCCCATCCAGTATGTTTTTCATTTTTTATCAATGCCATCGGTTGCAGTAATTTTCGGTTATGTGCTACCGTTAATTCAAATCATGCGCAAATTGTGGTTTGCGTGGTGGTTTTGACGACACGGGCACCTCGGATACAAGGCGAGGGCGCAAAGCTCTCGGACTAATGGCTGGCCATAAGATAGCGAGCTTGCCTGTCCTGAGATTTTCCGGGATTTTTCTTTAGTTTTGGCACGACCTTGGGCATGGGACATATGGAAGACTTGCCGAAAGACTACTTGTTTGCCTACCAGCCTATCCTAGACAGGCAGCACCGCACTGTGGCGCTCGCATTGCTTCATCGTCATAGCGTCAGTGACTATGCCGCGTGCAACGAAGATTCGGTGGCCACCGCGCGCGTGGTGGTCAACGCTGGCATGAGCCCGGAGCTTGTGGAGCTGCTCGGAGATCGCAAGGTATTCATCAATGTTGACGCCTATTTCCTGATGAGCGGGATGGCGTCCATGTTGCCGGCTGAAAAAGTGGTGCTGGAGCTGGTGCACTACAATCAATTGACCGAAGAGATGAAGGCGCTGTGCAGGGCATTCAAGCACATGGGGTACTCGTTTGCGCTGGATGATTATGTGCCGTCGGACACACCGTCGGCGCTGCTCGACGATGTGGATATCGTCAAGCTGGACATCCGGGCCATGTCCCGTGAAAAATTGGCCGAAATTGTCGGCACGCTTCGCGGCCGGCCGATCAGCCTGCTGGCCGAAAAAGTCGAATCGCAGGAAGATTTCGACTATTGCCACGGCCTGGGATTCGATCTGTTTCAAGGCTACTATTTCGCTCGTCCTACGGCGCTGAAGGGGCGGCGGACGGATGCAAGACAAGCCAATATCCTGAATATCCTGGCGCACCTTGATCAGGATGCGGGGGACAAGGAAATAGGGGAAGCGCTCAAGCAAAGTCCGGATTTGACCCTGCATTTGCTGCGCTTGGTGACTTCGGTGGCGTTTGGCTCACGCTCGCAGATCGGATCAATGCGGGAGGCTCTGAGCCTGTTCGGCAGAGACAAGCTGAGAAACTGGTTGCAGATGCTGCTGTTCATGTCCGGCGAAATGGGGGGCATGGAATGGGCATTGTTTGAACTGGCCGCCAAGCGTGGGCACATGATCGAATCGCTGGTACGCGATGTGACGCACCAGATGGGTTCCCAGCGGCAGGACCGTGGTTATATGGTCGGCATGTTGTCCCTGGTGGATGTACTGCTCGACACCCCATTGCGCAAGGTATTGCCGCAAATCGGCGTGGTGGAGGAAATTCAGCAGGCCATTCTTGAGAAATCCGGGGTTTTGGGCACACTGCTGACGCTCTGCGAGGCCTTGGAGACGGCGGATTTCGATGCCGTGATCGAAGCGGCGGGGAAGTACCACATCCCCCTTGCACGCGTGATGGAGGTACAGCGCGAAGCCACGCTGTGGGCCACTGCCATTGCCGCGGATTCCGCCGACTTGATCTGACCAAGGATGGCTTGCCTGCCGATGGCTGGCGACGCCGAATAAAAAAGCCGAACATCGTTCGGCTTTTTTACGAGCAAAGTTTGAAGAGACTTAGGCCATCGCCTTGACTGCGGCACTCATGCGGCTCTTGTGGCGTGACGCCTTGTTCTTGTGAATGATCTTCTTGTCCGCGATACGATCGATCACGCTTTCGGATTCCTTGAATACGACCTGTGCGGCAGCCTTGTCACCGGCCTCGATAGCTTTTGCTACCTTTTTGATCGCGGTGCGCAGTGTCGAACGCAGGCTCGCGTTGTGGCCGCGTTGTTTAACCGCCTGCCGTGCACGCTTTCTTGCCTGTGCGGTGTTAGCCATTGAAGCTCCTGAAGAATAAGCAGAATTTGGAAACGCGCAATCATACAGAGTCGTGCAGAGTTTTGCAAGACCGGTTCTCGGCAAGCAAGGCGGAACAGGGTGGGCGCATGGTAAGATAAGCGCCTTTGCAAAAGCCGCTTATTCCATTGAATTTACTGCCATGAATTTACTCAAGGCTCTCGCCGCCGTCGGCAGCATGACGCTGATGTCGCGTATTCTTGGCTTCGTGCGCGATACGCTGATTGCGCGCGTGTTTGGCGCAGGTGCCTATACCGACGCGTTCTTCGTCGCCTTCAAGATTCCCAACCTGCTGCGTCGCCTGTTCGCGGAAGGAGCGTTTTCGCAGGCGTTCGTCCCGGTGCTGGCGGAGTACAAAACGCGCAAAGGCGCGGAGGCGACGCACGAACTGGTCAACCATGTCGCCACGCTGCTGTTTCTGGCGCTGACGGTGGTGACCATCATCGGCATCGTGGCCGCGCCGTGGGTGGTGTATCTCAGCGCGCCCGGCTTCCATGCCAGCCCGGACAAGTTCCAGCTTACCGTCGACCTGTTGCGCGTGATTTTCCCCTACATCCTGTTCATTTCGCTGGTGTCGCTGGCGGGCGGCATCCTCAATACCTATAGCCGATTTTCCGTGCCGGCCTTCACGCCGGTGCTGCTCAATCTTTCCTTTATCGTGGCAACGCTGTTTTTTGCGCCTTATTTCGACCCACCGGTGAAGGTGCTGGGATGGGCGGTGCTGGTGGGTGGGGTGCTGCAACTGGGGTTCCAAGTACCGCATTTGATCAGGATCGGGCTGGTGCCAAAATTCAGCCTCAACCTGCATGACGAGGGCGTGTGGCGGATATTGAGGCTGATGGGACCGGCGGTGTTCGGTGTTTCCATCGCCCAGTTGTCGTTGCTCATCAACACCATTTTTGCCTCGTTTCTGGCGACCGGCAGCGTGTCGTGGCTGTATTACGCCGACCGCTTGATGGAATTCCCCACCGGCATGCTGGGCGTGGCGCTGGGTACCATCCTGCTGCCCAGCCTGTCCAAGAGTTACACCGATAACCACGACGGCGAATATTCGCAATTGATGGACTGGGGCTTGCGCCTCACCTTCCTCCTCGCCCTGCCTGCTGCCGCTGCGCTGGCGGTGCTGGCGGTGCCGCTGGTGACCAGCCTGTTCCACTACGGCCAGTTCACCGTGCAGGACGTGTGGATGACGCGGCAGGCGCTGATGGCTTACAGCCTGGGATTGCTCGGGCTGATTCTGGTGAAGGTGCTGGCGCCCGGATTCTATGCGCGTCAGGACATCAAAACTCCGGTGAAAATCGCCATAGTTACCCTGTGCGCCACGCAGGTGATGAATCTGGCGTTCATCATACCGCTCAAACACGCCGGCTTGGCGCTCTCCATCGGCCTGGGCGCGTGCCTCAATGCCGGGCTGCTGTTCCGTGCGCTGCGCCGCGCCGGCATCTACCAGCCGCAGCCGGGCTGGCATGTTTTTCTGTTCAAACTGGGCGTCGCGGTGGCCGCCATGGCGCTGGTGCTCTGGTTCGGCATGGGCGAAGCGGAACAATGGCTGCATTACCGCCTGCCGGAGCGTTTCATTCGCCTGGCGGCGCTGGTGGCTGCGGGTGCGGGTGCCTACTTCGGCGTGCTGTGGCTATCGGGTTTCCGCGTCAAGGAATACATGCGGCGTACTGCCGAATAGCTGAAGCATGCAGATTTTCCGCCACTTTCCCGAACACCCCACCGCGCCTGCGGCACTCGCCATCGGCAACTTTGACGGCGTGCACCTGGGCCATCAGGCCATTCTGCATCGACTGGCCGAAGTGGCCGAAAAGCAGCGATTGGCGTGCAGCCTGCTCACCTTCGAGCCGCACCCGCGCGAGTTCTTCGCTCCGGACAAGGCGCCGGCGCGGCTGGCATCCATGCGGGAGAAGCTGGAACAGTTCGCCGAGCATGGTGTGGCGCAGGCCTACGTCTGCCATTTCGATGCCGCCTTCGCCGCCATGGGTGTAGAGGCTTTTATCGAGCAGATTCTGCGCCGCTCGCTGGATGTGCGCTGCGTACTGGTCGGTCAGGACTTCCGTTTCGGCGCCGGGCGTGCAGGCAGCGTGGATGATCTGCGGGCGGCAGGCATCGCTGTGGAAAGCCTGCCGGATGTCACGGTGGACGGTGTGCGGGTTTCCAGCACCGCGGTACGGCAGGCTCTGGCGGCGGGTGATCTCGCGCAGGCAAAGCGGTTGCTGGGGCGCGATTACAGCATCAGCGGCCATGTGGTGCATGGCGACAAGCTGGGACGCATCCTGGGCTATCCCACCGCCAACGTGCAGATGCAGCACGACAGACCGCCGTTATCCGGCATCTATGCGGTAAAATTGAGCGGGCTGGAAACGGGCGATCAGCCCGGCGTGGCGAGTCTGGGTGTGCGCCCGACCATGAAGCAGAACGGCGCCCCGACGCTGGAAGTGCACCTGTTCGACTTCGACCGCGATATATACGGGCAGCACGTGCGCGTGCGTTTTTTGCACAAGCTGCGTGACGAGGCCAAGTTTCCCGATATGGAGACGCTGAAACAGCAGATTGCTGCCGATGAACTGGCAGCCAGGGATTATTTTAAGACGACAACATGACCGACGACAAAAACGCAAAATACAAGCTGAATCTACCCGATACGCCTTTCCCCATGCGCGGCGACCTCGCCAAGCGCGAACCGGCATGGGTCAAGGCATGGCAAGAGAAGAGGCTGTATCAAAAAATTCGGGAAGCGCGCAAAGGTGCGAAGAAATTCATCCTGCACGACGGCCCGCCGTATGCCAACGGCGACATCCACATCGGCCACGCGGTCAACAAAATCCTCAAGGACATCATCGTCAAGAGCAAGACGCTGAGCGGCTTCGACGCGCCCTACGTGCCGGGCTGGGATTGCCACGGCCTGCCGATCGAATTGCAGGTGGAAAAACAGCACGGCAAGGACATTCCGCCCGCGAAGTTCCGCGAACTCTGCCGCGAATACGCCCAAGCGCAGGTGGAGCGCCAGAAGGCCGACTTTATCCGCCTCGGCGTGCTGGGCGATTGGGATAAGCCTTACCTGACCATGGACTACAAGACCGAGGCCGACATCATGCGCGCTTTGGGCGAGATTTATAAAAACGGCTACCTGTACCAGGGCAGCAAGCCCGTGCATTGGTGCGTGGATTGCGGCTCCGCGCTGGCCGAGGCCGAGGTCGAATACGAAGACAAGAATTCGCCTGCGATTGATGTAGCGTTCCGCTTTACCGATGATGCTTTGATCGAACTAAAAAACCGGGAATTACTGGGTGATATCACGATAGATCGGCCTGTGATGGCGGTTATATGGACAACCACACCATGGACACTGCCCGCGAATCAGGCTGTCTGTGTGCACCCAGAATATCGCTATGATGTTGTAAAAACTGAAAAAGCTTTTCTGGTGTTATGTAGTGAGTTACGAGCCAAAACATTAGAACGATATGGAATCGACAAAAATGCTCCGGTCGTTGGTGGCGGCTCAGGGACGAGTTTCTATGGCCTGCTGTTGCAGCACCCTTTTTATGATCGCCTAGTACCAGTGATCTGTGGCGACCACGTGACCACAGACGCGGGTACTGGCCTTGTACATACCGCCCCTGCGCATGGTTTGGAAGACTATGCAGTAGGGATGCGCAATAACCTACCAGTTGATAATCCAGTTGGGGATGATGGCAAGTTTTACAGCCGCATCGAACGTTTTGCTGGCATGAGTATCTGGGATGCCAATAAGGTGGTGATTGAAACTCTGCAAGCCAATGGCAACCTACTAGCCTCCGTGCGTATTAATCATAGCTATCCACACTGTTGGCGGCACAAGACCCCTGTCATTTTTCGGGCCACTCACCAATGGTTTATTGGGATGGAAACAGAGTCGAAGTCTTCTGAAATTTTACAAAAACGTAAAACAGAGCATAGAAGTACGCTTCGGAGTATTGCTAGAGATGAAATTTACAACAGATTAAAGTTTTACCCAGATTGGGGAAGGCCTCGCTTAGCTGCAATGATTCAAAACCGCCCGGACTGGTGCGTGTCGCGCCAGCGCAACTGGGGCGTGCCGATGCCGCTGTTCGTTCACAAGGAAACCGGCGAGCCGCATCCCGACACTTTGGCGTTGCTGGAAAAGGTCGCGCTGCAAGTGGAAGAGCGCGGCATCGAGGCATGGTTCAGCCTCGATATTGCGGCCTTCCCCGAGGTGGACGCGACACAGTACAAGAAAGTCACCGACACACTGGATGTGTGGTTCGACTCCGGCGTCACGCATGCTGCCGTGCTCAAGCGACGTGAGGAATTAGCCTACCCCGCCGACCTCTATCTGGAAGGCTCCGACCAACACCGCGGATGGTTCCAGTCCAGTTTGCTCACCGGCTGCGCCATGGACGGCCGTGCGCCTTACGAGGCACTGCTGACGCACGGCTTCGTGGTCGATGGTTCCGGCCACAAGATGAGCAAATCCAAGGGTAATGTGATTGCGCCGCAGAAGGTGATGGATACCTACGGCGCGGACATCCTGCGTCTGTGGGTGGCTTCGACGGATTATTCCGGCGAGCTGACCATCTCCGACGAAATTCTCAAGCGCGTGGCAGAAAGTTATCGCAGAATTCGTAATACCTTGCGTTTCCTGTTGGCGAATCTGGCTGATTTCGATGCCAAGAAGGATATGCTGCCGGTGGAGCAATGGCTGGAAATTGATCGCTACGCATTGCACCTGACTCAAGACCTGCAGAGCAATATTCTTGCGGATTACGACCGCTACGAGTTCCATCTGGCGATGCAGAAGCTTGTTGGCTTCTGCTCGGAAGATTTGGGCGGTTTTTATCTGGACATCCTCAAAGACCGCCTATACACAGCAGGCGAAAAATCACTGCCGCGCCGTGCCGCGCAAAGCGCGCTGCATCACATCACTCATGCGCTGACGCGGCTGATGGCACCTATCCTGAGCTTCACCGCAGATGAAGTCTGGCAGATATTGGAACCAAACAAAGCAGCCAGTGTATTTGAAGATGTATGGTATGTATTGCCGGCGCACGGTCTGGATGAGAAAGATATCCTAGCCTGGCAAGATGTCATCAATGTTCGCATGTTGGCGAACAAGAAGATCGAGGAGAAGCGTGAAGCCGGCTTGGTGGGATCTTCACTGCAATCTGAACTGGATGTCTATGCTAGTGGTGCAATATACCAGTCGCTGTTGCGCATGGGAGATGATTTGCGTTTTGTGTTGATTGCTTCCCGCGCAACATTGCACCATCGTGAGGGCGGCCCTCAAGATATATTTGTTGCTCCGAGCGCGCACGCCAAATGCGAGCGCTGCTGGCATTACCGCGCCGATGTCGGCGCTGATGCCAACCATCCGCACATCTGTGGGCGTTGCGTGAGCAACCTGCATGGCGACGGGGAGCCCAGAACCTATGCGTAGGTGGTTGATGATCAGCGCGGTGGTTATCGCGCTGGACCTCTTTACGAAGCACCTTGTGCAGTCAACGTTTGCATACGGCGAGCGCGTGACCATGACTTCGTTTTTCGATCTGGTGCTGTTTCACAACGCAGGTGCGGCGTTCAGTTTTCTGGCGGGAGCGGGCGGCTGGCAGCGCCTGTTTTTCAGCACTTTCGCCATCGTCGCGGCGGGAGTGATTGTTTACCTGCTGCGCAAGCATCCTGAACAGAAACTTTTCTGCTTCGCCCTGAGCCTGATTCTTGGCGGGGCGTTGGGTAACCTGTGGGACCGGGTGACGCTCGGCCATGTGGTGGACTTTCTCTACTTTCACTACCAGCAGTATTACTGGCCGGCGTTCAATGTGGCCGATTCGGCCATTAGCTGCGGGGTGGTCCTGCTGTTGTGGGACGGATTCAGAAAGCCAGCGTGAGAAGCTGATCTGAAATCTCTCGAAGGAACTTGAGCCATGCCGGACTGGAAAAAACTCATAGCAGCCAAGATTGCGTTGGCCAAGTGTGGCGCCAAGCGCAGCGTTCAGGGCAGCATTCAAGGCAGGGATCAGCGCGTTCCCGCAGGACAAACCCTGGTCAAAAACTTCCCCGTACTCGATCTCGGCATCAAGCCTGACATTCCCCATCATGACTGGACACTGCGCATTTATGGCTTGGTGGGCAACGAAGTGACGCTGGACTGGGAGGCTTTCAGCAAGCTGCCGCAGGTACGGGACATCTCGGATTTCCATTGCGTTACCCGTTGGTCGCAACTGGACATGGACTGGGAGGGCGCGCGCGCGCGGGACCTGCTTGCCTTGGCAAAGCCGCTCGATACGGCGCGCTTCGTTACCCTGCATAGTTCTGACGGCTACACCACCAATCTGCCGCTGGAAGCTTTGCTGGACGATGATGTGATTGTCGCCCACAGCGTGCTCGGTGGGCCGCTGTCGCGCGAGCATGGCGGCCCGGTGCGGCTGGTGGTGCCCAAGCGCTATGCCTGGAAAAGCGCCAAGTGGCTGAAGGCGATCGAGCTGCATGCCGAAGACAGGCCCGGTTTCTGGGAAGTGCGGGGGTATCACAACGAAGCCGACCCGTGGAAGGAGGAGCGCTTCTCCGGCAGTTAAGCCCTGCCGTCGGCTATGATCGATTCCGTGGCAGACTCAGTCCTTGCTGGGGTGCTTCCCTAATTTGCGCTGCAATGTGCGGCGGTGCATTTTAAGGTCACGCGCGGTGGCCGAGATATTACCGCCATTGTCGCCCAGTACTTTCTGGATGTGCTCCCATTCCAGACGCTCGACCGACAGCGGCGCGGGGGAGAGCGGCGCGGTTTCGTCGCCTGCGGTCTTGTGCAAGGCGGCGACGATTTCGTCGGCATTTGCCGGCTTGGACAGGTAATGGGTGGCTCCCAGCTTGACCGCCTCCACCGCGGTGGCAATGCTGGCATAGCCGGTCAGCATCACGATACGCGTGGCGGCGTCCAGTTCCTGCAAGCGCTTCACCAGCACCAGCCCTGACGGGCCGGGCATCTTCAGATCCACCACGGCGTACTCCGGCGGATTGGCCTCGGCCAGTTCCAAAGCCTGTTCCACATCGGACGCGGTGCTGACGGAAAAGCCGCGCTTTGTCAGAGCCGTCGACAATACTTGCCGGAAGGTGGGGTCGTCATCCACCAGCAGCAGCGATGGGCTTTCATCCGCGTCATTCATCATCTCACCTTGATACCAGCAATGCCTTGAGCGGCAGATGTACCGTCGTCACCGTGCCGCCCTGGGTATGGGCGGACAGGCTGACGGTGCCGCCGAAGCGTTCGAAAATCAGCCTTGCCAGGTAAAGACCCAGCCCGAGGCCGCTGTCCTCCTTGGTGGTGAAGAAGGGCGTGCCGGCTTTGTCCGCCACTTCAGGCGTCAGGCCGGGGCCGTAGTCGCGGATGGCTAGGGTCAGTAGCGCCGCATCCCAGCTGGCGGAGAGCTCGATGCGGGCAGGCGAGGCGTCGGCGGCATTGTCCAGCAGATTGGCCAGTGCCTGCCCCAGCGTGCGGTCAACGGCGATCACCGGTGCCGGCGTGCCGCCTTGCAGCAGGCAATCGAGCTGGATGGCCGGGCGCGCATCCTGCCAGCGGGCGATAGTCTGTTGCAGGAAATCGTCCAGCGCCTGGCCTAGCCCGGACTCGGCGCGCTGTTGGCCGGCGGACGCGGTGATGGAGGTGAGGATATCCTTGCAGCGGTCGATCTGGGTTTTCAGCAGCGCCAGTGGCTCCGCCAGTTGCGGCTGCCCGGCGCAATCGCCGGCCATTTCCCCGGCGAGCACCGCCATGGTCGCAAGCGGCGTCCCAAGCTCGTGCGCGGCTGCGGTAGCCAAGGTTCCCAGCGCGAGCATGCGCTCGCTTTCCAGCGCTTTTTCGCGGGCATCCGCGATCAGATGGTCGTATTCGCGCAGGTTGTTGCCGATGCGTGCGACGAAGTACGCGATGATGCCGGCGCTGACGACGAAGCCGAACCACATGCCGAGCAGGTGCACGCTGAAATCGCTGCCGTCGTGGTGGTGATGCTGGTGCGGCAACGGCTGGTAATAGAACATCAGCGCCGTGTAACTCGCTACGCTCAGGGCCGCGATGGCCCAGGTGTGGCGCCAAGGCAGCGCCACTGCCGCGACGGTCAGCGGCAGCAAATACATCCAGACGAAGGGATTGGTGTAACCGCCGCTGTAATAGAACAGCACGGTCAGTAGCAGGACATCCGCCAGCAATTGCATGAGCAGTTCCGCATCCGCGACCTGATGTACCGATCTGAGCCGCCACCAGGTGAACGCGTTAAGCAGCATCAGGGTGACTATCGTGCCCAAGAGCGGCGTCAAAGGCAGTGCGAGATCGAACATCGTCTGCGCCACCCACAGCGCCGCACACTGCCCGGCGATGGCGACGTTGCGCAGCCAGAACAGGCGTCGCAGGTTGCGGATGGAGGCAGTCTGTGTTGACTCGCGGGTGTCGGGCATTCCGCGATTTTACCGTGATCCGCCCTTTCCCGTTGCTGCGGCAAATTGTCGCGTGGCAACGTGTCGCATTCCTGCGGTTTCCGAACTCGCCTAGAATTCAGCGATAGAAAAAATCCCGGTAAAGCGCATGCAATTGAATTTTAAGTTTAAGCAATACTCCGTGATCAATTTTGTGCAAGGCGCCGTTCTGTATGGCGTGGCGCTGGTTGTGCCGCTGACCGCCCAGGCATGTTCCAGCTGTGGCTGTACCCTGAGCTCGGAGTGGGAGAGCCAGGGGCTGTCTTCCGCTTCCGGGCTGAAGCTCGATCTTCGCTACGATTACCTCAATCAGTCGCAACTGCGCAGCGGCAGCGGCAAGGTGAATCGCGCGAATTACCCGATAGGTGCCGCAGGGCGAGAGATCGAGATCGGTACCATCAATCGCTACACCACGCTGGGGATCGATTACGCGCCAAACGCGGATTGGGGTATAAACGTGCAGATTCCATACATAGATCGTTCTCATAGCACTTACGGTGAAGATGCGGCGGATGCAACAGAGAGCTCTGCTTCGCACACGCGTAGCTTGGGGGACATGAAAGTGATCGGGCGTTATCAGGGCTTTGCGGAAAGGAAGAATTTCGGGGTGCAGGTCGGGATGAAATTGCCGACAGGCAGCCATGGGCGTAATTTCAATGCAGGGTTGTCGGCCGGGAAGCTGCTGGATCGCGGCTTGCAGCCGGGCAGCGATTCTACCGACCTGCTGCTTGGGCTGTATCATTTCGATGCGCTCAGCCAGAACTGTGACTACTTCGCGCAGGGCATGGTGCAGACCCCTGTTGCTACCCAGGATGGCTTCAGGCCAGGCACGTCACTGAATTTGAATCTTGGCCTGCGTTACATGGCGCTGGGCAATATTCAGCCGCAGTTGCAGATCAATGCCCGTACCGTGGCGCATGATTCCGGCGCCCAGGCGGACAGGCCGAACAGCGGCGGCAACCTGGCCTATTTCAGCCCGGGCGTCACGGTGGGCGTCACCAGGCAGACGAAGCTCTACGGTTTTGTGCAGTTGCCGATTTACCAGTACGTCAACGGCTTCCAACTGGCTCCGCGCTGGACGGCTTCCGTGGGCGCGAATTTCTCGTTCTAATTGTTTGCAGGCAGTGGCGCCAGCAAGGGCGCCACCGTTTTTTCCAGCACCGCCATATCCACCAGCGGGTCGCCTTCCCACCCGTTGTGCCGCAATATGCCGTTGCGGTCGATGACGAAAGTCACCGGCACGCGCCAGATGCGGCCAAAGCGCTGTAAATCTGCATCCTTCTCCAGCGCGGCCGGGAAAGAAAATGGCTGCATCGCCTGTTTTACGGCCTCGATATCGCTGCGATCATCCAGGCTGACGGCAACCACATCCAGCCCTTGGCCGTGGTGCTGCCGGTAAAACTCCTCGATGGCGGGCATTTCCTTGCGGCAAGGGGGGCACCATGTCGCCCAAAGGTTGATGACGAGAACCCGCCCTTTGACGCTGGCGGGGGTGATTGATTGACCGGCTAGTGTTTTGATTTCAAAGGCCGGGACTGGCTTCCCCGTTGCCAGGTCGGCGGCGTGTGCGCTCGGCAGGCAGGCGCAAAACGCAATGCAAAAAAGCAGATAAATTTTCATTTTACATATCCGGGAAATGGGTGCATACATCGCATGCGGCCTAACTCTGGAGGATTATGTGGTGGCGCGTGTTAGAGATCAAGCGAAGCCTGCACGCAGCATGGATATTGAAATTCCGGCGACCTTCCCCATCTACATAGCAACATAACTCGGGAGGCAGCCATGCGCTTCGACAAACTCACCACAAAATTCCAGCAGGCGCTGAATGACGCCCAGAGCTTGGCCGTCGGCGGCGATAATCCTTACATTGAGCCGCAACATCTGTTGCAGGCTCTGTTGCAGCAGGACGACGGCGGGACGGCGTCGCTGCTGCAGCGTGCTGGCGCCAACCTCGCACCGCTGAAAACCGGCCTGCAACAGGCCATCACCCGCCTGCCCAAGATTGAAGGTTCGGGTGGCGAGGTGACCATCTCGCGCGATCTTAACAACCTGCTCAACGTGACTGACAAGGAAGCGCAAAAACGCGGCGATGCTTTTATCGCTTCGGAAATGTTCCTGTTGGCGCTGTCCGAGGACAAGGGCGAGACCGGCCGGCTGCTGAAAGAGATCGGCCTTAACCGCAAGGCTCTGGAGCAGGCCATCAGCGCGGTTCGCGGCGGCGAAAACGTACAGAGTGCGGAAGCCGAAGGCAGCCGTGAGGCGTTGAAAAAATACACCCTGGATCTCACCGAACGCGCCCGCATGGGCAAGCTCGACCCGGTGATTGGCCGCGACGACGAAATCCGCCGTGCTATCCAGGTGTTGCAACGCCGCACCAAGAACAACCCGGTGCTGATCGGCGAGCCTGGCGTGGGCAAGACCGCCATCGTCGAAGGCCTGGCACAGCGCATCGTCAACGGCGAAGTGCCGGAGACGCTGAAAGGCAAGAAGGTGCTGTCGCTGGATATGGCGGCATTGCTGGCTGGTGCCAAGTACCGCGGCGAGTTCGAGGAGCGCCTCAAATCCGTGCTCAAGGAACTGGCGCAGGACGAAGGCCAGACCATCGTGTTCATAGACGAACTGCACACCATGGTCGGTGCCGGCAAGGCGGAAGGCGCGATGGACGCCGGCAACATGCTCAAGCCCGCCCTGGCGCGCGGCGAGCTGCATTGCGTGGGCGCCACTACGCTGGACGAATATCGCAAGTATGTCGAGAAGGACGCCGCGCTGGAGCGCCGTTTCCAGAAAGTGATGGTGGACGAGCCCAGCGTGGAAGCCACCATCGCCATCCTGCGTGGCTTGCAGGAGCGATACGAATTGCACCATGGCGTCGATATCACCGACCCGGCCATCATCGCCGCGGCGGAATTGAGCCACCGTTACATCACCGACCGCTTTTTGCCGGACAAGGCCATCGACCTGATCGACGAGGCGGCAGCGCGCATCCGGATGGAGATCGACTCCAAGCCGGAGGCGATGGACAAGCTCGACCGCCGGCTGATTCAACTGAAAATCGAGCGTGAAGCCGTGCGCAAGGAAAAGGACGAAGCGTCTAAAAAGCGCTTTGCCCTGATTGAAGAGGAAATCGCCAAACTGGAGCGCGAATACGCCGACCTGGAGGAAATCTGGAAGTCTGAAAAGGCGCAGGTGCAGGGCAGCCAGCACATCAAGGAGGCCATCGACAAGCTGCGGTTGCAGATGGAAGAGGCCAAGCGCAAGGGCGACTGGCAGACCATGTCCGAGCTGCAGTACGGCCAGTTGCCCAAGCTGGAAGAACAGCTCAAGCAGGCGGCCAGCGCGCAACCCGCGGCCAAGCACAAGCTGCTGCGCACCCAGGTCGGCGCCGAGGAAATCGCCGAAGTGGTGTCGCGCGCCACGGGCATCCCTGTAGCCAAGATGATGCAGGGTGAACGCGACAAGCTGCTGCACATGGAAGACAAGCTGCACGACAGGGTCGTGGGGCAGGACGAAGCGGTGAGGCTGGTATCGGACGCCATCCGGCGTTCGCGTTCCGGCTTGTCCGATCCCAATCGCCCCTACGGCTCGTTCCTGTTCCTCGGCCCCACCGGCGTCGGCAAGACAGAGCTGTGCAAGGCGTTGGCGAACTTCCTGTTCGATTCCGAAGATCACCTGATCCGCATCGACATGTCGGAGTTCATGGAAAAACATTCCGTGTCGCGTCTGCTAGGTGCGCCGCCGGGCTATGTGGGCTATGAGGAAGGCGGCACCCTGACCGAGGCCGTGCGCCGCAAGCCGTATAGCGTCATCCTGCTGGACGAGGTGGAAAAGGCGCACCCGGACGTGTTCAACGTGCTACTGCAAGTGCTGGACGACGGCCGCATGACTGACGGCCAGGGCCGCACCGTGGATTTCAAGAATACGGTGATCATCATGACCTCCAACTTAGGCAGCCAGATGATACAGACCATGGCGGGCGACGATTATCAGGTCATCAAGCTCGCCGTCATGGGCGAGGTGAAGAGCTATTTCCGTCCGGAATTCATCAACCGCATCGACGAAGTGGTGGTGTTCCACGCCTTGGGCGAAGCGCAGGTCAAATCCATCGCCCGCATCCAGTTGCAGCGCCTGGCCGAACGCCTGGCGGCAATGGAAATGAAGCTGGAGGTGACGGAAGCCGCATTGTCCGAGATCGCCGACGCCGGGTTTGATCCGGTCTATGGCGCACGGCCGCTGAAACGCGCCATACAGGCTGAAATTGAGAATCCGCTGGCGAAGGAAATCCTGGCCGGGAATTTTGCCGCCAGGGATACCATCAGCGTGGACTACAGCGACGGGCGCATGGCATTCGCAAAGATATAGGCCACTATCAGCGCCATTGGGAGTAATATTTTCCCGGAGTGTGGATGAGGTGTTTCGGTATGCGCAAAGTGGGTGGATATCAACGATGGCTATGGGCGGGCGCTTCACTGCTGCTCGCGCTGTGGCCGTTGTTCGGCCATGCGCAAGAAGAGGACGATCTGGCGGAGCTGACTGCCGAGCCACCGCAGGTACGTTCTATCATGGAACGGGCGGTGAAGCTCGAGCTCTCGGTGGAAGACTCCAACGGCATGTGGCAGGCTGCCAAGCTGTATTGCGAAGCATCCCTGTATGGCAGCACCGAAGCCCAGTATCGCTTGGGGATGCTCTACGCCTTTGGCCGCGGCGTGCCGGAGAATCGGGCATTTGCGGCCGCCCTGTTTTCGCTGGCCGCCCACCAGGGCCACGCCAAGGCGCGGGATATGCTGGAAACCGTGCAGCTTCGCACTTCCGAATTGCCGGCTTGCGTGACAGACCCATCGGCGTTGCCGGAACGCCCCACGGCGGCATTCCCCACGCTGGATTCGGCGCGCTACGGCAACATCGATAAACGCCTCGCGGCATTGCCCGAATCCAAACGCTGGGTCATAGGCCTCGTCAGCACTTTGGCCGGCTGGTATGCGATTGATCCCAAACTGGTGCTGTCCATCATCAACACCGAATCCAACTTCAATGTGGGAGCACGGTCCAACAAGGCAGCTCAAGGCTTGATGCAACTGATCCCTGCCACTGCGGATCGGTTCAATGTGCGCAATGCCTACGATGCCACGCAGAATATCAAGGGCGGGCTGGCATACATCCGCTGGCTGCTGTCCTATTATCGCGGCGACGTGGTATTGGCGGTGGCCGCATACAACGCCGGCGAGGGCAGCGTGGACCGCCACAAGGGCGTGCCGCCGTTCAAGGAAACCAAGCTGTACGTGCAGAAAGTGCTGGCGTTGTACGAGCACACCACACATCCGTTCGATGAGCAGCTGACCAAGGCTTCGCCGCTGGTTGTCCGGCACAACTGAGCACAGGCGCGACGAGAATGGAGCAAGGCGGCGTGCGAAATTTGCGGGCGACCCTCCTGCTCCTGGCGCTGGCATTGCTGCCGAGCTGTGCTGGCACGCCCGCTGCGCCCGATGGCGCTGCGCCGAAAATCGAGCGCATCTCGCCCGAGGAGCTGCAGCGCATCCTGCCCAAGCCGGCGCCGAATCTGTCGCTGGATGAGATAACGAGCTTATCGAAACAGGGGGCAGGGGCAGAGGCGATCATTGCCAAAATCAGGGAAACCGGTTCTCGCTACGATCTCACCCCTTCGCAAATGATCGAGCTGAGCAAGCAAGGAGTGGATGCCAAAGTGCTGGATGCTATCCATGCCGCGCGGGAGCAAGCAATGCGAGACGGCGTGGCGGACGAGATCAATCGGCGCGAGAAGGAGCACCGGCAGGAGGTAGACAAGCTGCAACGCCAGCTCCTGTTGCGGCCTTATTGCCCTTATTACTACGACCCCTTCTGGCCGCATCCCTATGGATACGGGCGCTATCATTACTGGCCGTAGAGGCCGTTTCAGCAGGCAACGAACAATCAAGGAAAAATAATACATGCAACCGGATTTTTGGCGCGAGCGCTGGCAGCAGAACCAGATCGGCTTCCATCAGGGCGAGATTAACCTGCACCTGCAACAATTCTGGCCGGCGCTGGGCGTCGCACCAGGCAGCCGGGTATTCGTCCCGCTGTGCGGCAAAAGCGGCGACATGCTGTGGCTGCGCGCGCAGGGGTATGAGGTGGTCGGCGTGGAGTTTACCTCGCTGGCAGTGCAGGCTTTTTTCGCCGAGAACGATCTACAGATAACAACCAGCACGCAAGGCCGCTTCAGCGTATACGAAGCGGACGGCATCCGCATCTATTGCGGCGATTTCTTTGACCTCACCGCTGACGACCTGGCCGGGGTGAGCGCCGTTTACGACCGCGCCTCGCTCATCGCCCTGCCGCCGCAGATGCGCCCCGCTTACGCCGCGCACATGCTGCGGCTGCTCGCGCCGGGGACGAAAACGCTGCTGGTCGCCTTCGACTACCCGCAGCACGAAATGCAGGGGCCGCCGTTCAGCGTGGGCGAACAGGAAGTGCAGGCGCTATACGCAAAGCAGTGCGAAGTCAGGCGGCTGAACGAGGTGGATATCCTCGATCAGGAACCCCGCTTCCGCGACAAAGGCGTGACCCGCTTGCAGGAGAGGGTGTATGCGCTGGCTGTGCGGCATGTGCCGTAGGTTGTGGCGAATTCCCGCTGTCGAGACTAAGCGGTCGCTCAAAGATTTACACTTTTTTTGCACCAAATGGAGCATTCTGTCTGGCAATTGTTAGCACAGTCATTCAATGATGATTGGTATAACCATGCCAGGTAACTCCAAAACACAGCAAACAAGGCGCAACTATCTCGTCGCAATCGTTGTTTGCGCACTGACTGCCATCGCGGCAACGCCACTTCGGCATGTTCTCGACCTGTCGAATATCGTCATGTTGTTCCTGCTGGTGGTGTTCCTGGTGGCGCTCAAGCTTGGTCGAGGGCCGGCGGTCATGTCGGCCTTCCTGGCTGTTGCCCTGTTCGACTTTTTCTTTGTGCCCCCAAGGCTGTCGTTCGCGGTAAACGATGTCCAGTATCTGGTGACGTTCGCGGTCATGCTGGCGGTGGGACTCGTTACCGCCCATCTCACTGCCACGCTTGGCAGACAAACCGCAGCAGCTCTCGAACGTGAACAGCACACCCGACATCTCTATGAGTTGGCGCGTGACCTGACAGGCGCAGCCACCCAGGAACAGGTGTCACAGGTTCTATCTCGTTATATGGCAGGATCGGGACATAGCGCAACCCTGCATTTGCTGGATGTGGCTGGTGATCTGCCTTCGCTGCATCATGAAGTTCCACTGTCCGCTCTCGCCCATATGGCGATCAAGCAGGGCACCCTGGTAGAGACCAGTCAATTGTCCGACACCGGTGGACATACCTTGGTTTTACCGCTGAAATCACCCAATGAGGTTCGAGGCGTTATGGTGGCGAGTGTTTCTGACTCTGCTGGCGGCGAAGACGAGAACATAGACAAAAGCCAGTTCGAAGCCGTCGCCAATCTCGTTGCTATCGCTATCGAGCGCCTGCATTACGTGGAAGTCGCGCAACAAACCCAGACGAAGGCAGTTGCCGAGCGCTTGCGCAGCTCCGTGCTCTCTTCGCTCTCGCATGACCTGCGAACCCCGCTGACCGGTTTGGTGGGCATGGCCGATGCGCTGGTACTCGCTGCAGGACCGCAGTATGAAACCATACACAACGCTGCCGCTGCGATCCGCGACCAGGCGCGTGCCATGAGCCAACTGGTGGGTAACCTGCTGGATATGGCCAGGCTGCATGCCGGCAAGGTGGAACTGCGCAAGGACTGGCGGCTCTTCGAGGATGTGATTGGCTCCGCCATCAAACTGCTGAAGTCGGCGCTGGCACAGCATTCAGTCAAGGTCATGCTGCCCCCTGATCTGCCACTGGTGGAATTCGACGATGTGCTGCTGGAACGGGTGCTGTGCAATCTGCTGGAAAATGCCGCCAAGTATTCTCCGGACGGGCAACCAATCGAAGTGCGAGGGTTCGTCGAGGGTGACTGCGCCTGCATCGAGGTGCGCGACCACGGCCCAGGATTCCCTGCCGGCCAGACAGAATCAATGTTCCGCATGTTCGAGCGCGGCGCGGCCGAGTCCTCAACGCCAGGCGTCGGGCTGGGACTGGCCATCTGTCGTGCCATTGTTGAGGCACACGGCGGCACGATTAAAGCCGGCAATTACGAACAAGGAGGCGCCTGCGTTACCTTATGCCTCCCCTTAGGCACCCCTCCCGCCATGGAACCGGAACAGGAAACAGGAAATTTGCCATGAGTCCTGCCGGTACGGTCATCCTGATAGAAGACGAGCTGCAGATACGGCGCTTCGTGAAGGAGGCGCTGGAAGCCGAAGGCTGGAAAGTCTTCGAGGCGGAGAACGGCAAGCGCGGCCTGATCGAATCTGGCTCACGCAAGCCTGACTTGTTGGTGGTGGATCTGGGCCTGCCTGACATGGACGGCGTAGAGATTGTGCGCGAGTTCCGCAACTGGTCCAGCGTTCCCGTACTGATCCTCTCCGCCCGCAGCGAGGAGCAGGACAAGATTCTTGCGCTCGATGCCGGTGCGGATGACTATCTTAGTAAACCGTTCGGCATAGGAGAACTTCTGGCGCGGGTGCGTGCTGTCACGCGCCGCCGGCTACAGGGCGCAGAAACATCGCCAAGACTACGTTTCGGTGATGTGGAAGTGGACTTTTCCAGGCACAGCATTACCCGCAATGGAATACCGGTTCACCTCACCCCGATCGAATACCGTTTGCTAGGCGTTCTGCTGTCGAATACCGGCAGAATCATGAGCCACCGCCGCCTGATGCAGGAGGTATGGGGGCCGAATCACACCGAAAGCGCGCACTACCTGCGTATCTACATGAGTCACCTGCGCCAGAAGTTGGAGAACGACCCGGCACAGCCCACCCACCTGCTCACCGAAACGGGCGTGGGATACCGTTTTGAACCCTAGGGGTGTTTATGTCTGAACAGAACAAGAGCCGCACGCCCACCCTGGCGCTCGCCGCACTGGGCGTCGTCTACGGCGACATTGGCACCAGCCCGCTGTATACCATCAAGGAAATCTTTGCCGGGGCACACCATCCGGTGCCCATCACCCCGGAAAATATCCTGGGCATCCTATCGTTGATCTTCTGGTCGCTGATCGTCGTGGTCGCATTGAAATACGTGGTGTTCGTGATGCGCGCCGATAACCGGGGAGAAGGCGGGATCATGGCCTTGATGGCACTAGTGTTGCGCGGCGCGACCAACCGGCCCTATGCGGGATTCCTGATGCTGATGGGCCTGTTCGGCGCCGCCCTGTTCTATGGCGATAGCGTCATCACGCCTGCCATTTCCGTGCTTTCCGCGGTCGAGGGGCTGGAAATCGCCACTCCGGCCTTCAAGCCCTATATCCTGCCGATCTCGCTGGCCGTGCTGGCCGGCCTGTTCATCGTACAAAAATACGGGACTTCCAAAATCGGCGGGCTGTTCGGCCCAGTGATGGTACTGTGGTTCGCCTGCCTTGGGGTATTGGGTGTCATCAATATCTCGGCTACACCGCAGGTATTGGCTGCGCTCAACCCGGCACATGCCTTGTACTACTTTATGGCCGACCCTGCTCTGGGCTTCTTTTCGCTGGGGGCTTCCGTACTGGCACTCACCGGTGCAGAGGCGTTGTATGCAGACATGGGACATTTCGGCCGCAAGCCGGTACAACTGGCGTGGTTCGGCCTGGTGCTGCCCGCCCTGGTACTGAACTATTACGGCCAGGGTGCTTTGTTGCTGGCCAACCCAAAAGCCATCGCCAATCCGTTCTATCTGCTCGCGCCAAGCTGGGCATTACTGCCAATGGTCGCGCTGGCCACTGTCGCAACGGTCATCGCCTCGCAGGCGGTCATTTCCGGCACTTATTCCATTACCCAGCAGGCCATGCAACTCGGCTACGCCCCCCGCATGGAGATTCAGCACACGTCCCGCCGGGAAATCGGCCAGATTTACCTGCCTGGCATCAACTGGGCGCTGATGATCGCCGTAGCTGTGCTGGTGGTCGGTTTCGGCTCATCCTCCAGCTTGGCGGCGGCTTATGGCATTGCCGTGACCGGCACCATGGTGATCACCACGCTGCTGGCATTTGTCGTGGTTCGCAAGCTATGGGGCTGGGGTATGGGTTTGAGTATCGCCGTCGCAGGCAGCTTTCTCGCAGTCGACCTGGTGTATTTCTCCGCCAACATGGTCAAGATACACGAGGGGGGGTGGTTCCCGCTCCTGTTGGGATTGGGCGTATTCACCCTGATGACGATCTGGAAGCAAGGGCGGCAGCTACTTTACCAACGCCTTTCCGCCGAAGCCATGCCGCTCAGGCAGCTTGTAGAGAATATGGCAAAGTCCGCTGTGACCGCCATACCCGGCACGGCAATTTTCATGACCCCTAATGCGGATATGACGCCGCATGCCTTGCTGCATAGCTTGAAGCATTACAAGAGCCTGCACGAGCGGGTGGTGATCCTGACCGTAGAAACGCTGGATATTCCCTATGTCACTGAAGATCAGCGCATTAAGGTAGAACGGCTGGATCAGCGCTTTTCTCGGATCAAGGTGAGGTTTGGCTTCATGGACCAACCTGATCTGCCGAGAGCGCTCGAAGGCTGTGCTGCTCAGGGACTGGTGCTGGACATGATGGATACGTCGTTCTTTCTTGGGCGGGAAACGCTGATACCAAAAATCGGTTCGGACATGGCGTTGTGGCGGGAAAAACTTTTTGTCGCCATGTTCCGCAATGCGGGAAGCGCGGCAAGCTATTTCCGGCTCCCCCCCAACAGGGTCGTTGAACTTGGTTCGCAGGTGGTGCTTTGACTGCGAATCAAAAAATTGCTTTGTATTCATGCGCGGATTCACTTTCGAAGCGCAATGAATGACCGCAGTTGGCCGTGCATGGTGTTCGTGTACGGCCAACTACTGGCCAAGATAAGTCATTTGAAGCATTTTCATAATTCCTACATATTCAGCGCACATAATCAGTGCATATTTCCACAACTCTCACATGGAAATACTATGCTGTATGGAGATTACTATTAGTAATCAATAACCTGCATTTATGGCATAGAAGATGCGTGTGGTGTACGCGTATCAAGATAAATCCGTACCTAAAATAAGGATAATGCCATGAGACAAGGGATAGGCTGGCCTGGCAATAATGATATGGATCATGTGGCGTCCGTCTCACATGATCTGAAATCACCACTGAATGCGCTTATTGGGTTCATTGAGTTAATCAAACTGGATCTAGAGGGGTGCAACATCCCCGCAGACGTGATGCAGTACCTTAACATCCTTGGTGATGTGTCAAACGACATGCTCGCATTAATCAACAACATGATCACCGCGGTTCGTATTGAGGCGGGCCAGGAGCCTGTTGCACCCGTGCTTCTGGGTCGCCAAGAATTGCAAATGCGCGCAGAGGCGCTGGGGAAAACATTTGCCAATGAGGCGAAGAGCAGACGTGTTGATTTCTCCGTGAACGTGCATAGTCTTCCGGAGTTTGTTTACTGGGATATTCTCAAGGTGCGTTACTTCGCAGTTAACAACATCATTTCAAATGCACTTAAATTTGTTGGCGAAGGAGGAACCGTAAACGTTGACATCACAACAACGGAAGCGGGCATAGTGGAAATCGCCGTATCCGACAATGGCCCTGGCATTTCACTGGGGGAGCGATCGCTTTTTTTTGAGAGGTTTAATCCCTCATCACGTAACGAACGAAGCTTCTATGGGAACGGGTTTGGGCTCTCCAATGCCGCGCATATTATCAAAGCGCACCATGGCAGCATCGCTATTCAAGACGGCCTGAACAATAGAGGGGTTACTTTCATAATCAAGATTCCGCCGATCCCATTCGAAATAAAAGAGCTGGAACTCAGGCAGGAAATCAATCAAGCGATGATTAAGTACGACTCGGATGAGATACATTCCCGTCAGGATACACGCCATGCAAGTCAGACTTAACATCAAGGAAACAGAAGCCTCCATGAGTCTCTCTGGGAGGTTTGATTTCGATGCAAATCGCGAATTTCGAAGCGGCTTCCATACCCTACTGAGTACACCGGGAATGCAATCCATCAATATTGATTTGGGTGGTGTTGATTATCTCGAAAGCTCGGCACTTGGCATGCTGCTAATTGCCAAGGAGCGTGCCGCTGCCCGTAATGTCCATTTACAACTCACCAAATGCACGGGCCGGGTGCGGGAAATCCTGGATATTGCCAACTTCGGGAAGATTTTTAAACTGTCCTGAATGTCGGCTTCTGGCACAGAGCTGCCAGTGGTTATTCCCCCCCCATTCATGTAACACGGGGGGCTATGGATACATAGAACAGCACGCTAGCACCAAAGTAACGTGTAATCAATAAGATAATTAGAGCGCCGACGCATCGAATTAAGGCCGGAATCTCAGAAAAAGTGCCGTTACTTGTACCGAACTGGCTCGCCAGCTTGGGCTCGAACTAATCAAATATGAATGGCTGGAACTGGCCGACAGAAGGCCTTCACGGCATAGCAAATCAACACGAATGCAGGGTTTTGAACTTACCAGTGATTAGCCGAAATCAATCACGGATGACGGATGCCCGTAAAAACCGTATGACGATTAGCGCCGGGCAAGCACGCAGGGATATAATTTCTGCCATCGCCTACAGCCCCCTGACCCCATGCGCCAACAGACCCACCAGATCGCCCTGAAGACCAGCGGCCGCCGCTTGTACGATTTCACCGACGCGGTGCGCGGCTGGGTGCATGGCGCTGGCATGACCACCGGCATGTTGACCCTCTATATCCAGCATACTTCGGCTAGCCTGCTCATCAACGAGAACTACGATCCGGATGTGGTGGACGATCTTGAGCGTTTTTTCGCCCGGCTGGTGCCGGATGGCGACCCCTTGTTCGTGCATACTGCGGAAGGGCCGGATGACATGCCGGCCCACGTGCGCACGGCGCTGACCCAGACACACCTTGCCATCCCGGTGCTCGATGGCCGTCTGGCGCTGGGTAGCTGGCAGGGGATATTCCTGTATGAGCACCGCACCGGGTCGAATACGCGCAGAATATTGCTGCATCTGCTTGGCGAATAGGAGCACATCATGTTTGTCACTTTGGTGCATGTCCACGTCAAACCGGAACACCTCGCGCATTTCATCGAGGCGACGCGCCTGAATCACGAGGCTTCCGTGCGGGAGCCCGGCAACCGCCGTTTCGATCTCCTGCAAATGCCGGACGACCCGACCCGCTTCGTGCTCTACGAGGCCTACAGCAGCGAGGCAGATGCCGCCGGACACAAGGAAACCCCGCATTATCTGCAGTGGCGCGACACCGTGGCAGACTGGATGGCGGAGCCGCGGCGGGGCGTGCGTTATCTGGGGCTGTATCCGCAATGACGGCAGCCATGCACATCCCCGCTTTCGCCATCTCCGGCCTGCCGCGCATTGTGTTCGGTGACGGCACGCTGATGCGCGTGCCGGAACTGGCGGCAGGGTATGGCAAGCGCGTTTTGCTGGTTACCGGCGCCGCTTCGTTCCGCAACTCGCCGCATTGGGAGGCGTTGGGCCATGCCTTGCAGGTGCATGGCATCGCATGGGAGCAGATCAGCGTTGCCGGCGAACCATCGCCGCAACTGGTCGACGGTATTGCTGCACAGTTTCGTGATTCCGGAATCGAAGTCGTTATCGGCATCGGCGGTGGCAGCGTGTTGGATGCGGCGAAGGCGATTGCTGGTTTGTTGCGTATTCCCAATTCCGTGATAGATTATCTGGAAGGTGTCGGCCCGGAGTTGCCTTACGCTGGCCCGTCCGTGCCCTTCATCGCCGTGCCGACCACCGCTGGTACCGGTTCGGAAGCGACCAAGAACGCCGTGCTGTCGGTGCAGGGCGAGCATGGCTTCAAGAAATCATTCCGCCACGACATGCTGGTGCCGCAATATGCGGTGGTCGATCCCGAACTGCTCGCCTCCTGTCCGCGCGCGCAGATTGCCGCCAACGGCATGGATGCGTTGACCCAATTGCTGGAATCCTATGTCTCGACCAGAGCCAACCCGTTCACCGATGCGTTGGCGATGTCAGGCATCCGCGCGGTGCGCGAAGGACTGTTCGACTGGTATGACAACACATCCAGGGTGGCGGAAGGTCGCGCCGCCATGGCCTATGCCGCGCTGCTGTCGGGGATTACGCTGGCGCAGGCCGGGCTGGGTTCGGTGCATGGCTTGGCGGCACCGCTGGGAGCATTTTTTCCGATTCCGCATGGCGTAGCATGCGGCACGACGGTGGCGGCCTGTACCGAGATGAACCTGCGCGCATTGCAGCAGCGGTTGCCGGACAGCCCGGCACTGGAAAAATATGCGCATGTCGGCAAGGTGCTGGCGCAGGGTATGTCCTTGGATGCCGAGGCCGGCTGCGAGGCTTTGCTGGAACTGCTGTTCGAGTGGACGCGGCGCCTTGAACTGCCGCGCCTGTCGGCCTACGGCATGACAGAAGCCGACATCGCGCGCGTGGTTGCCAACTGCCGCGGCAGCAGCATGAAGACCAATCCGGTGATTCTGACGGATGTGGAAGTGGCGGAAATCCTGGAGGAGCGGCTATGAGCAGCGAGCGCGAGTTTTTTGCCGCATTGCTGGTTCCGCTTGCGGCGGTGTTACTGTGGTCGGTGATCGCGCCACGTGATCTGTTCATCTGGTTTCTCGAAGTACTGCCGGTGCTGGTGGCGCTGCCGGTGCTGGCGTTGACCTATCGGCGCTTTCCGTTGTCACGCCTGGCTTATGTACTGATTCTGGCTCATGCCGTGATCCTGATAATCGGCGGGCACTACACCTATGCCGAGATGCCGCTGTTCAACTGGCTGCGCGATGAATTCCATCTGGCGCGCAACTACTACGACCGGGTTGGGCACGTGGCGCAGGGTTTCGTGCCGGCTATCGTGGCACGCGAAATCCTGCTGCGCACCTCGCCGCTGGTGCGGGGCAAGTGGCTTTTCTTCCTTGTCACCTGCGTATGTCTGGCGATCAGTGCAAGCTACGAGATCTTCGAGTGGTGGGTGGCGCTGGCCAGCGGCAGCGAAGCGGTGGCGTTTCTCGCCACCCAGGGCGATGTATGGGACACGCAGTGGGACATGTTTCTCGCGCTGGTCGGGGTGCTCATGGCGCAATTGTTGTTGCGTCGCGCCCATGACCGCTCGATGGCGCGGATAAAAACCGTTACTTGACGACAGACCACGCCAGCGGGTCGAACGGTTTGCTCTGGTGGCGCAGCTCGAAATACAGGCCGGATTCGGGGTTGCCGCCGCTGTTGCCGACGGCGGCGATGGCATCGCCCGCCTTTACATCGTCGCCGGTTTTCTTCAGCAGCGTCTGGTTGTTGCCGTACAGGCTCATGTAGCCGCCGCCATGGTCGACGATCAGCAGGTTGCCGAAGCCGCGCAGCCAGTCGGCAAATACGACATGGCCGGTGGCCACAGCTTTCACTTCCTCGCCCTCACTTGCCTTGATGAACAGCCCTTTCCATGAAATGCCGTTGTCTTCGCGTGCCGCGCCGAAGCGGTTGGCTATATTGCCGCGCACCGGCAGGTGCAGCCGGCCCTTGAGGGATTCAAAGCTGTCGCCGTCGAACGTGACGCTTGGCAGCGCCTCATTCTTGCGGCCTTTTTCCGCCGCGCGCGACGGCTTGGCTGCAGGGCGGGCGGGTACGATACGGGCCAGGCGTTCCACCAGTTGGGAGAGATCCTTCTCGTCGCGCTGCATTCTGGAAATTTCGCCACGCTGCGCTTTGATCTGCGCAGCCAGTTTTTGCATGACATTGCGCCGCTCGGCCTGGTTGGCCTGCAGTTCCTTGCGTTGCTTTTCCTGCTCGCTTTTCAGCGCGGCAATTTCACGCAGGGTATCGGCGGTTTCGTCGTTCAGCTTGGCGACGTGGCCGAGATTCCTGCGCAGCGATGCGATCAGCTGGGCACGGGCCCGTGAAACGTAGCCGAGGTAGTGCAGTTCACGCGCGATGGCACCGGGATCGCGCTGCGACAGGATGATCTGCGTGTAGCCCTGTTGGCCGTTGAGGTACTGTTGATACAGTTGGTTGCTGAGCAGTGCTTGCTGCTGCTGGATGGTCTGCTCGATGTCGGATTTTTTCTTGCTGAGGGACTGCAGCGTGCTGCTGCTTGCACTGCGTTTCTGCATCAACTCGTACAGTTTGCGATTGGCCTCGCTGATCGCCTGCTCGCTTTGCTTGAGGGCGTCAGCGGCTTCGGCGTGCGCTTCCTGCGTGCTGCCGAGTTCTTTTTTGAGAGCCTCTATCTTATCCTGCAGCTGCTCCAGCGCTTGTTTCGAAGCTTCGGTTTTGCCGGCAGCGCCGGCCGGCGATGAGATCAGCAGGGACGCCAGCAGCAGGCAGAGCGCACGTCGATAGTGCACTTCCCCCATCTTATTTTGCGTTGACGGCGAGCGGCATGCTGTCGAACTCGACCAGCGCATGTCCGGTCATCTCCGCCGGCTGCGGTATCCCCATGATGCGCAGCATGGTGGGCGCTACATCGGACAGTGCGCCGGTTCCGATTTCCGCAATATGGGCTGATCGGCCGACATAGAGAAACGGCACCGGGTTGATGGTGTGTTGCGTATGCACCTGATGGTGCTCATGATCCTGCATCAATTCCGCGTTGCCGTGGTCGGCAGTGATCAGCACTTCGCCGCCGATCTTCTGCATCGCTTTCACCAATCGCCCGAGGCAGGCGTCTACCGCTTCGATCGCCTTGATCGTTGCCTGCAGGTTGCCGGAGTGGCCCACCATGTCGGCATTGGCGTAGTTGCAGATGATGGCGTCGTACTTGCAGCTGAGTATGGCCTGTTCCAGCTTGTCGGTGACTTGCGGCGCACTCATTTCCGGTTGCAGGTCGTAGGTGGCGACTGCCGGCGATTGCACCAGGATGCGATCCTCGCCCGGATAAACCTGCTCCTCGCCGCCATTGAAGAAGAAGGTGACGTGCGGGTATTTTTCCGTTTCGGCAATGCGCAACTGTCTCAGCCCGAGGCTGGAGATATATTCGCCAAAGCTGTTTTTGATCTGTTCCGGCGGGAATGCGACATGGGTGCCGAGCTCGTTCTTGTTGTACATGGTGAGCGTGTAGAAACCACCCAGCTGCGGGATATGCTTGCGCTCGAAACCGTCGAAGTTGGCGTCCAGAAAGGCGCGTGTCAGTTCGCGCGCGCGGTCGGAACGGAAATTCATGTAGACGATGACATCGCCGTCTTCCATGCGCACCGGCTGCTCACCCGGCGGGACGATGGCGGTGGCCTTGACGAACTCATCGCTCTCGCCGCGCGCATAGGCTGCTTGCAATCCTTCCGCAGCGCTGGTGGCGGTGAATTCGCCGACACCATCGGCAATGAGATGGTAAGCGGTTTCCACGCGTGGCCAGCGCTTGTCGCGGTCCATTGCGAAGTAGCGGCCGATGACGGAGGCGATGCGCCCGGCTTTAAGTTCCGCGCACTTTTCTTCCATGCGCTGCAGGTAATGCTCCGCGCTTTTTGGCGGCGTATCGCGTCCGTCCAGGAAGGCGTGAATATAGATTTTTTCTAGGCCGGCGCGTGCCGCCATCTCGGTCAGGGCGTGGATGTGCTTCTCGTGGCTGTGTACGCCGCCGTCGGAGAGCAGGCCAAAAATATGCAGAGCGTGTCCACCGGCCTTTGCCGTTTCCACTGCCTCGGTCAAAGTCGGGTTGGCGAAGAACTCGCCGGTCTTGATGGCGTGGTTGATGCGTTCAAACTCTTGATACACGACACGGCCGGCGCCGATGTTCAGATGGCCGACTTCGGAGTTGCCCATCTGCCCCTCAGGCAGGCCAACCGAGCGTTCAGAAGCATTGATCAGGGTGTGCGGGTGGTCACGCCAGAGGGCATCCCAGTTGGGTTTTTTCGCCAGGGCGACTGCGTTATCGGCGGTACCTTCGTTGTAGCCGAAGCCATCGAGAATTAACAGGAGTACAGGAGTAGGTTTCATCTAAAGCGCGTTATTCTTAATAATCCATGACATAAACCGGCAGTATTCTATGATATTTCAAAGCTTTTCGCATTATACTTCTCCGATGCTTCTCTACTATGACCGCACACATGCCGCCAGAATTCAGTCCAGCCAGCATTAACTATCATGCAGAAAACAAAGCAAAAAACGAACCAGCCGCAATTGATCGAACGTGATGAACATATTGAGCTGGCTGCCAAAGCGCTCAAGTCGATGTCGCATCCGTTGCGGCTGAAGATACTGTGCGTATTGGGCGAGCAGGAAGTGAGCGTGCAGGATATCGTGGAGCTGGTCGGCACCTCGCAAAGCAATATTTCACAGCATCTCGCCATCCTGCGCGCGAAAGGTGTGCTGCGCACTCGCAGGGACGCCAACCGCGTCTACTATCGCATCGGCGATTCGCGCACGCTGAAGCTGATCAGCCTGATGCGTGACGTTTTTTGCGATTTCCCCAGCTAAAAATTTCCTAAAGATTTCGCAGGCAAGTGCTGTGCATCGTCATTAGGTATTGATTTTTTTAGTATATTAGAATATGCTTATTAACGTGATACGCATACTGAAAACGCAATGGATATTCGTGGCGCTGCTATTGCCGCAAGGGGCGATGGCGGCATTGCCTTTCGCTACCGCCAAGGTGGAATACCGCCCGGTTAGCGCGGGCTATGCGGTCGAGGCGCTGGTCGAGGCCGGGCGCGAATCCACACTCGCGGCACAGGTTGCGGGGCGGGTACTGGAGCTGCGCGTGGAAGCTGGCGATAGCGTGAAGCAAGGGCAACTGATCGCCCGCATTGATGATGCCGAAACGCGGCAGGGCGTGGCCGGCAACCAGGCGCAGGTGGCGCAGGCGCAGGCCAACCTGGCTAACGCCCAGGCGCAGTACGAACGCACCAAGCAGCTGCTTGCGCGCAAATTTGTCAGCCAGTCCGCGCTCGACCAGTCGCGTGCCAATTACGAGGCGGCGCAAGCGCAGGTGGCCGCAGCCAAGGCCGGTTTGGCGCAGGCTTCGGCGACGCGCGGGTTCAGCAGCATCAATGCGCCCTTTTCCGGCCTAGTTTCGGCGCGCCACGCCCAGATGGGCGACATGGCAAGTCTGGGCCGTCCGCTGGTTACCCTGTTTGATCCCGCCACTTTGCGGGTGGTTGCTTCGATTCCCCAGTCCAGGCTGGACGAGGTGCGCAAGTCCGGGCACGCCAGCGTGGAATTCAGCGCGCAGGGCTTGTGGGTAGATGCAACGGCGATCACCGTGCTGCCGGAGGCCGACAGCAAGACCCATATCTCGCACGTGCGCATCGAGCTGCCTAAAAATACCGTCGGCATTTACCCCGGCATGTTTGCGCGTGCGCATTTCGCCGTCGGCCAGGGAAAAAAGCTGGTGGTACCGTCCCCTGCCATTGTGCGCCGTAGCGAAGTGACTGGCGTTTATGTGGTGGATGCGGCCGACCGCGTGCAGTTCCGTCAGGTTCGCCTGGGCGAGACCAGCGACGTTGGATACGTGGAAGTGTTGGCCGGCCTCATGCCGGGCGAGCGCGTGGCGACCGAGCCAGTCAAGGCCGGCATCTACCTGAAGGGATCGGGAGCCAAGGACTAGGGGCAGGGAAATGCAAAAACCGCCACCAGATATTAGACCTCAGCCGCCAGCTCCCGCAACTTTAGGCATATCAGGCCGTCTCGCACGCTTTTTCCTGCAATCCCCGCTCACGCCATTGCTGGGGCTGCTGGCACTGCTGCTCGGCCTGTTTGCCGTCATCATGACGCCGCGCGAGGAAGAGCCGCAGATCAATGTTACCATGGCGAATGTATTCGTGCCATTTCCCGGCGCCTCGGCCAAGGAGGTGGAGAGCCTGATCAGCATCCCGGGTGAACAGGTGTTGTCGCGCATAGCCGGGGTGGAGCATGTCTACTCGGTATCCAGGCCGGGAATGGCGATCATTACCGTGCAGTACGAAGTGGGGCAGGATCGCACGCAGGCGCTGGTCAATCTCTACGATACGGTACTGTCCAAACGCGACTGGCTGTCGCCTAATCTAGGCGCGGGTGAGCCCGTGATCAAACCGGTCGGCATCGACGATGTGCCTATCGTTGCCTTGACTTTGTGGACTGCGGATGAAGCGCGTGGCGCCTACGAGATGGAACGTGTGGCGCACGCGGTGGAAGCCGAGCTGAAGCATATTCCAGGCACGCGCGAAGTGACGACCATAGGCGGCCCCGACGACGTGGTGCGCGTGCTGCTGGATGCAGAACGCCTGGCGGCCTACGGCATGTCTGCGCAGGACGTGCGCGATGCATTGCAGGTGGCCAATGCTTCGCAGCCGGCCGGCAAACTGGTGGCCGACAACCGAGAAATCCTGGTACAGACCGGCACCTTCCTCGCCGGCAGCGCGGATGTGAAACAACTCATGCTGGGCGTACACGACGGCAAACCGGTGTACATGACCGATGTCGCTCAGGTGCTGGACGGCCCCGACCAGCCCGCGCGCTATACCTGGCTCGGCACCGGCCCGGGCGCACCGACCAAGGCCATACAGGCGCACGGCGAGTTTCCGGCAGTGACCGTGGCGGTGTCGAAGAAACCGGGCGAGAACGCGGTTGACATTGCCAACCGCGTGCTGCGGCGCATGGAACAGTTGCGCGGCACCTTGATCCCCGACGGCGTGCGTTACACGGTTACGCGCAATTACGGCGAAACCGCCAGCGACAAGGCGCAGAAGCTGATCGGCAAACTGGTGTTCGCCACCTCGGCCGTGGTGCTGCTGGTACTGCTGGCTCTGGGGCGGCGCGAAGCAGTGGCGGTAGGTGCGGCGGTGGTGCTGACGCTGGCCGCCACGCTGTTCGCATCCTGGGCGTGGGGCTTCACGCTCAACCGCGTGTCCCTGTTTGCGTTGATTTTCTCAATCGGCATCCTGGTGGACGATGCCATAGTGGTGGTTGAAAACATTCACCGCCGGCGTGAGCTGGAGCCGCAGCGCCCCTTTGCCGAAGTCATTCCGGAAGCGGTGGACGAGGTAGGCGGGCCGACCATACTGGCCACCTTCACCGTCATCGCCGCCTTGCTGCCGATGGCCTTCGTCACCGGTTTGATGGGGCCTTACATGAGCCCGATCCCGATCAACTCCAGCTTCGGCATGCTGATTTCGCTGGCCATCGCCTTCATCGTCACGCCGTGGTTCTGCCTCAAGTTGCTGGGTCGTCATGCGGCGTCCGGACACGGCTCTACGACCTCCTTGCAAGGAAGGTTACATGCGCTGTTCGCGCGTGTCATGACGCCCTTTCTGCACCGCCAGGAGGGTACGCGCAAGCGCCGTCTGTTAACGCTGGCGATCCTGCTGCTGATCACATTGTCGGTATCGCTCGCCGTGGTCAAGCTGGTGGTGCTGAAAATGCTGCCGTTCGACAACAAGTCGGAATTCCAGGTGGTGGTGGACATGCCGACCGGCACGCCGCTGGAGCAGACGGCGCGCGTGCTGCGCGAGATGGGCGCTTATTTGGCCACGGTAGAGGAAGTAAGCGACTACGAAGCCTACGCCGGCACCGCATCGCCCATCAATTTCAATGGGCTGGTGCGCCAGTACTATTTACGCAGCGGCCCGGAGCTGGGCGATATTCAGGTGAATCTGGTGGATAAGCATCACCGCAGCTTGCAGAGCCATGACATCGCGGGCAGGATGCGGCCGCAACTGGAAAAAATTGCTGCCCGCCACGGCGCGGACTTGAAGCTGGTGGAAGTGCCGCCCGGCCCGCCGGTGCTGTCGCCCATCGTGGCGGAAGTGTACGGGCCGGATTACGAGGGCCAGATGAGCGTAGCCAAGCGCGTGCGGGAAGGCTTCCGCAAGACGCGGGACATCGTTTATATCGACGACAGCGTGGAGGACGATGCGCAGAAAATCCTGCTGCACGTGCTGCAGAACAAGGCGGCGCTGCTGGGCGTGTCGCAGAAGGATATCGTCGACACCATGAAGATGGGGCTGGGCGGGGAGTATGTCACGCCTACGCACAGCAGCACGGCCAAGTACGAGGTGCCGGTGCGCATTTCATTGCCGCCGTCGCGGCTGGATAGCCTGGAAACCCTGCTCAAGCTGCGCGTGCGTGCGCAGAACGGCGCATTGGTGCCGCTGTCGGAACTGGTCGAAGCGCAGCCGACGGCGCGCGAGAAGACCATCTACCACAAGGACCTGCTGCCGGTGGTCTATGTGGTGGGTGATATGGCCGGCAAGCTGGATAGCCCGCTGTACGGCATGTTTGGCATTCGATCACTGATCAACGGCATGGCGTTGCCGGAAGGCGGCCATCTGGGCGAGACCTTCATCCGCCAGCCGGAGGATATTTACGCCGGCTACAGCCTGAAATGGGACGGCGAGTGGCAGGTGACTTATGAGACTTTCCGCGACATGGGCGCTGCCTACGCGGTCGGCCTAGTGCTGATTTACCTGCTGGTGGTGGCGGCATTCCGCTCCTACCTGACGCCGCTGGTCATCATGGCGCCGATCCCGCTTACCATTATAGGCGTCCTGCCCGGCCACGCGCTGCTGGGCGCGCAGTTCACCGCCACCTCGATGATAGGCATGATCGCGCTGGCCGGCATCATCGTGCGCAATTCCATCCTGCTGGTGGATTTCATCAACCAGCAACTGGCGCAAGGTGCGGATTTCCAGCAGGCAGTGGTCAACGCCGCCGCGGTGCGTGCCAAACCCATCGTGCTGACCGCCCTGGCTGCCATGATCGGCGCGCTGTTCATCCTGGACGACCCGATCTTCAACGGCCTGGCGATTTCCCTGCTGTTCGGCATTTTCGTTTCCACCTTGCTGACGTTGCTGGTGATCCCGGTGTTTTACTACACTGTCATGTGGCGGCGTTTCGAGAGTGTTTGATTTTATGAGCCATAGGAGAGCCTTGAAATGACTATCAACCGTGTTGTGCGTATCATTGCCGGATTTTTCGTGCTGTTGTCATTGGCGCTGGGCGTGGAAGCCAGTCCGCTATTCGTCAGCGAGTATTGGCTGTGGTTTACCGTTTTTGTCGGCTTCAACCTGCTGCAGAGCGGCTTCACCAATTTCTGCCCGATGGACAGGATACTCAAGCGGCTGGGCGTGCCGGAAAACGGCAAGACTTGCTGAAACAGACGCTAACCAAATCAAGGAGAATGTAAGTGCAATTCATCATCAAAAATATCTGGCTGATCGCCCTGGCGGTCCTTTCCGCCGGCATGTTGCTGTGGCCCATGCTGCGGCGCGGTGCGCTGGGTATCCCGGACGTCAGTCCGGCCGAGGCGGTTGCCTTGATCAACCGCGAACATGCCGTCGTGCTGGATGTGCGCGAGGATGCCGAATTTGCCGCAGGCCACATCACGGCTGCCCGGCATATTCCACTTGGCCAACTGCAGTCCCGGCTCGGCGAGCTGGCGAAACTGCGCGACAAGCCTATCGTGGTTCAATGCCAGGGTGGCGTGCGCTCAGCCAGCGCCTGCGCGGTGCTGAAAAAGCATGGCTATAGCCGCATTTACAACCTGAAGGGCGGCATCGCCGCTTGGATGGAAGCCAAGCTGCCGGTAACGCGGGACTAGCGCAATGCCGGGAGTGATCATGTATGCCACGGCGGTATGCCCGTACTGTATCAATGCCGAACGGTTGCTGCGCAGCAAGGGTGTTGCCGAAATCGAGAAAATCCGCATTGATCTCGATCCGCAGAAGCGGGCCGAAATGATGGAAAAAACCGGCCGCCGTACCGTGCCGCAGATTTATATCGGGGCACGCCATATCGGCGGTTTCGACGATTTGCGCGCCCTGGACTTGGCGGGCGAGTTGGACGCCCTGTTGCTGGATTAGCCGGCGCGTGGCGTACGGCGCTGCCCTATTAAAAAGGGACGGAAGAAGATAGAATGTGGGCCGCATTGGGCCTGTGCCGCCACGATAGCTGGCTGGCTCTGGTCTCACCACAAACAGCACGCGGGTGGCTCTAGCCACCCCACCACCTTAGGAACGTATCATGGCAGAAGATACACAGCAGGATCAGCAGCAACAGACGGACGACCAGCCGGTTTTCAGCATCGAAAAGATTTACGTCAAGGATCTTTCGCTGGAAATCCCCAATGCTCCGCAGGTTTTCCTGCAGCGCGAAAATCCGCAGATCAACATTGAGCTGCATAACGCCGCCGCCTTGCTGAGCGATGGCGTGTACGAAGTGGTGGTAACTGTCACGGTCACCGCCAAGATTGAAGACAAGACAGTATTCCTGGTCGAGGCCGCGCAGGGCGGCATCTTTCAGATACGCAACGTGCCGCAGGACAGCATAGAGCCGATTCTTGGCGTGACCTGCCCCAATATCCTGTTCCCGTATGCGCGCGAAGTCATTTCCGATATGGTCAGCCGCGCAGGCTTCCCGCCGGTGCTGCTGACCCCGGTCAACTTCGAGGCCATATATACGCAACAAAAGCAGCAGCAAGAGGCGCAAAGCGGTGAAGGTAAACCGACTACTCACTAGCGCCCTTGCGGGACTGCTGGCGGTGTTGTCGCCTGCTGCAGCGCACGCGCTGGACTATCGCTCGGTCGCTGTTGCGCACGCGGTGATGTTCGACGCGCCGTCAGCGCAGGGGAAGAAGCTCTATATCGTCAGCCAGTACACCCCGGTCGAAATCATCGTCAATCTCGGCGAGTGGCTCAAGGTGCGCGACAGCGCGGGCGAACTTGCCTGGCTGGAGGGCAAGAGCCTGAGCGCCAAGCGCACGGTGGTGGTGACCGCGCCGCATAGCGAGGCGCACGAGGCGGCGGATGCCGCTGCCGCGGTGGTCTTTCGTGCCGACAAGGACGTCGCGCTGGAACTGATCGAGCCCGCCACGAGCGGCTGGGCCAAAGTGCGCCACCGCGACGGGATGACCGGCTACATTCCAGCCGCGCAGGTTTGGGGTTTATGAAAATCACCGTACTCGGCGCAGGCGCCTGGGGCACGGCGCTTGCCATCCACGCTGCGCGCCAACACCCGGTAGTGCTGTGGACACGCAATCAAGAGCATCTTGCCGCCATGCGCGTTGCTGGTGCCAATCCTTTGTATCTCGGCGATTACGCTTTTCCCGAGCAGCTGCAATTGGAGGGCAATCTCCAGGCTGCACTTTCCGGCGCGGATATGGTGCTGTCGGTGGTGCCTACCGCCGGCTTCAGGCATGTCTTGCGCGAGATTAAGGCCAGTGGCTGCAAGGCGCCGGTAGTCTGGGCGTGCAAGGGGCTGGAGAGTGCCAGCGCAAAACTGATGCATGAAGTGGCGCAAGAAGAATTACCATCGGATCAGTTGCGGGGAGTGCTGTCCGGCCCGAGTTTTGCCGTGGAGCTTGCCAAGGGGCTACCAACGGCGGTGACCCTGGCGTCGTCGAATGCCGATTTCTCCCAGGAAGCCGCGGCGGTGCTGCATACCGGCAATTTGCGCGTGTACAGCAGCAGTGACGTCGTCGGCGTGGCTGTCGGCGGCGCGCTGAAAAACGTGATGGCGATAGCCGCGGGCATTTGTGACGGCATGCAGTTTGGCAACAATGCCCGCGCTGCGCTGATCACGCGCGGCCTGGCGGAAATCACCCGCTTCGGCCTGGCATTGGGCGGCCATCAGGAAACCTTTATGGGCCTGACCGGCGCCGGCGATCTTATTCTGACTTGCACCGGGGATTATTCGCGCAATCGCGAGGTTGGCCTGCGCCTGGCGCGCGGCGAAACCCTGGCCCAGATACTCGCCGGTCTCGGCCATGTTGCGGAAGGCGTGCATACGGCGCGCGAAGTGTTCAAGCGCGCGTCCAGCCTCGGTGTGGAAATGCCGATCACGCACGAGGTGGATCAGGTGCTATCGCATGGCCGCCCAGCCCGCGCAGCAGTGGAAAACTTGCTGCGGCGCGAGCAGAAGTCGGAAGTTTACTGACCCCTCTCGAAAAGCTAGACCCCTCCGACAAACCCGTTCTGCCGCCAGGCTTCAAAAACGATCACTGCCGCTGCATTGGACAGGTTCAGGCTGCGGCTCGATGGCAGCATGGGCAGGCGAATGCGCTGTTCAGGCGGGAGCGCAGCCAAAATATCGGCCGGCAGCCCGCGTGTTTCCGGCCCCATCACAAAGCCGTCTCCCGGCTGGTAGCGGATGTTGTCATAGCGCATCCCGCCGCGCGTACTCAGCGCGAATAGTCGACTTATGCCTGGCGACGCCAGGCAATCCTCCCAGCATTCATGTACCTGTAGCGTTGCATACTCATGGTAATCCAGCCCGGCGCGCCTGAGCTGCTTGTCATCCAGGCCGAAGCCGAGCGGTCTGACGAGATGTAAGGTGGTGCCTGTGTTGGCACATAGCCGGATGATGTTGCCGGTGTTGGGAGGTATTTCCGGCTGGTACAAAATTAAATGAAACATAATTTATCTTGTTTTTTATAGTCAAACACATACAATTGTTTCATTATAAGTCACACTAAAGAATTGAGGTGGTGATGGCGCGTCCTGAAAAAAAACGTCTCGGTGAGATTCTGCTTCAGCAGGGTTTGCTTAGCAACGAACGTTTGACCAAGGCGCTGGAAGAGCAGAAGAGCTCCGGCCACCTGTTGGGGCGGATACTCGTCGACAGCGGTTTCGTCACCGAAGCGCAGGCCGCTGAAGCCTTGGCGGAGGAATGGGAGGTACCGTTCATCGACCTCAAACACTTTGACGTCAAGCCGGAAGTGGTGCGCATCCTGCCCGAGGCCATGGCACGCCGCTTCCGTGCGCTGGTGCTGGAAGACCGGGATGACAGCTATCTGGTGGGCATGACCGATCCGTCTGATCTTATCGCTTACGATGCGCTGACCCGCATCCTGTCGAAAGAAATGGTGCTGGCGGTGGTCGCGGAAAGTGCAGCGCTGTCGCTGTTTGACCGCATCTACCGGCAAACCGAGGAAATCAAGAACCTCTCTCAGGCACTGGAGCAGGATCTTGGCGGCGATATCATCGATTTTTCGGCGTTCGGCGTCGGCACGCTCGATGTCGAGGATGTGCCGGTGGTCAAGCTGCTGCAGACCATTTTTGAGGATGCCATGCAGGTCAGGGCCTCCGACATTCATATCGAGCCGCAGGAAACCAAGCTGCATATCCGCTTCCGTATCGACGGGGTGATGCACCTGCAGACCGAAGCCGACATGAAGATTGCGACGGCGCTGGTGCTACGCCTCAAACTCGTGTCCGCCCTGGATATTTCGGAAAAGCGCCTGCCGCAGGATGGCCGTTTCAATATGCGGGTGCGCAAACAAGCGGTGGATGTGCGTATCTCCACCATGCCTACCCAGTATGGCGAATCCGTCGTGATGCGTCTGCTGGTGCAGGGCGGTTCCATGGTTGCGCTGGAACTGCTCGGCATGCAACCCGAAATGCTGAAGAAATTCCGCAAGCTCATGCAGCGCCCCAGCGGCATGGTATTGCTGACAGGCCCCACCGGCTCCGGCAAGACGACGACACTGTACGCCGCGCTGGCCGAGCTCAATACCGAGGATAGCAAGATCATCACCGTGGAAGACCCGGTGGAATATCGCTTGCCCGGCATTATTCAGGTGCAGGTCAACGAAAAAATAGATCTCACTTTTTCGCGCGTGCTGCGCTCTGTGTTGCGGCAGGACCCGGACATCGTGCTGGTGGGCGAAATGCGCGATCAGGAAACAGCGCAGATCGGGCTGCGCGCGGCGATGACCGGTCACCTGGTGTTTTCCACACTGCATACCAACGACGCGATCAGCACCCCCATTCGCCTAGTCGATATGGGTGCCCCACGATTCATGGTGGCCACTTCGCTGCTCGCGGTGATTTCGCAGCGTCTGGTGCGCGTCATCTGCGCCAGTTGCAGTGAACCCTACACGTTGTCACCGTTTGAGCGCGAATGGCTCAAGCTCGAGTTGGGCGCTGAAGTCGATGCGCATGAATACACGCATGGCCGCGGCTGCCAGCAGTGCAACAGCAGCGGCTATCAGGGGCGAACTGGGGTGTACGAGTTGCTGGAGATGAGCGCCCCGCTGGTCGAGGCTGCCAACCAGCACGATCCGTCGCATTTCCTCCAGGCAGCTCGGGATCAGGTCGGTAATGACACCATGCGGCGTCATGTCGTCGAATTGGTGGTGGCCGGAAAAACCACGGTTGCTGAGGCCATGCGCATCAGCAACGAGTTCGATAGCTGATATGGCTTTTTTTGCCTACAAGGGAAGGAATGTCGGGGGCAATCTGGTGCAGGGCGTGCTGGAGGGTTCGGACAGCGGTGCGGTTGCCGCCCAGTTATTCAGCACCGGCATCACGCCCGTCAACATTGCTGAGACACCCCCCCCCAAGCAAGATAAGGCTGCCGGTGGCGCACCCGGGTTTTTCCGGGAGAAAATCACCTCGCTTGACGTCATGCTGTTCAGTCGTCAGATGTATACGCTGTCAAAAGCCGGCGTGCCGATACTGCGAGCCCTGACCGGCCTGCAGGCATCCACGTCCAACAAGGCATTCGCGCGCGTAATTGGTGAAGTGCGCCAGAGCCTGGATTCCGGCCGCGAACTGTCCGCTGCCTTTGCCCAGCATCCCAAAGTATTCTCGCAGTTTTTCGTCAGCATGGTACGCGTAGGCGAGGGTACTGGCATGCTCGACCAGGTTTATTTGCGGCTGTTTAATCACATTGAGTTTGAGCGCTTCATGCGCGATCAGGTCAAGTCAGCACTGCGATATCCTAGTTTCGTTGTGGTAGCCATGGCGATTGCACTCGCTATCATCAATCTGTTCGTCATTCCAGCGTTTGCCAAGGTCTTCAAGGGTTTCAACGCGGAACTGCCGCTGCTTACCCGGGTGCTGATCGGCACATCCGAGTTCACGGTGCATTACTGGTATTACATGCTGGCGCTCATGGTGGGGGCTGTATTTGCTTTCCGCGGCTACACAGGCACATCTGCCGGCAGGCTCAAGTGGGACGAGTACAAGATGAAAATTCCTATTGCCGGCAAAATTCTGCGCATGGCGGCATTGGCCCGTTTTGCTCGTAGCTTCTCACTGTCGATGAAAAGCGGGGTGCTGGTGCTGCAGGGGCTGACGCTGGTGGCGCAGACGGTGGACAATGCCTTCATCGCCAAAAAGGTGGAGGGAATGCGCGCCGGCGTTGAGCGCGGCGAGACTATCTTGCGTACCGCCGTAAATGCCGGTGTTTTCACCCCGGTAGTGTTGCAAATGATTGCCGTCGGTGAAGAAACAGGTGCCCTAGACGACCTCATGGGGGAAGTTGCCGATATGTACCAGCGTGAAGTGGAATACGAACTCAAGACCCTTGGCTCGCAGATTGAACCTATTCTTATTGTGGCCTTGGGTGTGGTAGTGCTGATTCTGGCCTTGGGTGTATTCCTGCCGATATGGGATCTGGGCAAGGTCGCCATCAGGCGCTAAATATAATGGCGGAATTGCCGTGTGTAGGTGAGCGGCTATGTCGGTGGCGATACTGGATACCGCCATATCTGTCGAAGGCTATGTGGCAAAAATTGGCAGGAGGCTGGCAATTATGGTCTGTAGCGGCGGAAAATTGGGTCGGCTCATATTGGCCGCGAACATGCATGGCGTCGGTTGATGATTCTTAAAAATGTTTACAATCAATGTGATGTGTAGTTATAGGTGCAGGCTTGCGGGTTGCCGATACTAACTGGCATAAGAATTGCTACTCTGACCTAAAGGATCATTGCGTGAGAAAACAGCAAGGGTTTACCCTGATTGAACTTGTAGTGGTGGTTGCCATTCTTGGTATCCTGATGGCGATTGCCCTGCCGAAATTCATTTCGTTACAGGGAGATGCCAGAGTGGCCAAAATGAACGGGGCGCTGGCATCCGTCAAAGCTGCAGCTACGATGGCACATGCCCAGTTGGTGGCGCGCGGTTTTGACGCTAACTACACAGGCACACCGGGTACGGGCGGAACGCCGCAGATCGTTGCAGAAGGGGGGATTATCGTGAGCTATGCGAATGGTTATCCTACGGCGCTGGTGATGGGGGAATTGGCGGGATTGTCGTCTACCGACTATGAGATCACTAATTCAGGAAGCACGTTGCGTGTAGCTTCCGACCCCAACCACCCGGACTGCTGGTTCCAGTACGCTGAAGCGACGTCGGGTACTGCGGTGGAATCAGGTGCCGTGCCAACGACAACCGGCGTGCCGACGGCAGGTACCTTGCCTGTTTACACCTTTGGAGGAGGTGGCGATCGAATTCTGGTTGAGAAGTGCGGTTGATGTAAAGTATCAGCAATATGAACTAAAGGTTTGTTAATCCGTGCCGTTAGTGGATTAAGATTTACTCGTCGAGTTGTTGGGCTGAGTCAGTTTTGTTGCGGTGAGTTGTTCTGATGCACTGCAATGGAAGAATTTAATAAACTTTATGGAGGAAGTGATGATGAAATCCAAACAATCAGGCTTTACCCTGATCGAACTGGTGGTGGTAATCGTGATTCTTGGCATTTTGGCGGCAACGGCGTTGCCAAGGCTGAATACTATTGATCAAAGCGCGAAGCGAGCGGCTGTACAAGGGGCGTTGGCAGCAGTTCAGACTGCTGCTTCATTTGGCTATGCTCAAACCCGTACAACGAGTCTAATTGCAACAATTTTGGCATCAACTAGCTATGATGTTGCAAATATCTCGATGTCACTGTCCCCATGTAACGCAGGGAGCGATACACAGTTTTCGGCGGCATATTTCACTAATGGCGCCGGTACAGGTGTCGTTGCCAATACCACCGCTTTTGTCTCTTTGGATCAAGCTTTGTGTAGCGGCTAATAGATCGTCTAAATCTAAATCTAAAGAGGGCATTAATTTTCCTAATGCCCTCTTTGAAGTTTTGGATATTGACGTGGGTGATATAGGCAGCATCTGGGTTGAATGCACGTGAAAGAGCTATGCTGCTCTGATGTTTAGGGGTAAATGATGATGAGAACCGTACAAGCAGAAGCAGGTTTCACACTAATTGAGTTGGTTACAGTCATTGTAATCATCGGTATTTTAGCAGCTACGGCTTTACCTAGGCTGAGTGTGATTGATCAAAGCGCGAAGAGGGCGGCCGTACAAGGAGCGGTGGGGGCAGTCCAGACTGCTGCTATGTTTGGCTACGGTCAAACCCATAAAACGAGCACAATAGCAACAATTTTGGCATCAACTACCTATGATGTTGCAAATATCTCAATGTCACTATCACCGTGTAACGCAGGGAGCGATACGCAATATTCGGCTGCATATTTCAATAATGGTTCAGGTAGTGGTGCTGTTGCCAATACTACCTCGTTCATCTCTTTAGATCAGGCGTTGTGTAGTGGCTAAATTAGGGAGTCCAGAGGAAGAGCATAAGCTATGACGAGCTTCAGGGGGTGGGAGGCGATGGAACAAAAAAGCGGTGGCTTTACTCTGATTGAACTGGTTGTTGTCATTGTAATTCTTGGAATTCTGTCAGCAGTTGCACTCCCGCGATTAACGAATATCGATCAAAGCGCGAAGAGGGCGGCTGTTCAGGGAGCGTTGGCTGCATTTGCGTCTGCTGCGCAAATGGGTTATGGACAGGTTAGATTAAGTTCTCCACTGGCTACGATTCTAGCGTCTACAACTTATGACGTTGCGAATATTTCATTGCTAACCGCGCAATGTAATCAGGGTACCGATACAACGTTATCGGCTGCTTATCTAGTGGCTACAGGGAACTCTGCTGCTGGCTTTGTTGCGGGTTCTAACGCATTTATATCTTTAGACCAAGCTTTGTGCAGCGGATGAGCATTGGGGAGGTAGAGATAAAAAAGGGTAGGGCCCACTTTTTATTAGTTTCAGTTGCAAGCGTATTTCTTCTGATTGCTACAACCAAAACGATACCGCTTTTTGCTTGGTACTTGGGTTTAGTAGCTCTGTTCTTAGCGGCTGTTATGAGGCCGCTTCCTCGGCAGTACTCTGTTCCTGGTATTTTGTTTCTTCTATTTTGTCTCCTGTTGTTGATGCATGCGCTGGTTTTTAGCCAATCCTATGATGAGAAAGGTATTTTTATACCTGTAACACTTATACTTTCTTTTCTTGTGTTTTCCTCACTTCCTCCCATAGGGCCGGCCTTCCGATTCTCTCTTGGGGTTACCTCGCTAATTGCATATGCGGCGCTAATTTTATTGTTTTCAGGAATAAATCTTGGACGCGCACATGGTATTTTTGGTACAGCGAATACTTTCGCAACTTACGTCAATTTATTTCTTGCGCCGGTGCTAGCTTATTATTTGCTAGGAGGGGGAGGAAGAGGCCTATATGCTCTGCTGTTGATGCTGTTTGCAACTCTGTTGGCAACGCATAGTAGAGGAGGGGATCTGGGACTTATAGCGAGCATGGGGCTTTTCGGAGTTTTTGTCGGAACTAAAGTGCTTCGCTCCAATATACAACGTGTGCTATATGTAGTTGCAGGATTTACGGCAATTTCGCTAGCGCTTGATTGGCTTCCTCAACTTGGACAGGTGTGGCTAACCGGAATAAAGTCGGCTGACAACGAGCATCTTACATCACCGGTTAGCATGTATGAACGAATCCGGTTGTATGACATTGCGTGGCAGGTAATTAAGGAAAACTTTCCAAATGGAACAGGCGCTTTCACTTTCAGATACCATTTTGAAAGACTGAAGGGCGAAGACTGGTTTAACAGACATAATGGTTTTGTGCATAACGACTATCTTCAGATTGCAGTTGAAAATGGAGCGGTCATTTTCAGTATTTTCATGTTGTTTATTGCGGCGTTATATTTTTATACGCTCAAAAACCGAGATCGTGCCAGGTATGAAAATCGCCTTCCACTAGTCATGGCAGTGACCGGGATCACTTCTATGCTGGCACACTCTCTTGTGGATTTTCCTTTTTATGGCCCATTATTTCAAGCGACTTTGGGTGCAAGTGTTGGGATAGTTAATCGCCAGCTTTTGGAAATAGGAGAGAAATCTTTTAGAGTGCCCGCCATCGCAAACTTTACACCTACAGTGATATCACGAGATTTTGTGAAGCATTTAATGGCGGTTCTAATATTTGTTTGGCTGACACTACCGGTGCTTGCAAAAGGCGCCGTGGATTACGGACTAGATCGATTGCGTCATAATGATTTTCAAGGGGGTGTATATTGGCATTCTGTTGCTCGCGCATTGCAACCAGGGAAATTTGAATATTATTGGCGTGAAGGAACGATCTGGGAGGCTGTAGGTGTGACGCGGCGTGATACTGAGTTAGTCGGATTGGCTGATGAGATGTATGCGAAAACAGCTTTGGCTAATCCTATGGATGTGACGAGTTTGTTGGCAAGAGTCCAGTTGGCTAGGCTGCATTCTGATTTGCTTCCGGGGAGATTTTCACGAGATAAGATGCTGGAATGGGTTCTGCGTGCAAAAAAGTTACAGCCCTATTCAGACATAATCCATATAGAGTACATGCGTACATTGTTATTTATTGGAAGGCGCCAAGAAGCTATAGAGCAGGCCAAAGTTCTTCTAAAATGGTATCCGAATAGCGCACGAGCTAAAGCACTATTGGTAGAAATGCAGGGTGGGAAATAAAGAGTAAGGTTGCATTTAATCTGAGCCCTATCTAGGATAAGGGTGGGTTATTTATCAGTAGCATGTTTTGCACTTATCCGTAGGTAGGTGTGGATCAGCAGGGAGCGCTTTATGAGACTGAAACAGCGAGGATTTACTCTGATTGAATTAGTGGTGGTAATTGCTGTACTTGCTATTCTTGCTGCGACGGCACTGCCAAAGTATATAAATCTGAAAGTCGATGCAGCAGATGCAGTTGCTGCTGCGACTGCCGCATCTGTAATTTCTGGAAGTACGATGAATTTGTCTGCGGCATTGCTGTCGACAGGATTGGTGTCGGTGACTAGAATTCAATCGGGTGTCGATCAGTGCTCTACCGTAATAACGCCCCTGCTTGCTGGCGATGTGCTTCCAGCCAATGTTACATTGGTGTCAAATACTACTATTAACTGTACCCATCCCTCAGGGCAGGGTGGAATTTCGGCAGACTGTAAACTACAGCATTCTCAAGGTACTTTAGGTGGAACAGCAAATACTGTAATCACCCTGTATTGCACCAGCTAGAACAATGTAATTCCTCATGGCTAATTGCCGACTAAGCTAAATGGCCAACACTCCAAATGCCCCGAGTGACGATAACTAAGCGAGGATTTACTTTGATAGAGGTGATAGCTGTAATCGCCTTAATGGGTATTTTGGCGGCATATGCGGCGGCGGGACTTAATACGGATGCTCGAAACACTGGTATATATACAGAAAACGTCAAAGACCTCTTACGGTATGCACAAAAGATCGCCGTCGCACAGCATCGCTCTTCATATGTTGATATTGTTGTTGGGACTGGGGCGGGAAGAGTAACAGCAACAATATGCGCAAATCCGCCAACGTGCAATATAACAGCAACTATTAAGGAGCCAGGGTCTGGAGCCAGTCTTGTCGCTAACGTTCCAGATGGCGTTACATTAAATACTACAGTTTCCTCATTGACGTTTGATGCGTCGGGCAAGTCGAGTGGTAGCGCGACTGTTTCCATTACGGGGGGTGGTTTTTCACGCAGCATTTGTGTTGTAAATGCAACGGGCTATGTGCATGATTGTTGAGAACCCAGCGCATGATATCGGCCAGCGTGGAATATCATTGGTCGAACTAATAGCGTTTATTGTAATTGTCGGTGTTGCACTAGGGGGCATTGCATGGGCGCTAAACTTTAATGCGCAGCATACTGTTGATCCTGTCATCAGAAAGCAAGCGTTAGCGGTTGCTGAAGCTATGCTGGAGGAGGTCGAAATGATGCCGTTCACTTATTGCGACCCGACGGATGCTTTGGTGTCGACAGCCACTAGCGCGGCTTCATGCTCTCTTGCAGAAGGGATGGGGCCAGAACCTGGAGAGTCACGTGGCGTTGGTGTGACATCAGTTTTTAATAATGTGAATGATTATAATGGGTTTGCAGTCTCTCCCTTCACGTTACTGTCAATGGCTACGGCTGTCCCCAACCTGGGTGTATACAGTGCCACAGTACAGGTGAGCGCAGTAAATCTTGGAAGTATTACCCAGGCGAGCGGCGATGCGCTGTTGATCAGGGTGCAGGCTGGTACGCAACTGACATCGGTGACATTGGAGGGTTACCGTACTCGCTACAATCCCAATCTGCTAATGCGGTGATGAAAAAGCGGTCATTGCAGTCTGGGTTCAGCTTGATGGAGGCAGTCATGGTGATTGCGATTACAGGCGTGCTGGCTGGTCTCGCGGTTTCTATAGCGCAGCCGTTAATAACGTATGTTGGCGCAACATCCCAGGCTGATTTATCCGATGAAGCAGATACCGTGCTGCAGCGTATTGAAGATGATCTTCGCTTGTCATTGCAAAGTACAGTAAAAGTAATTAGCGCCTCAGAACTTGATCTCACCCTTGTCAGCGGGACCGAGTTGGTTAGCTTTAGCTATGATGCCACGGCTGGGACATTGATGCGTTGTTCGTCATTTACTGCCTGTGTGTTACTGGCGGATAACGTACAGCAAAATTTGTTCGATGTACAACTGGTCTCACAGGCGCAAGGCGTCAGTTCGAATGCGCAAGCTCCCGCTTTGGTCTCGATCCAGTTGGCATTGTCGAGAATGGGTGAGTCAATCTCATTGATGAGGCAGTTTTGTATTAAATGCAACCTGAATTAAATCAAAAGCAGCATGGATTCAGCCTCATGATGGGGATATTCCTTATAGTTGTGTTGGGAGGGGTTGCTGTGTTGTTGGGGAAGGTTGCTTCTATGGAAATTCATGAATCTACTTTGGACGAACTGGGGGCTATCGCCAAACAAGCAGCTAAAGCTGGAATCGAATGGGGTGCCTTCGAACTTATGAGTATTAATTCAACAGGGACGGGAGTGTGCCCTACCGAATTGCTTAGTGCCGCAATCACGCTTGATAGTGCAACTACTATGATAGGGTTCAAAGACTCAATAACATGCAGTTCTTATTTAAACAATAGCCTAACCAGTGTATACCTTATAACTGTAACAGCTTGTAATAGCGCCGCCTGTCCGGCAGTGTCTCCGCCTTCCACATATGTAGAACGGAATATGACTGTAACGCTGTGCTCTAGCGGTGGATGGACTAACCTCTGCTCATTCTAGAATTGCAAATGATTTTTCTCAGCATAACGTAAGGGATGACGTATCCCGGATGCCGCTGTTTTTGCCGCTTATGCGGCAATTTTTTCCCTTGAGTCAGTTCCCAATTATCCAGCTCTTGGCCATAGACTTGGCCCAAGGCTACCCATGCAATTTTGGCACAATACTTGCTTTGGCTTCATGCGATGGCGCGAGAAATGCGATAAAAGTTTTATTTCATAATAAGTTATCGCATGTTTATTAATGTGGTTTATAAGACAAAAGTTGATTGATGCGATTTTCATTTCGAAAGTCTAAAGCTTCTGCGGGATTGGCGTTTAGTCGCCGCGGTGCTCTCGTTTCCGTTGCTTCCGTGGTGCGCGGTGGCGGTAAGCCACAATTGGTCACCTGCATCACGCATCCATTGCCTGATAATACACCGGAGGGCTGGAAGATTCTTGCCAGGGATCTCCACCTGTCGCGCACATCCACGCTCATGCTACTTGCACCAAGCGAATATCAACTAATACAGGTGGACGCGCCCAGCGTGCCTGAATCTGAGATCAAGGCGGCGGTGCGCTGGAAACTCAAGGATATATTGAATTTCCCGCTGGAGCAGGCGACAGTAGACGTGATCAATATCCCGACCGACCAGAATGCGCCGGGGAGGGCGCGTTTTGTCTATGCCGTGGCAGCGCGCAATGAAGTCATCAAGCGCTGTGTGGATAATTCCCAGGCGGCCGGCGTGGATCTTGAGGTGATTGATATTCCGGAAATGGCTCAGCGCAATATTGCGACATTCTTGGAAGAAAGCGGGCGTGGCGTTGCCTTGCTTACTTTCAACGATGACGGGGGGCTGTTGACTTTTACCGCAGGCGGCGAGCTTTACCATGCGCGTCAAATAGAGTTGACCGCACCGCAGTTTGTGGTGGAGGACGCAGCGCAGCGTCAGCGCAATTTTGAGCGGCTTGGGCTGGTGCTGCAGCGTTCGTTTGACAGCTTTGAGCGGCAGCTTAACTACATTACATTGGCCAGGCTGGTGCTGGGTCCCATGCTTGGGCAGTCGGCTTTGGAAGAGTATTTGCGCGCGAATCTCGATATCCCGGTGGTGAGTCTTGATCTTACCGAAGTGGTGAATTTTGCTGCGGTGAAGGGTCTGAACGACCCTGCCATGCAGGCGCAGTGCTTGCATGCAATTGGCGCGGCATTAAGAGAAGAAGGAGGGACCTGATATGGCGCAACAGATCAATCTGCTTGGCAAGGAATTCCTCCCCAAGCGCGAGTTGCTCACCGCTGGATTTATGGTCAAGGTGGCCGTAGGCTTCGTGCTTGTGCTTGTCGCTTATGTCTGGTTCGTTACCCAGGAGGCGGGAAAGCTGGCTGGTGAGCGTGACGAGTGGGCGCGCCGGGCGCAGGAAGGACAAGCTAGGCTGATGCAGGCGGTTAAGCAGGCCCCTACGCCGGAGTCCAGCAAGGCACTGCAGGCGGAAATTGCGGTGCTGGAAGAAAATGCGCATGCACGTGAACAGGTATTGGCAGTGCTCAAGAGCGGCGCAGTAGGCGAGGGTGGAGGGTTCTCGGGGATGTTGCAGGCATTTGCCCGCCAGAGCCTGAATGGCGTATGGTTGACCGGCATCAGCACCAATAGTGCGGGCGACCAGATGCGCATCAGTGGCCGCGCAGTCTCGCCCGAGTTGATTGCACAGTACATCAGCGGCTTGTCGAGTGAGCGAGCGCTGCATGGCCGCAACTTTGTCGCTTTTGAAGTCAGTCAACCGAGGCAGGAGCCTGTCAAGGAGCAGAAACCGGCGGGAGATGTGCAGACGGATTATATTGAATTCATCCTGTCGGGGGAAAAACAGGCGACCGGCCCATCTGCTGAGAAGGCAGCCGCCAAGCCTGCGGTGGGGGTGAAGTCATGAAGCAGCAGTGGGTAGTAATAGCCGCGAAGGTGCAGGCGTTGAGCCAGCGGGAGCGGGTGCTGCTGCTGGCGTCGCTGCTAGCGGTAGTTTGGAAGGTTTTCGATATTACGCTGATCTCGTCTGCGGCAAAGCAGAAAGACATCTACCGCAATGAAATTACCACCAAGCAGGAACAGGTAACTAAGTTGGCACAGCAGGAAGTCGACCTGATCAAAAAGGCAAAAACTGACCCGGAAGCCGAAAATAAAGCGCACCTTGCCAGCTTGAAGCAGCGGGTGGCGCAGATGGACGCCGATATCCAGGTGATGGGACGCAATCTGGTTGAGCCAACAAATATGCCGTACGTGCTGGAAAGTATTCTGCAGCAGGATAAACAGCTTAAGCTAGTGTCGCTGAAAACGTTGCCGGTGAGCGGGCTGCTGGATGGCGCCATAGCACCCGGAGCTAAGGACACGAAGGCGCCTCTGATGGGCATCTATAAGCATGGGTTTCAGCTGACGCTGGAGGGAGGCTATTTTGACCTGTTGCATTATGTGATGGCACTCGAGGCATCGCCATGGCGTACGTTGTGGGGAAATATCGGCATCAACGTTGGCGCGTATCCAAAATCGACGCTGACGCTGACGCTGTATACATTGAGCCTGGACAAGATATGGCTCAGTTTCTGAGAAGCTAGTCTAATAATAGCTACATGCCCGCCCTCAGCTTGCGGCCATGTGGGCAACGTACTTTCAGACCCTGCGTTCGGGCTCCTGCCGCTCCAAGGGCGCAAACGCTGTTATCAGATGGCTTCTGAGGCACTTACCGAATAAATAGCCGCATTTTGCCTGTTTGATCTTCTAGCCACTCGGCAGTTTGTCCCTTAAGATTCTAAATATTCGAACCACCGTAAAATGTATTATCATTGCGGCAGGATTAGTGTGCGCCTCATAGTGGTGGGCGAAATAGCGATTTGGCTAGCTCAGGCGATTCGAAGCAGGCAATGATCAGCAGTCCCCGTCAAATGCGAAAAGAATAGGGCATACGAGTGACGAGAATAGGTATTGTGCGGCGTCTTTCCTGGCTGTTATGTTTGTCCTTGGCTGGATGCGTGGCTACGGCACCGCCACGGGACCAATCCACGCTGAACCGTGCCAACACTGAGTTGCGCCAGGCAGTGGAAGACAGCAAGCAGAAACAGCAGGTGCCTGCGGCCGTTAATGCCGCTTTGCTGCCCCCGCTCAGGGTTACCATGCCCAAGGCTGGCGCCAAACAACTGGAACAGCGTTTCGATCTGGTGGTAACCGATGCGCCGGTCAGTCAGGTATTTAATGGCATCGTGTCTGGTACACGTTACAGCATCCTGGTGCCACCGGAAGCCAGCGGCACAATATCGCTCAACCTCAAGGATGTGACGGTATTCGATGCGCTGGATGCCATCCGCGAAATGTACGGCTATGACTATAGGCTTGAAGGCTCGCGTATACACATTCAGAGCTTGGGTCTGCAGACCAAGATATACCGGGTCAATTACATTACCGGGCTACGTACCGGGCAGACCGACATTCGAGTGACAGGAAGCACGGGATCAGGGAGTAATGCTGCCAGCGCATCCGGCAGCTCAAGTCAAACATCCTCCAAGGCTGATGTTTGGAAAGAAATCGAAGACACGATACGGACTATCCTGGAGTGCAAAATTCCTGGCACCACCGAGGTACAGACTACTACTGTCACCCCGCCACAGGGTGGCACCGTCAATATTCCGACTTTAATTCCAGGGGAAACGAAGCGGGAGCGCGGGGTGGGTGGTTGCGTCGAGGGCAAAGGTGTCATCATCAATCATATGAGCGGCACTATTCTGGTAAAAGGTTCGCCGGCGGATCTGCGTACCATCGAAAAAGTACTTCGAGCCATGCAAGTCAGCATAGACCGGCAAGTAATTATCGAAGCCAAAATTATCGATGTTGATTTGAACTCAACTTCCCAACAGGGCATCAATTGGGCCGGGTTCCAAACCGGCGGCACTCAGTTGGGTACTTCTGGCACCAAGCTGAGTGCCGGATCGAATGCTGGTGGAAGTGTAGTGAATGGAGCTTCTTCTGTCGCAGGGGCGTTCCTGGGGAAGGGACTGGCTGCCACCATCGGTTCGTTATGATTAGGGCTTGCTTTTCAGATAGGTAACTTTCAGGCAATGCTCAGTTTTCTGGAAACACAAGGCGAGGTGCATGTGTTGTCCAGTCCGCGTATTTCCAGCATTAACAATCAGAAGGCGATTCTCAAAATCGGCGATGACGAACAGTTCGTCACAGGTTTTGCTACAGGCCAAAACACCAATACCACCACAGTAACGGGCGGGGGAACCGTCATAGCTCCGCCGACACCAGTTTATTCTACCTATTTCTCAGGTATTTCTCTTGACGTCACACCGCAAATCGATGATGACGATAACATCGTACTCCATGTCCATCCCATGATTAGCGATGTGACGACTAAGAGCAAACCCACTGGTTCTGGTGACCTGCCGTTCGCTGTCAATAAAATCAGCGAAACCGACAGCGTAGTGAAGGCTAAGGATGGTCAGATCGTGGTGATCGGTGGCCTGATGTCAGAAAGTTATGAAGACACACGGAATAAGGTTCCGGTTGCGGGTGACGTGAATGGAGGTATCAAGAAAATCAAGCGTGAGCTGGTGATTTTACTTAAGCCTACTATCGTCAGGGGCGACAATGTCTGGACGGACGACATCTCGGCCATGCAGCAACGTGTTGAAAGCTTTGGCAAGGAGGCTAAGCCTGCGGTAAGATAGGCCTATGTATCGTGAGCACTTCGGCCTAAAAGAACCCCCGTTCGGGATTACCCCGGATACCTCCTATTTCTTCGCGTCGGGCGGATACCAGGAAGCACTCAATACCCTACTGATCTCGGCAAGGGCGGGGGAGGGTTTCATCAAAATCACGGGCGAAGTCGGCACCGGGAAAACGCTGCTCTGCCGCAAGTTCATGGGAAGCCTGGGGCCGGATTTCAAGGTTGCCTACATTCCCAACCCTTATCTGGATCCGTACACGCTGCTTTCCGTGCTGGCCGATGAATTGGGTGCGCCGCCACGGGAAGGGGAGGTCAATCAGCACCAACTGGTCAAGGCGTTGTCGCGCGCGCTGCTGGATCATGCCCGCGCGGGCAAGCGCGTCGTGGTGTGTCTGGATGAGGTGCAGGCCATGCCGCTGGAGAGCCTGGAAGCGCTGCGCCTGCTCACCAATCTGGAAACGGAGAAACGCAAGCTGCTGCAAGTGGTCATCTTCGGCCAACCAGAACTGGAGGATAAACTCAACCATCCGTCCATCCGCCAACTCAAGCAGCGCATCACTTTCGAGTATCAGTTGGGCGCGTTGACGCCTGACGAGTTACATTATTATCTGAACCATCGCCTGGTAGTTGCCGGCTATCAGGGTGGTCGGCTGATTAGTCCGCTGGCGCTATGGGTGCTTCATCGTAAAACCGGCGGCATTCCGCGCCTGGTCAATATTGTGGTGCATAAAGCCATGCTGTCCGCCTACGGCAAAGGCAACAAGTTTGTCGGTGTGTCGGATGTGATGGCGGCCGTCAAAGATACCGGCACTACGCGCAAACGTCAGCAATATGAGAGGTTGACCATTATGTCGCTGTTGTTTGCCCTGATCTGCGCTGCCGTGCTGGCTTGGAAGCTTCTGCAGTGAGCCTGATTAACCAAGTACTGAAAGATCTCGATAAACGCAACAGCTCTGCGGAGACTGGCAAGCTGTTGTCGGGTGAAGTGCGTAATCCTCCGCTGCCCAAGCGCAGTTCCAAGTCGCTGATCTCGATTATTGTGCTGCTGGGACTCGCAGGGGGAGGTTACTTCGTCTGGGGAAAGTACCTTCAGCCCGTGACGCCACCCGTCACCATTGCCCAAGCGCCACCCGCCCCGATTAAGCAGCCGGCCCCGCCGCCGGCTGCGCCAATCCCGCCTGTCGTTGAGACTGCCGCCCCACCCGCGGCAGTGGCCGGAACGGACACGACGCCACAAGCTGGCTCTGCCGTCTCACTATCTCCGTCAGCAGAGGCGGGTTTGTCGCCGAACCAGGCTATTGCCGGAACAACTCCAGCATCATCCGAACCATCAATTTCCGCTTCTGCGGCGGGTGTGTTGTTGAGCCTCGATTTCCCGGCATCCGCAAAATACAAGGTGTTTACGCTGGGCGCTCCCAACCGGGTAGTTGTTGACCTGGAGGGCATTGGCCTCACCCCGGAGTTGGAGCGGCTTCCGGCAAAGCTGACCACTGCGGACTCGGATATTGCAGACATTCGCGTCGGACGCTTCACTCCTACCGTAACCCGCATCGTGCTCGGTCTTAAAGGCGCGCTGCCTGACGTAAAGTCATCCACGCAGCCTGCCGCGAGTGGCGGACAGCGACTGCTGGTGCAATGGGGCCAGCCTGCGGCCATGCTGGCACAGACTACTGCGCCTCCTCCGCAGCATTTCCTGGGCATGGAGAAAGAATTGAAGCCGCAACTGCCATCGACTAGCGCCAAAAGCGATGACAGTGCAGCTGCTGAAAAACGGGAAGAGCGAAAAACCAGCGCTGCGCATTTGAGGCCTTCCCGTTCCTTGCTGGCCAAGACCGGCCCGGATACAGAAGCTGCTGCCTTTGGGGCTACCGGAAAACCGCGCCATGAAAAACCTACTGCAGGCGCTGTTCGTGGGGGTCCAGCGGAAGCGCTGAAAGTCATGAGCGCGCAGCAACGGTCGGATAATTTTTACCGGCAGTCGGTCGCCATGCTGCAACAGGGGCGCGTGGTGGAGGCGAAGGAAATCTTGCGCCAGGCGCTGGGCGAAAATCCCGTTAACCATGCTGCGCGTCAGTTATTGGTGGGCCTGCTGGTGGAGGAGTCCCAGCAGAGCGAGGCGATGAAGTTGCTGCGGGACGGGTTGCGGCTCGCGCCGGAACAAACTGCCTTCAGCATGGCTCTGGCGCGTTTGCAGATAGAGGCAAGCGACCGTCAGGGTGGCCTGGCTACCCTGCAGGAAGGCTTGCAGTATGCCGGCGACGATGCAGAATATCACGCATTTATGGCGGCTCTGCTGCAGCGCGAAGACAGGCATGAGGAAGCCGTGGAGCATTATGTGGCCGCGCTGAAGAGCAATCCGGCCATGCCTAGCTGGCTGGTGGGTATAGGTATTTCCCTGCAGGCGCAGGGCAAGCTCGCCGATGCCTCGGAAGCTTTTAACCGGGCAAAGCGCTCCGGGGGGCTCACTCCTGACCTGGCGCAGTTTGTCGATCAGCGCATTGGGCAGATCAAACAGCAGCTACATTAGCCCGTCAATGTTAGTCCGCCAGCGTTCTGGCAACCACCCAGCAGTACACTTCCCTCGCCCCGGATTTTTTGAGCGTCTTGGCCAGCTCGTTCAGGCTGGCGCCGCTCGTCATCACGTCATCCACCACAGCGACGCGCTTTCCTGTGACTACCGGGGTGCAGGCAAAGGCGCCGCGCAGGTTTTTTGCCCGATCTTTCAGTGGCAGGCTCGCCTGTGGTGGAGTTGCTCGCGTTCTGCTGCAGGCATTGAGTACTAGCGGCAAATGCAGGCATTTGGCCACCACGCGCGCCAGTTCCGCGGCCTGGTTGAACCCGCGCTCCTTGAGTCTGCTTGGGTGCAGCGGCATGGCAAGCACCATGTCGGGCGCTGGCGCATACCTCACCTTCTCTGCCAGCAGTTGCCCGAACAGGCCAGTCAGTTGCAGCCGTTCCCCATATTTGTAGGCTTGCAACAGCGCAGTCAGCGGAAACCGGTATTGCAGCGCAGCCAAGGTCGCGTCGAACGCCGGCGGGGATTTCAGGCAAGCGCCGCAGGTCGCCGCTGCTGGCGATGGCATGGCGCAGACCGAGCAAACTGCTTCAGGCTGCCACGGCAGGTCGGCATGGCAGCCGGCGCAAAGCGGTTGCAGACCCTCACCGGATGCGCCGCAGAGCAGACAATGCTGAGGCAACAGCATCTGAGTAAAAATTGAGCATATGTCAATCAATTGCATAGGCATAAATTGACAGACTATAATTCAGCCTTTTGCCACTTTGATAACGGATAGCGTTCATTATGCCAGTGAAAACCATCACCGCCGGGCAGCAGCGATTTGCTGCTCAGGTGTTCAATATTGCTTCCATCACCTCGGTCGTTATTTTTCCGCTGATCATGCTGTGGATAGCCGCTTCCATCTTCACTTATGCGGCCATTGCGCACCACCCCAGCCAGCCGGTGCGCGAGTATGTGCGTCATGCCGGTTACCGCTTTTACGGGCTGGTCGGCGCATTGGTGGTGGTGCTCAACTATACCGAGCAGATGAAGCACTGGATTCCCGGCATGATCAAACTGGGGTCGCTCAGCATTCCCATGATCTGGCCTTGCGTGTGGCTGGTGAGCATTCTGGCGGTGGCGCCGCTGGGTCTGCGCGATATCCTGCGCGCCAACAATGACAACTGGCAGGACATGAATGTGGAGGTGGAACATGCTTGAAGAGACCATGCTGGACAACATGGCCCCCCCGCACTTGCCGCACGGCGAGAGTGGAAGCGCCAAGCGCTGGCAGGTAGCCGAGATTGCCGCGCTGTTCGAGTTGCCATTCAGCGACCTGATGTACCGGGCGCAGACGATGCATCGCCAGCACTTCGATCCGAATACGGTGCAGGTCAGCACCCTGCTGTCGATCAAGACCGGCGGCTGCTCCGAGGATTGCGGCTATTGTCCGCAGGCGGCGCGCCACCACACTGGGGTCGAAAACGAAGACTTGATGGAGGTGCAGGATGTCGTCGCCGCGGCGCGTACCGCCAAGGAAAGCGGCGCCACGCGCTTCTGCATGGGTGCCGCCTGGCGCGGCCCGAAACAGCGCGATCTCGAACCCGTGCTGAAGATGATAGAGGAAGTGAAGGCGCTGGGGCTGCAAACCTGCGCCACGCTGGGCATGCTGAAGGAGGGCCAGGCCGAGCAACTGCGCGATGCCGGGCTGGACTACTACAACCATAATCTGGATACCGCGCCGGAATTCTACGGCGAGGTCATCTCCACCCGCACCTATCAAGATCGTCTGGAAACGCTGGAGCGGGTGCGCGATGCCGGCATGAATGTATGCTGCGGGGGCATCATCGGCATGGGCGAGTCGCGCAACCAGCGCGCCGGCCTGCTGGCCCAGCTCGCCAATATGGAGTCGCCGCCGGAAAGCGTGCCGATTAATATGCTGACCCAGGTGGAAGGCACGCCATTGCATGGCACCGAGCAGCTCGATCCGCTGGAGTTCGTGCGCACTATCGCTGCCGCGCGCATCACCATGCCGAAATCCTATGTGCGCCTTTCCGCCGGGCGCGGCAGCATGTCAGACGAATTGCAGGCCTTGTGTTTTCTGGCTGGCGCCAATTCCATTTTCTACGGCGAGAAACTGCTGACCACCGGCAACCCGGACGTGGCTGCCGATCAGGCGCTGTTTGCCAAGCTCGGCATCCAGCCGGAACGTCAATAGGGCCTGGCGCGCCTGTCGCACTCTAGTCCCTTGTTTTCTTCGCTGGCGGACGATCTTGCCGGGCGTGAAGCTGCTGGCCTGCTGCGTAGCCGTCGCGTGGTTGACGGCCGGCAGCAGCCGCGCCTGCAAGTGGATGGCCGTGAACTGCTGTCTTTTTGCAGCAACGACTATCTTGGCCTCGCCAGCCACCCCGATCTGATTGCCGCGCTGCAACAGGCCGCCGACAAGGCCGGCGTAGGCGGCGGCGCGTCGCACCTGATCACCGGCCACCATCGCTTGCATCACGAACTGGAGGAAGCACTGGCGGCGTTCGTCGGCCTGCCGCGCGCATTGCTGTTTTCCACCGGCTACATGGCCAATCTTGGCGTGGTGCCGGCGTTGGTGGGGCGCGGCGATGCGGTATTCGCCGACCGTCTCAACCACGCGTCTCTCTACGATGCCGTGGTGCTGTCCCGTGCCCAGTTGCAGCGCTACCCGCACAACGACCTGGCGGCGTTGGAAGCGCTGCTGACGCGCTCCCAAGCCAAAAGAAAACTGGTGCTTGCCGACGCCGTATTCAGCATGGATGGTGACCTCGCGCCTGTGCCACAATTGCTGGAGCTATGCGAGCGCTTCGACGCCTGGCTGATGCTGGACGATGCCCACGGTTTCGGCGTGCTGGGGACGCACGGACGCGGCGTGCTGGAGCACTTCGGCGTGCATTCGCCGCGCATCATTTACATGGCCACGCTGGGCAAGGCCGCAGGCGTGTCCGGCGCATTCGTGGCGGGTGACGCGGTGCTGGTGGATTACCTGTTGCAGCATGCCCGCACCTACACCTATACCACTGCTACGCCGCCCCCGCTGGCCGGGGCCTTGCTTGCCTCGCTACGCCTGATCGCACAGGACGACTGGCGACGCACCCGCCTCGCCCAACTCATCAAGGCGCTGCAAGACACGCTCAAGTTGCGCCGCTGGCACTTGGCGGCATCGACCACGGCCATCCAGCCAGTCATCATCGGCAGCAACGACGAGGCATTGGCCGCGAGCAAGCATTTACTCGATCACGACATTCTGGTTCCCGCCATCCGCCCGCCGACAGTACCCAAGGGCACGGCGCGGCTGCGCATTTCCCTCTCTGCGGCGCATACGATTGAAGATATCGAGCACCTGGCCGCCGCCCTGCAAGCGGCGGAGGCGGCAGCATGACGCTGCATGTGGACAGCCTGGGGGCAGGCGACGATATTGTGCTGCTGCACGGCTGGGGCATGCATGGCGGGGTGTGGGAAGGGGTGCAAGCCGAACTGTCCAGGCATTTCCGTGTGCATGCCGTGGACTTGCCCGGCCTTGGCCACAGCCCGGCCTGCACGCCCTATACGTTGGTGAGCCTTGCCGAGCTGCTGGCTGAGGCTTTTCCCCAGCCGGTTGCTGTGTGTGGCTGGTCGCTGGGAGGGCAGATCGCCGTGCAGTGGGCGCTGGCACAGCCGGCGCAAGTGCGGCGGCTGGTGCTGGTCGGCGCTACGCCGCGTTTCGTATCCGGCGAGGACTGGCGTTGCGGCGTGGAGGAGGCAGTATTCCGCCAGTTTGCGCAGCAGGTGGCGCAGGATTATCGCGGCACGCTGATGCGCTTTCTTGCGTTGCAGGCGCACGGTGGCGATGCGCCGCGTGCGCAGATCAAGCAATTGCGCGAGCGCTTCTTCGAGCGCGGCGAGCCTGCACCGGAGGTATTGCAGGCCGGGCTGCGCATCCTGCTGGAAACCGACCTGCGCGACGCTGTGGCCGGCCTGCAGCAGCCGGTGCTGCTGGTACACGGCACGCACGACATGCTGGCGCCCGTGACCGCATCCGAATGGATGGCGGGGCAATTGCCGCATGCCCGGCTGGAGAAGATCGCAGGTGCCTCGCATGCGCCGTTTCTCTCCCATCCGACGCGTTTTGTCAGCGCGGTGCGCGATTTTATGGAGCAAAGTTGAATACGCAGGAGGCATACCTGATCGACAAGGCGCGCGTGCGTCTATCCTTCAACCGCGCGGCGGCAAGTTATGATGCGGCGGCGGTGTTGCAGCGCGAGGTGCGCGCACGCATGCTGGCGCGGCTGGATCTGGTGAAGCTCGCCCCGCAGCGCATTCTGGATGCCGGCGCCGGCACCGGCAGCGCAGCGCTGGCGCTGGCGCAGCGTTACTCTGGCAGCCAGGTGGTTGCGCTCGATCTTGCGCTGAATATGCTGTCCCAGGCCGGGGCAAAAGAGTCCTGGCTCAGCCGCATGACGGGCTTTGGCCGCATGGCCAAAATCTGCGGCGATCTGGAGCGGTTGCCGCTGAGCGATGCCTGCATGGACATGGTGTGGTCGAATCTGGCGCTGCAATGGTGCAACGATCTCGACGCGGCGTTCACCGGCGTCAACCGGGTGTTGCGTGCGGAGGGGCTGTTCATGTTCAGCACTTTCGGGCCGGACACGCTCAAGGAATTGCGCGCGGCGAGCCAGGCTGATCCGGATTATGTGCATGTCAGCCGCTTCATTGATATGCATGATATTGGCGATGCCCTGATACGCGCTGGTTTTTCCGCGCCGGTAATGGACGTGGAGCATTTCACCCTGACTTACGACGACGTGCGTGCGGTGATGCGCGACCTCAAGGCCATAGGCGCGCACAATGCCGCGCAAGGCCGGCGTCGCGGCCTGGAGGGCAAGGGCTTTTTGCAGGGCTTGGCCGAGCGGTATGAGGCTTTCCGCCAGGACGGGAAGTTGCCGGCCACCTTCGAAGTGATTTACGGACATGCCTGGAAAGGCCAGCCGCTAACGAGGCAGGCCGACGGTGCGCAGGTCATCCGCATGCATCGCAGAACATGAAGCGCGCCTTTTTTGTCACCGGCACCGACACCGGCGTCGGCAAGACCTTGGTCAGCTGCGCGTTGCTGCACGCCTTGGCCCGGCAGGGCTTGCGCGCGGTCGGCATGAAGCCGGTCGCGGCCGGATGCAGGGTCGAGGACGGTCAACTGGTATCGCAACTGGTATCTGAAGATGTCGAGCATCTGCTAGCCGCGGGCAATGTGGCAGCCCAGCCCATTGAGGTCAATCCCTATGCTTTCGCGCCGCCACTGGCGCCGCATATCGCCGCCAAACAGGCGGGGGTCGTGATCGACCTCGACCATGTGCTGCAGGCATTTTCCGCCTTGCAGGCGAAAGCCGACGTGGTGGTGGTGGAAGGCATAGGCGGCTTCCGTGTGCCGCTCAACGATACCCAGGATACTGTCGATCTGGCGGTGGCGTTGCAGCAGCCTGTCATTCTGGTGGTGGGCATGCGCCTGGGTTGCCTCAGCCATGCATTATTGACCAATGATGCTATTGCCCGCGCCGGCCTGCCGCTGGCCGGGTGGGTGGCAAACTGCATAGAGCCTGGCATGACGGCGTTACAGGACAACATTGCAGCACTGGAAGCAAGGCTGCCAGCCCCACGCATTGCCACTCTGCCATTTAATGCAACTGCAGACTGGCGGCAGATGAAAATGCCGGGAGTTGAACAACTTCTTGCATGAATGGGCTATGTTTGTATCCATATCATTTCAGGCCTCTCTTGACGCATGGAGCAGCAGTCACCATAATCCTGCAATAATGCACGCTGGACACAGTTGCGGAAAAATTGACGCCATCAGAGGCGCTACCTTTGGGGAACACCGGGAGATGAATTTGCCATGAATGCTTTGCTGGAAAAACTCGTTGAAAGAATGCACTTAAGGCACCAGTTTATTTTTCTTGCTGGTCTGATGTTAGCTGCACTCGTTGTTGTCCATTTCAACCACGAGTGGCTGGTTCTCGCTGGATTGGGTGGCTTGTACGTCGCAATAGCGCTCTGGTTTGGATTTCGTACCGCAAAGCGCGCCAATACAATTGCATATAGTTTGCAGACAGTGGCATCAGGCAATCTTTCCCAGAAAATCCGCATCGACGGCAAGGACGATTTTGCCTGGATGTGCTATGAGGCGGATTCGGCGCGCAAGGGCGTGGCGACCTTGATCAAGGGGGTGACGGAAACGGCCGCCGAGTTGGAAAGTTCGGCGCAGGAAATGAGCGGGATTTCCGCCCGCACCACAGAAGCCATTGCCAGCCAGAGCGAGCATACCAACCAGATTGCCTCCAGCATCATGCAACTGGCTGACCAGATTCGCGAAGTTTCCAGTCAGGCTGCGCGTGTTGCTGCCTCGGCCAAGCAGGCCAATTCTGCTGCCGTAGGCGGCAGCCAGGTGGTGGGCGAGACCATACATTCTCTGGAAACCATTTCCCATGACGTGCAAGGCATTGCGGAATCCATCACGTCGCTACAGGATGAGATCAATAAAATCAGCTCGGTGATGCAGGTGATCCGCGACATTTCCGAGCAGACCAACCTGCTTGCGCTCAACGCCGCCATTGAGGCGGCACGTGCGGGAGAGGCCGGCCGCGGTTTTGCCGTGGTGGCGGATGAGGTGCGCAATCTGTCGCAGCGCACCAGCAAGTCCACCGAGGAAATCACCGCCATCATCACCAGCTTGCAGGCGAAGTCGCACCACGTGGCGAAGACCGTGCAGGAGAAACAGCAGGATGCCAATACTGCGGCAAGCAGCGCAAAGGCGGCGGAAAGCGCACTCAAGGGCATCGTCGGGGCGGTGGAGGAGATTGTTGCTATGTCCGATACCATTGCTACGCTGACTGCTCAGCAGGAAGGCGCGACGGGCGGCATTACCGATGCGGTGACTTATATCCAGGGGCTATCCGGGCAGAATGCAGCGGAGGCCAGTGCGTTCAATGCGATGTCGCAGCAGCTCTCCGCCAAGGCGGGCAGTCTCACCCAGATGGTGTCGAAGTTCACAGTTTGATATAAACCGCGCGGTGGGCTGAAAAGCCCGCTGCAGCCCGTTCAGGCTGCCTGGACGGGAATGGCGTTGCGCCTGTCCTTGATGCGGTTCATCGCATCCACATACACCAGTTCCGGTTTGTACTTCTCCAGTTCCAGTTCGTTGTAGACCGCATAGGTGGCGATAATCAGGATGTCGCCAGGCGCCGCCTTGCGCGCGGCAGCGCCGTTCACTGATATCACCCCGGAGTTGCGCTGTGCGCGGATGGCGTAGGTGGTGAAGCGCTCGCCGTTGTTGACGTTGTAAATCTCGATCTGCTGGTATTCGCGGATGTCGGCCGCTTCCAGCAGATTCTCGTCGATGGCGCACGAACCCTCGTAGTCCAATTCGGAATGCGTCACGCGCACCCGGTGCAGCTTGGATTTGAGCATGGTTCTTTGCATGGACTATCCGTTTGATTCAAAAGGGAGGCGTATTATAACGCAAAGTGTGGGGAGGACGCATCCTTGGCCCAGTCCTCGCTCCAAAGACAGGCTTTCATCCCCTCGCCCGCAAGCGGGAGAGGGCTAGGGTGAGGGGTAATTTAACCAAAACCGCCGGTCTCGCCCGGCTGGCGAGGTTCTTTATTTTGCTTGTCCAAAATAAAGAACCCAAACAAAAAGACACCCCCCCCGCCGCAGCCTACGGCTCCCCTGCGCTGCTCCCCGAGGCGGGCGGCTTGCGCAACTCGCCCTAACAGGCCACACAAAACGTGGCCTGTCGCGGAGCTCGAACAGTGCGCGCCGAAATCCCCCGCCCCGGCTGCGCTGCTCGGTGCGGCAGCAGGGGGGGTAATCTCCGTGGTCATTCCGGCGCAGGCCGGAATCCAGAAAGTTTTTGAGGCTGCCCCTTTAACTTCTTAGCTGCTGTTGAGCTCAGTGTTAGAGGCCAAGCCACCCCTTGACTTGGTAAGGGGTTAGACTATAATAGTGTCACACTGTAACACTAATGAGATAGTCATGGCGCCAACCATTCGAATTGATGACCAAGTCTATGCATGGCTTCAACAGCAGGCAAAGGCTTTCGAAGATACGCCCAACACGGTCTTGCGTCGGGTAGCAGGGATCGACAATGTGCCCGCCAATGCGCCCCAGAGCAAGCAACAAGTTCGTGAAGTAACCAGAATGAAAGGTGATAAGACTCCACAACCGGCATACAGAAAACCGATTTTGCGCGTGCTGAAGAAGCTAGGCGGCGAAGCGTCAAGAATGCGGGTGTTACAGGAACTTGCCGCGATGATGGCTGATGACTTCACTAAGACGGATAAGGAGAAAATCAGCTCTGGAACGATACGTTGGCAAAAGACAGCAGAATATGAGGTGCTCGTGATGCGTAACGAAGGTCTATTGCGGCCTGTGGTTGAAACGGCACGTGGCATTTGGGCGCTTACCAAGAAAGGCCAAGAGGCCATACGGGCGACATAGTCTTGACCTCTAACTAAAAGTAATACCAAATTGTTAAAAACTTTATCTGGGCAGGTAGATAGAAAATCATCGCATCATTCTTGCCGAAAACCTTACACCTCAAACTCAATATTATCAATCAGCCGCGTCTTGCCCTGCCTTGCCGCGCCCAACGCTACCAGCGCCCGTTCGTCTTCGGTGGGAGGCAGCAGGGTGGCGGCGGAGCGGATTTCGATGTAATCGACGATCCAGCCGAGTTGGGTGAGGTATTGTGCGGTTTGGGTCTGGATGGCGGCGTAGTCACGGCGGCCGGCTTGCACGGTTTGCACTACCTGTTGCAGGGCGCGGTAGAGCCTTGGGGCTTCGGCGCGCTGGGCGGGGGTGAGGTAACCATTGCGTGAGCTCATGGCCAGGCCGTCGGCTTCGCGCACCGTTTCGCCGGCGACGATTTCGACCGGCAGGGCTAGCTGCTGCACCATGGCGCGGATGATGTGCAGTTGCTGGTAATCTTTTTTGCCGAATACGGCGACGGTGGGTTGCACGATGTTGAATAGCTTCAGCACCACGGTGGCGACGCCGCGGAAATGGCCGGGGCGGGATGCGCCGCAGAGTTGCTGCGCAATCGGCGGCGGTTCCACCAAGACGGTCTGTGGCTCAGGATAGAGGGTCTGTTCGGTGGGGGTGAATACCACGTCAGCCCCGGCTTCCGCCAGCTTGGCGCAGTCTTCTTCCAGGGTGCGCGGGTAGCTGGCGAGGTCTTCGTTGGCGCCGAATTGCAGCGGGTTGACGAAAATGCTCGCCACCACGCAATCGCCGCGTTCGCGCGCAATTTTGATCAGCTCAAGATGGCCGGCATGCAGGTTGCCCATGGTGGGCACGAAGGCGATGTTTCCGGTGCCTGACAGGCGTGCGCGCAATTCGGCAATATTGGTGATGGTGTCCATCAATGCTGTGATCAAATACTGTGATTAAAAGCTGTGTTCCGGGCCGGGAAACTCGCCGCTCTTTATCGCGGCGACATAGTTTGCCACCGCCTGCTGGATGCTGGCCGCGCCCTGCATGAAGTTGCGCGCGAACTTGGGCGTTTTGCCGGGGTAGATACCTAGCATGTCATGCAGCACCAGCACCTGGCCGCTGCAGTCTATCCCGGCGCCGATGCCTATGGTGGGGATATCGAGATCGCGCGTGATTTGCTGCGCGAGGGAGGCGGGTACCATTTCCAGCAGCAACAGACTCGCTCCCGCCTGTTGCAGCAAGGCGGCGTCATTGCGTATTTGCTGTGCTGAAGTGGCGTCCCGCCCTTGCACCTTGTAGCCGCCCAGTTGATGCACCGATTGTGGCGTAAAGCCCAGATGCCCGCACACCGGGATGCCTTGCGCCACCAGATGGCGCACCACGTCCGCCTTGTTGCCTTCCAGCTTGACGACATGTGCCCCTGCCGCCATCAACTGGCGGGCATTTGCGAGCGCCAGCTCCGGGGTCAAGTCGCTTTCGTATGGCATATCCGCCATGATAAGAGCTGATGACGCACCCGCCGCGACACAACGGGTGTGGTAGACCATATCCTGCATGGTCACGCCCAACGTGTTGCGCGCGCCTTGCAGTACCATGCCGAGCGAATCGCCCACCAGCAGCATGTCCACCCCTGCCTGCGCCATTAATGCGGCAAAACTGGCGTCGTAGCAGGTCAATACGGCAATTTTCTCGCCGCTGGCGTGCATCTTTTTGAGCCCCGCGAGGTTCATTTAGTTAAGGTCGGGGTTGAAGTATTCGCGGCGGCCGCGGATTTTCAGGATGCGATCCAGCAGCAGTTCGAATGCCGCTTCGCTGGTGGCGCAGTTGAAGTTCTCGTTGTTGACGATCAGCAGCGGCGCCGCATCGTACTGGTGGAAAAGTTCGCTGTAGGCGTCGGCGAGCCTGGCCAGATAGTCGCGCGAGATGGCCTGCTCGTAACTGATGTTGCGCAGTTCCACGCGCTCCAGCAGGGCATCCACCGGTGTTTGCAGATAGATCACCAGGTCCGGCTGCGGTACTTGCAGGTGCAGGTGCTGGTAAACCTGGCGATACAGCGCGTACTCTTCATCATTCAGCGTGAGGCGCGCGAACAGGGGGTCTTTTTCCAGAAAGAAATCGGCCACGGTGGCGCCGGCGAACAGGTCGCGCTGCGACATTTCGCGCACCTGTCCGGAACGCTGGAATAGAAAGAACATCTGCGTGGGCAGCGCATAGCGCTCCACATCCTGGTAAAACTTGGGCAGGAACGGGTTGGCGGCGGCATTCTCCAGCAGCAGATCGACCGGGAAGCGCTCCGCCAGTTTTTTCGCCAGCGTGGTCTTGCCGCAGCCGATCGGGCCTTCGATAACGATGTACGGGTATTTTTCGGTGAGCGTCATGCCGCCAGCTTCCTGATGTCCTGCGCGGGGCACGCCTGCAGCAGCGCGGCCACCTTGCCTTTGCCCGGGATTTCGACTTCCGGCGCGATTTCGGCCAGCGGGCACAGCACAAAGCTGCGTTCGTGCATGCGCGGATGAGGCAGTGTAAGAGCTGTCTCGTGCAGGGACAAATCATCGTACAGCAAGAGGTCGAGGTCGAGTACGCGCGGCGCGTTGGGAAACGGCCGCTCGCGCCCATGGGCAGCTTCCAGCGCCAGCAGGGCCTCTAGCAATGCCAGCGGCTCCAGCGTGGTGGATATCTCGGCGATGGCATTGATGAAATCCGGCTGCTTGTCGTAGCCCAGCGGTGCGCTGCGGTAGAGCGACGAGCGGGCGATGACGCGCGTGTCGGGCAACTGGTCAAGCTCGGCAAAGGCGCGCAACACCTGTGCCGCCGGGTCCTGCAGGTTGCTGCCGAGGGCGATGAAGGCGCGCGTCATGCTTCGGCGGGGGCGGCCTCTGCTGCCTCGGCGCCGCTGCCGCCGCGCGCACGCCGCCGCCGGCGCTTCTTCGGCTGCGTGTCTGGCAGCAGCATGGTGTGGCGTTGCTCGGCGTCCGCGTGGTAAAAGGCGTCCCACCATTGCGCCAGTTCCATCGGCAATTCACCGCTCTGGCAGCGCAGCAGCAGGAAGTCGTAGCCGGCGCGGAAACGCGGGTTTTCGACCAAGCTGTATGGCCGTTTGCCGGCGCGCTGTTCCAGGCGTGGCTGCAAGTCCCAGATTTCCTTCATGGTGGCGGAGAGGCGCTTGGGGATGGCGAGCCTTTCCGCCTGAATGTCGGAGACGTCGTGCATCGCTTCGTTGAGCGCGGGAATCGGGCGCGCGCCCTGTGCCTGGTATTTCTGCCAGGCCGACAGTACTTCGTGCCAGAGCAGGGCGGCGAACAGGAAGGCCGGGGATACCGGCTTGTCCTGCTGCACGCGGTCGTCGGTATTTTGCAGCGCCAGCGTGACGAAACGCTCGCCCATGGGTTGTTCCAGCACCACGTCCAGCAAAGGCAGCAGGCCATGGTGCAGGCCATGCTCGCGCAGCGCGGCGGCGCTTTCCATGGCATGGCCGGAGAGGAACAGTTTGAGCATCTCATCGAACACGCGCGCCTCCGGCACATCCTGCAGCAGATCGGCCAGTTCCGGGATCGGCCCTTCGGTGGCAGGATCCAGCCGCATGCCGAGCTTGGCCGACAGGCGCACTGCCCGCAGCATGCGCACCGGGTCCTCGCGATAGCGCGTCTCCGGGTCGCCGATGATGCGCAACACGCCCGTTTTGAGGTCGGCGTAGCCGTTGTGATAATCCCAGACTTCTTCGGTAGAGGTGTCGTAGTACAGCGCATTGATGCTGAAATCGCGCCGCTCGGCGTCTTCTTCCAGCGAGCCGAATACGTTGTCGCGCAGGATGCGGCCGGTGTTGGCGATTTTCGCATCGCCCGCGTCGGACAGGTGGCTGCCGCGGAAAGTCGAGACTTCCACGGTTTCGTCACCGCACATCACATGCACCAGGCGGAAACGGCGGCCGATGATGCGGGAGCGCCGGAATATCCGGTGCACCTGCTCCGGCGTGGCGTTGGTGGCAACGTCGAAATCCTTGGGGACTCTATTCAGCAGCATGTCGCGCACGGCGCCGCCGACCACAAAGGCCAGAAAGCCGGCCTTCTGCAGCTCGGTCGTGGTTCTCAATGCGCATGGGCTGACCAGCTTTCTGTCGATGCCGTGCTTGCGTTTGGAAATGCGCTGTGCGCTAGGTGCGGGGGCGGCTGCGCTGTGCTTGCCTGGGAAAACGCGCCGCAGCAGTTTGCGTATCATGGGGTGAGGGGGCATGCCATTGGATAAGTGGATGAATTATACCGCATCCGGATGGCCGGATTCACGTCCCACAGCAAATGCCTTGGCATGGTCGGATAGGGATATCCAGTTGTTGCGGCAGGAGTTTTCCTATAATATGGATTATATTTTTATTGCTAGCTCATGTTTTTAATAAGAATGCCGCTAATAAAGTATCGATAACATGAGCAGGCAGATATTCCATGTACACCATCAAGCACACTACCCAGAATGCCATCCAGTTTCGTGCCATGCATGAGGTCGCAGAGGTCGAGAAATCGGGCCGATATTCCCTTGAAGGCGGCGCACGCTCGATGCCAGCCTCTGCCAGCACACCGACGCCTGGCTATGGCTCCCTGTCCCTGCTGGATGAGCTGAACAGCCTCGATCAGACAGCGGTATCCTTCGGCTAGACGAACAGGCTGACGTCGGACTCGCCGGCGAACTCGAAGAAAGTCGCAGCGCCGCCGAACTCGATGCCGTCGATGAAATCCTCGCGCTTGAAATCGAACAAATCCACCGTCATCTGACAGGCGATCAGCTTCACCCCGGCTTCCAGGCATAAATCCCGCAGTTCCCCGATGCTGGCCACGCCCTTGTCCTTGATTTTCTGCTTCATCATCATCGTTGCCATATGCTCCATCCCCGGCAATACCTGCAGCAGCGAAGGTATGGGCAGCGGCATGGGCATGGCCGGGTTACCCAGCGGACTGACCTTGAGGTCGGAGAGATCCTTCTTCAGCAGCGTCAGGCCGTAGAAAGTGAAGAAAATGCTCACCTCGTAGTTGAGCGCGGCTGCCGTGGAGGCCAGGATGAATGGCGGATAGGCCCAATCCAGCGTGCCTTTCGAGGCAATCAGGGCGAGTTTTTTCGGGGTCATGGCGGAGCTTCCTTAAATGGACTTCTTGCACAATTATATCGTGCCACAACCGTAGGGTTCTGATGCCGCTATTTTAATGGAGTTGGATGGGCGACGGATGGCATGCCGGTATCGATTCAGCTAGACTGCGAAGTCTTGAAATTCGAAGCACGAGGCGCCAAGCGCCCGCTGCATCAATAAAAACCAGAGGAAACCCGCATGGCTGAAACAACATTTCCCGCACAATCCGGCGTCCGAGCCTGGCTGGGCAAGGATGCGATGGCATCCGTGGTGGTATTCCTGGTCGCCCTGCCTTTGTGCATGGGCATTTCGATCGCTTCCGGAGTCCCACCTACCGCCGGACTGATTACCGGGATCGTGGGCGGCTTGGTGGTGGGAGCATTGGCAGGTTCGCCGCTACAGGTCAGCGGGCCGGCAGCCGGGCTGACCGTGCTGATCTGGCAGATTGTGCAGCAGTACGGCCTGCCGATGATGGGCGTGATTGTGCTGCTGGCGGGGTTGATACAACTGGCTGCGGGCATGATGAAGCTGGGCCAGTGGTTCCGCGCCGTGTCTCCCGCCGTCATCCACGGCATGCTGGCCGGCATTGGCATCCTGATTTTCACTTCGCAGTTTCACGTCATGCTCGACGGCAAGCCGATCGGCAAGGGCATAGACAACCTGCTGGGCATCCCCGGCGCCCTTGCGCACGCCATTTCCGCAGGAGGCGCCCCGCTGCAGGCATTTGGCATCGGCTTGCTGACCATAGGAATCATCGCGCTTTGGGCCAACTTTGCACCACGCAAGCTGAAAATCCTGCCGGGCCCGCTGGTGGCCGTGATAGTGGCGGTGGCAGCGGCCGCAGCGTTGCAGCTCAAGATCAAATACATCCCGGATTTGCTGAAGAATCCGGAGGACATCAACAATATCTGGACGGTGATCCAGTTCCCGACTATGGAAAACCTCAGGCGGGTGTTCGACAGCAGCATTCTGCTTGCGGCGGTGTCGGTGGCCTTCATCGCCAGCGCCGAAACGCTGCTGTGCGCCAGTGCGGTGGATCAGATGCATCAGGGGCCGCGCACCAAGTACGACAGGGAATTGTCAGCCCAAGGCGTGGGCAATGCCATTTGCGGCTTGTTTGGCGTGCTGCCGATGACGGGAGTCATCGTGCGCTCCAGCGCCAACGTCGATGCCGGCGCCGTGACGCGCGCTTCGGCAATCCTGCATGGCGTCTGGCTGTTGCTGTTCGCCGCTGTGCTGCCGTTTACATTGAAATATATCCCGGTGGCAAGCCTGGCCGGGTTGCTGGTATATACCGGGTACAAGCTGGCCTACCCGAAAATCGTGCCCAAGCTTTTACTGTTCGGCAAAAGCGAAGCGGCCATTTATGTTTCGACTGTTGTGGTGATTGTTGCGACGGATCTGCTCAAGGGCGTGGTATTCGGCCTGCTGTTATCCATGATCAAGCTGCTGTATGTGTTCTCGCATCTGGAAATCCGCCGCGAGGACAACGCCAGAACCGGCCGCGTGCATTTGTACCTCAAGGGCTCGGCCACCCTGATCCGCCTGCCCATGCTGGCGGCGGCGCTGGAGGGGGTGAATAGCGGCGCCGAAGTGCACGTGCATTTTGAGGACCTCGATTACATTGATCATGCCTGTCTCGATCTGCTCACCAACTGGGAAAAACAGCACGAAGCCACCGGCGGCAATCTGGTGATCGAATGGGAAGAACTGTCCTGGAAATACCATCAGCGTCGCACCGGTGCGCGGAAAGCGGCATCGCAGTAATGGCCCTGAAAGCAACCATCTTCAAAGCGGATGTGCAAATCGCCGACATGGAGCGGCACTACTACCAGAGCCATGCACTGACCATCGCCCAGCATCCCTCTGAAACCGACGAACGCATGATGGTGCGGCTGCTGGCGTTTGCGCGCCATGCCGACGAGTATCTGGCGTTCGCCAAGGGATTGAGCGATACGGACGAGCCGGATATCTGGCTGAAGGATTTGACCGGGGCCATCAAGCTCTGGATCGAGGTCGGGCAGCCGGACGAGAAATGGCTGCTCAAGGCTTGCGGCCGCGCCGATCAGGTGGTGCTTTACACCTACAGCGGCAACAGCGCAAACCTGTGGTGGAACCAGATTGCGCCTAAGCTGGAGCGGCTGAAAAATCTGACGGTAATCAACCTGCCGCTGGCGACCACTCAGGCACTGGCCAGATTGGCTCAGCGTACCATGCAGTTGCAATGCACTATACAGGATGGAGTGATCTGGCTGGGCAGCGGCGACGAAACGGTGCAGGTTGACTGGGTAACGCTGAAAAGCCCACCACAGTGACGGGGCATCTCTAGAAATCCAATTTTCGTCGCCATACCGCGATACTCACAAAAAATTACTCCTAACATACTGGACGTATGCGTCGTCGCAATTTTTTGCTCGAGCCTTGTCTGGCCTAGAAACTTGAATTTCTAGAGACACCCTAAATACGGGCGTGTCAGTGGTGTTTGACGATTTCCCCGGCCTTGAGCTTGTACTGGGTGCCGCAATAAGGGCACAGCACCTGGCCGGTTTCCTCTATGGGCAGGAACACGCGTGGGTGCGAGCACCACAGCGCGACTTCGTCGGTCGGGCAGTGCAGCGGCAGGTCTTTTGCCGTGACTTCGATTTCGCGCGATTCGTTTGCCATCATCAATCCCCTTAAACCAGAGTCAGCCAGTTCGCGTGCTGCGCGGATTTCCCTGTCACGGCGTCGAAGTACATGGACTGCAGTTTTTCTGTCACCGGGCCGCGTTTGCCAGCGCCGATGGCGCGGTTATCGAGCTCCCGGATCGGCGTGACCTCGGCGGCAGTGCCGGTGAAGAAGGCCTCGTCGGCGGAATACACTTCATCGCGCGTGATGCGCTTTTCAACCAGCTTCAGTCCGATTTCTTCGGCCAGCTGGATGATGGTGTCGCGCGTGATGCCTTCCAGCGCGCTGGTCAGGTCGGGCGTGTAGAGCTTGCCGTTGCGCACGATAAACACGTTCTCGCCCGAGCCTTCGGCCACGAAGCCGTCCACATCCAGCAGCAGGGCTTCATCGTAGCCGTCCGCAGCCGCTTCCTGGTGGGCCAGGATGGAGTTCATGTAGTTGCCGTTGGCCTTGGCCTTGCACATGGTGATGTTGACATGGTGGCGGGCGAACGACGAGGTCTTGACGCGGATGCCGTTTTCCAGCGCTTCCTTGCCCAGGTAAGCCCCCCAGGCCCAAGCGGCGACGATGACATGGGTGGACAAGGTTTTGGCCGAGATGCCCATGGCCTCGGCGCCGTAGAACGCCATCGGGCGCAGGTAGCCCGATTCCAGCTTGTTGTCGCGCACCGCGGCTTTCTGCGCCTCCATCAGCGTGGCTTTGTCGAATGGCATCTTCATGCCGAGGATGTGCGCCGAGCGGAACAGGCGGTCGGTATGCTCCTGCAGGCGGAAGATGGCAGCGCCCTTGTCGGTCTTGTAGGCGCGCACGCCTTCGAACACGCCCATGCCGTAATGCAGGGTGTGGGTGAGTACATGGGTGGTAGCTTCGCGCCAAGGCACCATTTTGCCGTCATACCAGATCACGCCGTCGCGGTCAGCCATCGACATCTTGAAATCTCCGAAAATGCTTAAAGCGCAAATTGTAATCGGAAAGTGGGGTTTTGGCAGTAGCTGTGCGCGATTGGTGTGCAATATGACGAGATGCACGCTGTGCAAATGCCCGGCTTATAATGGCGTCGTCGTCTATCTGACGGTGTTCTCACGAGGGCAAAAAGTTGGCAAACATTCTGCTGGTGGGTACCGCCACCCTTGATATCGTCTATACCCTGGATCACTACCCGCGCGAGGACGAGGAAATGCGCGCGCAGAGCTTGCGCATGTGCCGCGGCGGCAACGCGGCAAATACGGCGGTGGTGCTGTCAAGGCTGGGCCATGCCTGCACATTTGCCGGGGTGCTGGCAGATGCGCCGGAAACGGCGGTGATCGTGCAGGATTTCGCACGTCATGGTGTGGATTGCTCGGCGGCGCAGCGCCTGCCGGGACGTCCGCCGACTTCCAGCATCTATCTTTCCGAGGGCCGCCGTACCATCGTGCATTACCGCGACCTGCCGGAATTGCGCTTCGAGGATTTCCTGGCCATTGACCTGACGCCTTTTGACTGGCTGCATTTCGAGGGGCGCAATGTGCCGGAGCTGCTGAAAATGCTGTGCCGGGTACGCGAACTGCACCCCGGGATTCCGCTGTCGCTGGAAATCGAGAAACCGCGCGCAGGCATAGAGGCGCTGCTGTCGTTTCCGTCGCTGCTTATTTTTTCGCGCGCTTATGCGCAGGCCCGTGGCTTCAGCCAGCCGTTTGCCTTTCTGCAGGCCTTGGCGGCGCAGAGCCCACAGGCGGATATGGTCGTGGGGTGGGGCGAGGCAGGTGCCTACGCCTTGGGGCAGGATGGCGCGGAATTTCACAGCCCCGCCTTTCCGCCGCCGCAAATCATCGACACTTTGGGTGCGGGCGACACTTTCAATGCAGGGTTGATCGACGCACATTTGCGCGGCGCCGACCGGCAGGATATGCTGGAAGCAGCATGTCGTCTCGCCGGGCGCAAATGTGGAATGATGGGCTTTGGCCTTGAGCCAGTGTCGCATATATGAGACATATCCAAAGAGGCAAGTTAAAGAAATACTCATGGGGGTTGAAAAATCCCGTTGAGGTAAGTAACATTCAATCAGGATATTTGCATCTGTAATTGAAGTTAACTTAGTGGAGGTTTTTGCAATGAAGAAAACAATATTGGCGTTAATGGCGGCTGCGGCTTTTGCTCCTGCGTTGGCAATGGCTGAGGCGGGTGATTTTGTAGTGCGTTTGCGTGCAACCTATGTGGCGCCCGATGAAAGTAGTAAATTGGGTTCGCAGACTGATGCCACCTATGGGGCGGGCACTGCCGCAGCTTTATATGGCGCGGGCGGTTCTGCTGCCAAGCTACAAGTTGATGACAATACTATTCCAGAACTCGATATTTCTTACTACATCACCAAAAATATTGCGGCTGAGTTAATTCTTGCATTAGGGACTAGTCATGATGTCAAGATCAATACTCTTGGTACTGGGGCTGCTGTAACAGCAACTGGATTGGGTAGTGTAAATCTGCTTCCACCGACATTAACACTTCAGTGGCATTTTTTGCCTGATCAAACATTTGATCCATATGCAGGAGCGGGTGTGACCTATGTTCGTGCGCTGGATCGCAATCTTACAGCTCGAACAACCGTGGGTGATAGATTTATCCATGTGGAAAGGAACAGTTGGGGCGCCGCGCTTCAGGCTGGTTTTGATGTTAATTTGCAGGACAAATGGCTGGTTAATTTCGACGTTAAAAAACTCTGGTTTAGCACAGACGTTACCCTTGATACGCAAGGTGCTTTGGGTACTGCAAGTGGATTTAGGAAAATTGATAGCTTGGACATTGATCCTTGGGTCATCAGTGTTGGCTTCGGCAAGAAGTTCTAACGCAAGCTAGATGAAGAAATAACACACGTCTCCTTGACGCCTATAACCCCTCCAGCGTTTCCGGAGGGGCGTTTTTTGCCGGGGGTGGCGTGCGGGCCAAAAGACGCCCGTGCTAAAATGTGTGCGAATTGGAGGAGGTTTGATGCGCGCATGTTGGCTGGTGTTGCTGCTGTTTCTGTTGCCGGCGTGTACGGCGAAGCAGAATGCAGAAGCGCAGAAATTTGTCGGCACGGACGTGTCCGATGCAAAGTTTGGCGCGGATTTCAGTCTGGCCGATGCGGACGGGAATCCAAGGAAGCTGTCGGATTTTCGCGGCAAGGTGGTGGCGCTGTTCTTCGGCTACACGCATTGCCCGGATGTTTGTCCGACGACGCTGGCCGATCTGGCGCGGGCAAAAAAGCTGCTGGGGCCGCGCGGTAAGGATTTTCAGGTGCTGTTTGTCACACTTGATCCGGAGCGCGACAGTGCTGAAATATTGAAGAAGTACATTCCCTCGTTCGATGCGGATTTTATCGGTTTGCGCGGGGATGCGGAAACTACCAGAAAAACGGCGCAGGATTTCAAGGTGTTCTACGCCAAACAGGAGCCGGGTTCGAACAAAGCGTATACGCTGGACCATAGCGCCGGGGTGTATGTGTTCGACAGGCGCGGCAGCTTGCGGCTTTACCTGGGTTTCGGGCAGAGCGCCCGGGATATCGCGCATGATGTGAGTTTTCTACTTTGAATCCGGATGGATAGTCGGGTTTTTGTGGTCGGCATATACTGCGTCTTAAGAGATGTGTCATTTGGTCGCGTGGCCGGATGTCACGCCAAAGAGTCTTTAGTTTTGAGAGGAGCAAGCAATGGCAACAGCGAGCGCTGCGGCGAACGAGCAATATAACTACGATATTGTTCGCAAGTTCACAATCATGACCCTGGTATGGGGCGCGGTGGGGATGCTGGTGGGGGTATTCATCGCCTCCGAGCTGGCTTGGCCTTTTCTCAACTTTGATATCCCCTACATCACCTTCGGTCGTCTGCGCCCGGTGCATACCGGCGCGGTGATTTTCGGCTTCGGCGGCAGCGCCTTGTTCGCGACCTCCTATTACATTGTGCAACGCACTTGCCAGACGCGGCTGTTCGGTACCGGGCTTGCCAATTTCACCTTCTGGGGCTGGCAGGCTGTTATCGTACTGGCGGCGCTGGGCGACGTGTTGGGTTACAGCCAAGGCCGCGAATACGCGGAAATGGAATGGCCGGTTGACCTGCTGATCGAGGTCGTGTGGGTGGCGTATATGGTGGTATTCATTGGCACCCTGATGCGCCGCAAGCAGCCGCACATCTACGTCGCCAACTGGTTCTACCTGGCGTTCATACTCGCCACCGCACTGCTGCATACCTTCAACAACCTGGCGGTGCCTATCAGCCTGTTCTCGCTCAAGTCCTACAGCCTGTTCGCCGGCGCGCAGGATGCGATGACGCAGTGGTGGTACGGCCATAATGCGGTGGGATTCTTCCTCACCGCCGCTTTTCTCGGCATGATGTACTACTTCGTGCCGAAGCAGGCAGGCCGCCCCGTATATTCCTACCGCCTGTCCATCGTCCATTTCTGGGCGCTGATCTTTCTCTACATGTGGGCAGGCGCGCACCACCTGCACTGGACGGCAATCCCGGACTGGACTTCCACGCTGGCTGCGACCTTCTCCATCATGCTGCTGCTGCCGTCATGGGGCGGCATGATCAACGGCATCATGACGCTGTCTGGTTCCTGGGACAAGCTGCGCACCGACCCGGTGATGCGCTTCCTGATCGTGTCGCTGTCGTTCTACGGTATGTCGACTTTCGAGGGCCCGATGATGTCACTAAAGGACGTGAACGCCCTGTCCCACTACACTGATTGGACCATAGGCCATGTGCACTCCGGTGCGCTCGGCTGGGTGGCGATGATCTCCTTTGGCAGCCTGTATCACCTGGTGCCGCGCCTGTGGAATACGCAGATGCACAGCAACAAGCTGATCAACGTGCATTTCTGGCTGGCCACCATCGGCATCCTGCTGTACATCACCGCCATGTGGATTTCCGGCATCATGCAGGGCCTGATGTGGCGTGCTTTCGACGACTTCGGCAATCTGCAATATTCCTTCGTCGAATCGGTTGCAGCGATGCACCCGTTCTATGCCATGCGCGCGCTGGGCGGCGTGTTCTTCCTGTCCGGCATGGTGCTCATGTGCTACAACGTGTTCAAGACCGTGCGCCAGGGATCGACCGGGCCGCAGGCGGTCATGGGCGCATGATAGTACAAGATTCAGGATACGGGAGCTAATATGAAACACGACAGGATTGAAAGAAATGTTGGCCTGATGCTGGTGCTGGTGATGCTGGCAATCAGTGTCGGTGGCCTGGTGGAAATCGTGCCGCTATTCTTCATCAAGGACACGGTAGAGACGGTAAAAACGGCGGACGGCAAGGAGATGATACGCCCGTATTCGCCGCTGGAATTGCGCGGCCGTGATATCTATATCCGCGAAGGCTGCTACCTGTGCCACTCGCAGATGATCCGTCCGTTCCGCGACGAGGCATTGCGCTATGGCCACTATTCGCTGGCGGCGGAGTCGAAATACGACCACCCGTTCCAGTGGGGTTCCAAGCGCACCGGCCCGGATCTGGCGCGCGTGGGCGGCAAGTATTCCAATGACTGGCAGGTGCAGCACTTGAACGCGCCGCGCACCATGGTGCCGGAATCCGTGATGCCGAACTATCCGTGGCTGCTGAAAACGCCGCTCGATACCTCCGATATCAGCTTGCGTATGAAAGCGCTGCGCGTCACCGGTGTGCCGTATTCCGCATCGCAGGCCGAGTACCAGCAGAACGTCAAGACCTTCGGCGAGGACGTGGCAAAGACGCTGCGCATCGAGGATGCCGAGAAGAATCTGATTGAACAGGCGAAGACCGGCGATTACGACAACAATCCGAATGACGTCACCGAGATGGACGCCCTGGTAGCCTATCTGCAAGTGCTAGGCACGATGGTGGACTTCAAGAAGTTCGATGACGACTATTTTGTCCAGTTCCGCTAGAGATCAAGCATATGGAATGGCTACTGTGGTTTACCAAGTTTGAGAACACGAAACCTCTGTCGCTGGTGATTTTTTTTACCGTGTTCTGCCTGATTCTGTACTACCTGTACGGTAACAGGCAGCGCGGCCAGCAGCTGGAGACTTTCAAGAACATTCCGTTCCTTGATGATATTCAGGGTGAGATTCAGGACGAGAAGGGAAAACAATCATGAGTCAGGATAAAGAAACAGGCACTACCGGCCACGTTTGGGACGACGACCTGCGTGAAGCCACCAATCCGCTGCCCAACTGGTGGCTATGGACGTTCTACATCACCATCGTTTTTGCGGTGGTCTACTGGATACTCTATCCGGCCTGGCCGATCGGCAAGACCTTTACCAAGGGTGTCGGCAACAACATCAGCTATACGGCGAAGGCAGTGGACGGCAAAGAGGTGCAGAAAACCACGCACTGGAACATGCGCGCCAAACTGATGCACGAGATGAACGAAGCCGATGCCAAGCAGAAAGTATACTTTGACAAGGTCGCGGCAACGCCTTTCGAAGCCGTTTCCAAGGATGCCGAGCTGTTGCAGTTTGTCAATTCGGCGGGCAGGACCTTGTTCTCCGACAACTGCGCGCCGTGTCACCAGGCCGGCGGCCAGGGCAAGATCGGCTTTTTCCCGAACCTGGTTGATGACAGCTGGATCTATGGCGGGACTTACGAGAAGATTCAGGAGTCGATAACTCAGGGTCGCCACGGCATCATGCCGCCGTTTGGCGGCATCGTGTCAGATGCGGAAATTACCCAGCTCGCCAGCTATGTACTGAGCCTTTCCGGCGAGCCGGCGGATGCTGCAGCAGCCAAGGCAGGCGATGCGCTGTTCCACGGCGACAAGACGGGCTGTTCCGTTTGCCACGGGCCTGATGCCAAGGGCAAGCAGGAGCTTGGTTCCGCCAATCTGACCGACAAGATATGGCTATGGGCGAACGTGCCGGGACAGGACACTGCGGACAAGAAGCTGCAGGAAGTGAAGAAGGTGATTGCCGGCGGGCTCAACCGCGGTGTGATGCCGGTATGGGGCGGCCGCCTCAAGCCCGAGCAGATCAAGCTGCTGACGGTGTATGTCCACGACAGCCTGGGTGGCGGCAAGTAACACGCAGTCTGCAGTCTTTTTCCTGAACTAGTGCAAAGGCTCGCGTTCCAACGTGAGCCTTTGTTTTTGCAGCGCAAATTTTCTCAGCCCAACTGGATTTCATGATGCAAGCCGGCTCCGCCAAGCAACCGTCCCTTTACCAGAAGCATATCCCGATCTACACACGTTCGGTCAAGGGCAAGTTCCGCACCTTCAAGACGGCGGTGCTGGTGCTGGCTTATACCGTGTACTTCTTGCTGCCCTGGATTCCCTGGGAGCGGCACAGCGCAGCAAATCAGGCGCTGATGTTTGACCTGGAAACGCGGCGCTTCTTTATTTTCGACCTGGTAGTGTATCCGCAGGATATTTTCTGGCTATCCATGCTGCTGTTTATCGCAGCGGCGCTGCTGTTCTTCGTCACCGGTCTGGTCGGCCGCGCATGGTGCGGCTATTTCTGCTTCCAGACGCTGTGGTCGGACATGTTCATACTGATCGAGCACTGGATACAGGGCGAGCGCGCGACGCGCATACGGCTGCGCAAACAGCCGTGGAATGCGGAAAAAATCCTCAAGCTGGGCAGCTCCCATGCCCTGATGATCCTGCTTGCATTCTGGACCAGCTTCACCTTCATTGCTTATTACGCCTATGCGCCCGATTTGTTTGTGCGCTTTTTTACCGGCGAGGCTGCCTATGTAGCCTACTTTACGGTTCTGACCCTTACTTTCGCCACTTACCTTGCCGGCGGCATTGCGCGCGAGCAGGTGTGCATCTACATCTGTCCCTACGCACGCTTCCAGAGCGTGATGTACGAACCGGACACGCTGGCGGTCAGCTATGATGCGCGCCGCGGCGAAGGGACTGCGGGCCGCACTGTTCCGCGCGATGGCCTGCGCACGCGCGAGCAACGCCAGGCGCAGGGGCACGGCGATTGCATCGACTGCGGCTTTTGCGTGCAGGTGTGCCCGACCGGCATCGACATCCGCAATGGCCTGCAATACCAGTGCATCTCCTGCGGGCTATGCATCGACGCCTGCAACAACATCATGGATTCCTTTGGCTTCCCGCGGGGGCTGATACGCTACGACTCGGAGCGCAACCTGAACAGCGAACACCCGACCAAACCGCACCTGAAATGGAAGCGCCTCAAGGTGATCGGCTATGCAGCCGTGCTGGCGGTGATGGTCGCCGCGCTAAGCTGGAGCATCGCGACCCGCAGCGATGTCGAGGTGGGCGTACAGCAGGTACGGCAGCCACTGTATGTAGTGCTGTCCGACGAAACCATACGCAACCGCTACCAGATACACATCGTCAACAAGATGGAGCAGGACATGGTGTACGCGGTGACGGTGCGTGGCATCCCGCAAACCGCGCTTGATCTCGGCGCCCTGGCGGAAATCAAGGTGCGCGCCGGCAAGTCGCTGATGGTGACGGCCAAGGTGGATCTTGACGAACACAGCGCGAAAAAAACCAAAAAGTTCTACTTCGTGGTCAAGCCCCAATCCGCCGATGCGCGCGAAGTGGTGCGCGAGGCCGACTTCACCGCTCCGCATGAGCATGAGCATGAGCATGAATATGAACAAGAGCATCATTAAGGCATAAATCATGACATTCACCGAAACCCTGTTTGGCGGCCTGCTGGCCGTTGTTTTCCTGTTCCTTGCCGCCCGCAGGGCGGGACTGTCGAATTACTGGAGCGCCGTACTTTCCGGCGCCCTGCCCTTCCTCGCCTACCTGGGCTATAGCGCCAAAGCTGCGCCCGGCGGCGATGTTATCGCCGTCCATTTTTCGGTGTTTGTCGCCACCGCGGCGGTGCTGGGTGTTTTCAGCAGCATGCGGCGCAAGAAGGAGAAAATGCACTGGGCGCCCAAGCTGATTATCGCGTTCTTCGCCTCGCTGGTGCTGTTGATGGCCGCTTTCCTGGCAATCTCCATGCATGGCCTGCCGGATTGGCTTGCGCGCCGGATACTGCCCAATGCGGCTCACACCACGCTGCATACCGGCTTCCCCGGTGTCACCCCGCATGACCGCAACAAGCTGTACGAGCCACACCAGCAGCGCATGGCTGCGCAGCGCAATCTGGGCTGGCAGGTGAAGCTGGAAGGACTGGACAGCCTGCACCGCGGCGTCGCCGGCGACATCACCTTGCGCGTCACCGATGCCAAAGGCGTTCCGGTCAATGCGGACAGCGCTACGCTTGGTTTGTGGCGCATGGCAAACAGCCAGGACGACCGCAAGTTTGAACTCACCCCGATTTCCCCCGGCGTGTTTCATGCCGGCATCACCCTGCCGGACGCAGGCCGCTGGATTGCGGAGATGTACGTGCAGCGCGGACAGGACAGCTATCTGGCGCAGCAGCCGCTGGTCGTCGCGGAATAACGCCTCGCACCCTTCATGAATACCGAACAGCACGCCTGCTACCACTGCGGCCTGCCTGTTCCCGCAGGAACTGCATTCAGCGCCGTCATCCTCGGCGAATCGCGCCAGCTTTGCTGCCACGGCTGCCAGGCCGTGGCCGAAGCCATCGTGGGAAACGGACTGGACGATTACTACCGCTATCGCACCGAAATGCCCAAGAGCGGCGCAGAGCTGGTGCCGGAGGAATTGCGCAAGCTCGACCTGTACGACCATCCGGAAGTCCAGAAAAGCTTCGTGCATGCTGAAGGCGGAGATTTCAGACAGGCGTCGCTGATACTGGAAGGCATCACCTGCGCCGCCTGTATCTGGCTCAACGAACGCCACCTCAAGCAATTGCCCGGCGTGCGCGAAGTAGCCGTCAATTATGCCTCGCATCGCGCCCGCATCAGTTGGGACGACAGCCGGATCAAGCTCTCCCGCATCCTCGCCGAGGTGCGCAAGCTCGGCTACAACGCCCACCCCTTCAGCGCCCGGCAACAGGATGAACTGCGCCAGCGGCAACGCAAGCAGGATTTCCGCCGCATCGCCGTGGCCGGCCTGTCCGCCGGGCAGGTGATGATGCTGGCCGTGGCGCTGTATGCCGGCGCCGCGCAGGGCATGGAGCTTGCCAGCGCGCAGTTGCTGCGCTGGTTCAGCCTGCTGCTGACCGCACCGGCAGCGCTGTACGCGGCACTGCCGTTCTACCGCTCCGCCTGGCTGGCGCTGGCGCGCCGCCGGGTCAACATGGATACCTCCATCGCCATCGGCCTGCTCGGTGGCTTTGCCGGCAGCGTGTGGGCCACGCTGCAAGGCCACGGCGTGGTGTATTACGACACCATCACCATGCTGATCTTTTTCCTCTTGGCCACGCGCTTCCTGGAGCGCAATGCGCGCGAAAAGTCGGTGGAAGCGGCGGAAAACCTGCTGCGACTGGTGCCGGCACTCGCCACGCGCGTCAATGACGGGCAGCAGGAACTGGTCGCCGTGCATGACCTGGCGCAGGGCGATCTGATCCTCGCCCGGCCGGGCGAAACCATAGTCGCCGACGGCGTGGTGGCGGAAGGCGAGAGCAGCGCGGACGAATCCCTGCTCACCGGCGAGAGTCGCCCTTTGTCCAAACAGCCTGGCAATACCGTGCTGGCCGGCAGCATCAATTACGAAAGCCCACTGCTGATTCGCGTCACCGGCGTCGGCGAAAACACCGTGCTGGCCGGCATCTCGCGTCTGCTGGATCGCGCCCAGGCGGAAAAGCCGCGCATGGCGCAGGTGGTGGATCGCGTCGCCACGGCATTCACCTACGTGCTGCTGGCGCTGGTCGTGGTTGTCGGGCTGGTCTGGTGGCGCATCGAGCCGGCGCGGGCGTTCGAAATCGTGCTGGCGGTGCTGGTGGTGAGCTGCCCTTGTGCATTATCTTTAGCCGCCCCGGCCACCTTTGCCGCCGCCGGTTCGCACCTGGTGCGGCGCGGCGTGCTGCTCACGCGTGGCCATGCGCTGGAAACGCTGGCGCGCGTCACGCATTTCGTGTTCGACAAGACCGGCACACTGACCGTGGGCAGGCCGGTGTTGCTGCAGACTTTTCCCCTGGCCGAACTGGATGATGCCGCATGCCTGCGCCTGGCGGCCACGCTGGAGCAGGCTTCCGAGCACCCGCTGGCGCAGGGTTTCCTGCAGGCAGCAGGCAACACGCCATTGCTGCCGGTGGCGGCGCGCGAAAACGTGCCGGGCAAAGGCGTGGTCGGCATGATCGAAGGCCGTCGCTATACCCTGGGCAATGCCGGCTTGCGGCCGGAACTAGCCGCTGCGTGCCGGGTGGATGCGGCAATCGCGCCGTCGGCGACCGTGGTCTGGCTGTGCGATGAAGCGCGGGTACTGGCAGGTTTCGTGCTGGCCGACGCGCTGCGTCCGCAGGCGGCGGAACTGGTGGCTGCCCTGCGCACGCAAGGCGTGCGCATTTCCATACTGAGCGGCGATGCGCCGGAAACGGTGGCGCACTTCGCCCAGGTGCTGGGCGTGGACGAATGGTGCGCCGGTCTGACGCCGCAGGCCAAGCTCGACGTGATGCGCGAATGGCAGCAGCGCGGCGAGGTGGTCGCCATGGCGGGGGATGGCATCAACGACGCGCCGGTGCTGGCCGGCGCGCAAGTGTCATTGGCGATGGGCAGCGGCACGCAGATGGCGCGCGCCAGCGGCGACATCGTGCTGCTGACGGAACATCTGATGGAAATTTCCCATGCGCTGGCGACCAGCCGTTTCACCATGAATGTCTTACGCCAGAATTTCTTCTGGGCGTTTGCCTACAATCTGGTGGCGGTGCCGTTTGCGGCGGCCGGGTATATTTCGCCTTGGCTGGCGGCGCTGGGGATGTCGGTGAGTTCGTTGGTGGTGGTACTCAACGCGCTGCGGTTGCGCTAGCCCCTCACCCGCTTGCTCAATTGCAAGCCATGCGCCAATGGCGTATAGTTTGCCCATGGTATTCATTGAAACGCCAACATTCAGCCGTTTGATTACATCGCTGATTTCTGACGATGAATACCGTCAGTTGCAGCAGATACTGGCTGTCCGTCCCGATGCCGGTGACTTGATTCCCCGTGGTGGCGGCATCCGGAAGTTGCGCTGGAAGAAGCAAGGCGTGGGCAAGAGCGGTGGCATTCGTGTCATTTATTACTGGATCGTGGATGACGACCAGTTACTGATGCTGGTGGCCTATCCGAAATCGATGAAAGACAACCTGAGCGATGCTGAAACCGCCATGTTGCGCAGGCTGGTGAAGGAGTTATGAAATGGACAAAACCCTGTTTGAAGACTTGAAACAGAGCCTGACGGAGGCCGCAGAAATTCGCCGCGGCAAGGCCAAGGCCGCGCGCGTTACCACCATCAATTCGCCGGACGTGAAAAACATCCGCGCCAAAACCGGCTTGTCTCAATCCGAGTTCTCGCATTTGATCGGGGTCAAGGTGGCGACCCTGCGCAATTGGGAGCAGCAGCGCCGCCAGCCCACGGGGCCGGCAGCGGCCTTGTTGACGATAGTGGAGCGGGAGCCGGAAATGGCGATGAGGGCGTTACATGGATAGGGGGCTGGGTGAATGTCGGTCTCGCCCGAATGATTTGATGCCGGGGTTGCCCGGCAGCAAGTTCCTTTCTCTTGTGCGGCCAAGAGAAAGGAACCAAAGAGAACGCCGCCCCCTGCCGCGCCCTACGGGTTCCCTGCGCTGCTCGCAAAGCCGGGCGGCTGCGGAACTCGGGCTACGCCCTCAGACAGTCCTCGCCGAAAACTCCCGCCTTGGCTGTGCTGCTCGGCGCGGCAGAAGGGGAATGGGTTGGTGGTGGGGTAATACGTGGCGTGTCCGCCGTTATTACTTGTTCGTAGGAATCCTAACGCGTTGGATAAACTCTTCAGCCTCTAGTTCCAAATTACCATAGATATCTTCGCCCCTATGGGTGTAGGCGATAACAAACCCTAGCGTTGGCTGCTGCGGGTGGCGGCAATAAAGCGCATGTGATTGCAGCGTTAATGTCCCTTTAGAGAAAAAACCTGTCTTGGCTTGTTTGTCCTCGTTAATGCCCTTAAATCTGACACAGGGATAGCCACGGCTTTCAATAATCTCGAAACCTGCTTCAATTGAGGTAAACCGGTCAGAAGGAGAGTCTTTCTCAACTCCGCTACGGACGAAAGACAGTAATTCATTATTGTCTTTCGTTGGAGGTAATATGAATGCTTGAACGTAAGCGACTAGGGTTTCATTCGAGGCTTCACCTTTCCGGCCATAAACGATAGAACCCGTCTTTTTTTCGAGGAGTTGCCAGCTAGTACCATTGGGGGTGGTTACTTCAAGAAAGTCATTTTCTGTTAGCTGCAGCAAGAGTGATGCTGGGGCGCAGCCAGAGCTTTTTGTAATTTCGACATCCGCATCGATTCCTACATGTGGGCGATCTCCCATGGACTCTGGAAACGATACATCCACACAATCACCTTCGGTGAAATGGGCGCGGCTAGCGGCCTCAAATGCTGGTCCGTCGCCAGCCTTGACGGAATAGAGGGTATACCCAAGTTTCTCAATCGAGAGCACCTCTGCGACCAGCACCCCGAGAATGCCGTACATTTGCCCCATCATGTCTATGCTTTGATCGGCGTTGGCCGCTCTGGAGGTTGGTACTTTATAAATCTTAACAACAGTACCAAGGATATGTTGTTGCCCAGCGCCATCCACTGCGCTACATGCTATGGCGTATCCGAGAAGAATGCCTGATAAAAGAATGCTAACGATAGATTTATGCATGGCAAAAATGCGTGACGATGTTAGTTCCCATTATGCACCCCAATCCACTGTTTTTGTGTGGATTTATACGAGATGCAATTGTGGCGACAACGCCTTCAACTCTCGCCTTGCGGCCTCGTAATCCGGGCACAGCTTCTCCACCCATGCCCAGAATTTCGCGCTGTGGTTCATTTCCTTCAGGTGCGCGAGTTCGTGCGCGGCGACGTAATGGATGATGGGCGGCGGGGCTTGGATCAGGCGCCAGTTGAGGCGGACTTCTCTTTTGGAATTGCAGCTGCCCCAGCGGGTTTTGGCGCTGGAGAGGTAGACTTGCGGCATCGGAAGGCCGAGCTTGGTCGCCAGTAATTCGACGCGGCGGGGGAAGTCGTTAAGCGCTTCGGCGCGGTACCATTGCTGGACTTTGCGGGCGACCAGCTCGGTGTTTCCGATGTCGGGCAGGGCAAGCAGCAGGCGGCCTGCGGCGAATTCTATTTTGCCGCTGCGTTGGGCGCGGGTGAGGCATAGGGTGATTTCGTTGCCCAGCAGCAGCAGTTTTTCGCCGTCCTGCCACTGGATTTTGGGTGTTTGGCGCGACTGGAATTCCTGCAGTTTGGCGACTATCCAGCCTGCGTGTTTCTGCAGAAAGTTTTCCACCATGGCATGCGATAGCCTGAGCGGCGCGCTGACGATGAGGCCGTGCTCGTCGATTTGCATGGCGACAGTGCGGCGCTTGGCGCTGAGTTTCAGGCGGTAGGGGACGTGCGAGTCGGGCGCGATGCGCAACAGGCGTTGTTCGTTCATCTGGTGCGGAGCTGCGGCATTTCGCCTTCGATCCAGGCTTCCGCGCGGCGGTTGAGCTCATCTGCTTTCATGCCGCTGGTGTTGATGGCAGGGCCGACGCTGACGGTGATGATGCCGGGTTTTTTCAGGAAGGAATTCTTGCCCCAGAATTCGCCGGCGTTGTGCGCGACCGGCAGCGCCGGTGCGCCGGTGTGGGTGGCAAGCCAGGCGCCGCCGATGTGGTATTTGCCTTTTTCGCCCGGCGGTATGCGCGTGCCTTCCGGGAACACCACCACCCAGAAGCCTTTCTGCAGGCGATCCTTGCCCTGCGATACCAGTTGTTTCAGCGCCTCGCGTCCGGCGCCGCGGTCGATGGCGATGGGGCTGGTCATGGCGAGCCCCCAGCCGAAAAACGGAATGAACAGCAGCGAGCGTTTCAGTACCCAGACCTGCGGCGGAAAAATCTGCTGGAACGCCATAGTCTCCCATGCCGACTGATGCTTGGCGAGGATGATGCAGGGCGTGTCGGGAATGTTTTCCGCACCGACCACGCGGTAGCGGATGCCGCAAGTGATGCGCAGCCACCACAGCATGCTGAGCGCCCAGCCGGAGATGATGCGGTAGCGCGTGACGGGCGGCAGCGGAAAAGTGAGCAGGGCGATGACGGCAAAAGCCGGCGTAAGCAGCCATTGCCCCATTGCGAACACCAGCGAGCGCAACCAGATCATCGAACTATCGGGCTATCCGTGTGCATTAGCCGTGCTCGACGATGATGCGCTTCGCCGCCTCGGCGAGGTCGGCATAGATCAAGGTGCCCTCCGGCAATCCGCCTGCAGCCAGGGTGCTCTCGCCCTTGCCGGTGCGTACCAGCACCGGCTGGGCGCCCATGGCCACGCAGGCCTGCAGGTCGCGCAGCGAATCGCCGACGCAGGGGACGCCTTCCAGATCGGTAGCGAAGCGGCGGGCGATCTCCCCCAGCAGGCCGGGCTTGGGTTTGCGGCATTCGCAGTTGGAGTGCCCCGCATGCGGGCAATAGAACAAGGCATCGACGCGGCCGCCGACCTGCGCCAGCGCGCGGTGCATCTTGTCGTGGATGGCGTTGAGCATCGTCATGTCCAGCAGCCCGCGGCTGATGCCGGACTGGTTGGTGGCGACGGTGACGCGGAACCCCGCCTGGTTGAGGCGGGCGATGGCTTCCAGGCTGCCCGGAATGGGCTTCCATTCGTCCGGGTTCTTGATGAACTGCGCGCTCTCGTAATTGATGACGCCGTCGCGGTCTAGGATGACGAGTTTCATAAAGTCAGTTTATGCCGCCAGCTTGGAAATGTCAGCAACGCGGTTCATGGCCTGGTGCAATTGCGCCAGCAGGGCGAGGCGGTTGGCGCGCAGGGCTGGGTCTTCGGCGTTGACCATGACGTTGTCGAAGAAATTATCCACTGGGGTTTTGAGTGCGGCCAGCGATTTTAGTGAGGCTGCATAATCACCACGATCAAAAGCGGTGTCAGCATCGGATTTAACGAACCCTAGAGTCGTAGCGAGCATTTTTTCTGCTGGATCCACGAGCTGATCAAAATCAATGTGAGTCTGTACTACGCCTTCGACTTTCTTAAGAATATTGCCCACGCGCTTGTTGGCAGCAGCTAGACTTTCCGCTTCAGGCAGTGCGGCAAAAGTGCGCACGGCGGCGAGGCGTTGGACCACGTCACCCAAGTTTTGCGGCCGCAGGCTGAGCACGGCATCGGTTTCCTGCGGACTGTAGCCTTGCTCGCGTAGCGAACCAGCCAGCCGCTCGTAGATGAAGTCCGATAACGCTTGGGTGGGATCGGTAATCTGGCTGCCAAATACAGCGGCGGTTTGCTGCAGCAGGCTGTCCAGCGAGAGCGGCAGGTGGTGCTCGCTCAACATGCGGATCACGCCCAATGCGTGCCGCCGCAAGGCGAACGGGTCCTTGTCTCCGGTCGGTTTTTCGCCGATGCCAAACAGGCCGACCAGCGTTTCCAGTTTGTCGGCGAGTGCAACGCACATGCTAACCTGATTGCGCGGGAGTTCGTCACCGGCAAAGCGCGGCTTGTAATGGTCTTCGATCGCATCGGCAATGTCTTGCGGCAGGCCATCGTGCAGCGCGTAATAGCGTCCCATGATGCCTTGCAGTTCCGGGAATTCGCCCACCATGTCGGTGAGCAGGTCGGCCTTGGCCAGCAATGCGGCCTGGTCAGCCTGTTGCGCCAGCCCATCGCCGCCCAGCCATTTGCCTATGGCGCGTGCAATCGCGGCGACGCGCTGCACACGTTCGCCCTGCGTGCCCAGCTTGTTGTGGTACACCACCTTGGCGAGGCCGAGTACGCGCGCTTCCAGCGGCTTCTTGCGGTCCTGGTCGAAGAAGAATTTGGCGTCGGCCAATCTTGGGCGTACCACTCTTTCATTCCCGCCGATCACCGCGCTCGGGTCGGCGGGGTTGATATTGGAGACGATGAGAAACTTGTTGGTGAGCTTTCCGTTGCTATCCAGCAGCGGGAAATACTTCTGGTTGGCCTTCATGGTGAGGATCAGGCATTCCTGCGGCACTTCCAGAAACGTTTCCTCGAACTGCCCGAGTAGCACATTGGGACGTTCCACCAGCGCGGTGACTTCGTCCAGCAAGGCATCGTCTACTATGGGTTTGAGGTTTTCTTTCGCAGCGGTTGCCGCCAGTTGGCGGGTGATCTCGGCGCGCCGCGCTTCGAAGCTGGCAATTACTGAGCCCTCATTGTCTAGTTGCTGCGCATAGCTGTCGGCATTTCTAATAACTACTGGGGAGGCTTTGGCATCAAAGCGGTGCCCTGAAGTTTGTCGTCCTGCTTTTAACCCGCGTTGAGGGAAGGCTATCTCTACGATGGACTCTCCATGCAGTGCCACAAGCCCATGTATTGGGCGTGCAAAATGAGTGGTTGTCCAGCCGTCAGCAAGCTGATAGGTCATCAGTTTGGGGATTGGTAGATTGAAAATTGCATCTGACACGGCTTTTGGCAAGCCATTCTCGAGCGTCACTCCTTGATCAACGCCGTCCAAAAACAACACATCCGCTTTCCCATCGTTTTCGCGTCTGAGTTGTGGTACTACGGAAGCGTCTGCGCCCAAAGCTGCCAGTTTCTTGAGCAAGGCTGGCGTGGCTTGGCCGCTGGCATCTAGACCGACTGCGACTGGCATTAGTTTCCGCGACACTTGTTTGTCGGTAGCTTGGGTAGCAACATGCGTGATGTGCGCAGCTAGACGGCGAGGGCTGGCATAAGGTGTAACAACGGAATTGTCGCCAGCCAGCCCTTGTACCTTGAGGTTGTCGGCCAGCATGGTGGCGAAATTTTCGCCCAACTTCTTCAACGCCTTGGGCGGCAGCTCTTCCACGAATAATTCGACTAATAAATTTTTGGTACTCATGCTGCGTTCTTTTCCATTTGTGCCAGTACTTCATCTGCCCACTCCTTGGGCGCCATCGGAAAGCCAAGGCGGGCGCGGCTTTCCAGGTAGCTTTGTGCCACGCTACGGGCCAGATTGCGGATGCGGCCGATGTAGGCGGCGCGTTCGGTGACGGAGATGGCACCTCTGGCATCCAGCAGGTTGAAGGTGTGGGCGGCTTTCAGAATTTGTTCGTAGGCGGGCAGTGCCAGTTGCTGCGTCATTAGATATTGAGCTTCCTTTTCGTGGCTGCCGAAAGCGCCGAGCAGGAATTCGACATCAGAATGTTCAAAGTTGTAGGCGGATTGCTCGACCTCGTTCTGGTGATATACATCGCGGTACTTGAGGCCGTTCGTCCAAGTCAGGTCGAATACATTGTCCACGCCCTGTAGATACATCGCCAGGCGCTCCAACCCGTAAGTGATTTCGCCGGTGATGGGCTTGCAGTTGATGCCGCCGACTTGCTGGAAATAAGTGAATTGCGTGACTTCCATACCATTGAGCCAGACTTCCCAACCCAAGCCCCAGGCGCCCAGCGTCGGGTTTTCCCAGTCGTCCTCGACGAAGCGGATGTCGTTTTCCTTGAGATCGAAGCCCAGCGCTTCCAGCGAGCCGATGTAGAGTTCCAGAATATCCGCCGGTGCCGGCTTCAGCACCACCTGATATTGATAATAATGTTGCAGGCGGTTGGGGTTCTCGCCGTAACGGCCATCCTTGGGGCGGCGGCTGGGCTGGACATAAGCGGCTTTCCACGGCTCCGGGCCGATGGCGCGCAGGAAGGTAGCGGTATGGCTGGTGCCGGCGCCGACTTCCATGTCGTATGGTTGCAGCAGGGCGCAGCCCTGTTTGTCCCAGTACTGTTGCAGGTTGAGGATGATTTGCTGGAAGGTGAGCATCGAGTTTGTCTGGTTGGCTTGCAAAAGGGCTTGATTTTACTTCTTTTTACGCGCCCACAAAAGCCCGAATGCAAGCAGGATCAGGCCGATCACCGGCCAGTTGCCCCAGCGCACGTAGGGCGTCATGCCGCTATAGCCCTGCGCCTGCCCGTCGAGCGAAGTCCGGGCGAAGTGCGGCGCCTGCGCCAGCACTTCGCCGTCGGGGGTGATGATCGCCGTGGCGCCGGTGTTGGTGGCGCGCAGCACGCTACGCCCGGTTTCCAGCGCACGCGCCTGCGACATCTGCAAATGCTGGTGCGCGGCCAGCGAGTTGCCGTACCAGGCGTCGTTGCTGGCGTTGACCAGCAAGGTCGCGGCCGGCAACTGGCGGATGATTTCCTCGCCGAAGGCATCCTCGTAGCAGATGTTGACTGCCACTTGTTGCCCGGCGACGGCAAGCGGCTGTTGCGTGGCCGCGCCCGGCGACAGGTCGCTCAGCGGGATGTGCAGCAGCGTGGTGTAGATCCATCCGAGCAGGGGCTTGAATGGGATGAATTCGCCGAACGGCACCAGATGGGACTTGCTGTAGCTTTGCGTGGGTGCGCTGCCGGCGCTCACCATGCTGTTGTAGTAGCGCCTGCCCTGCAGCGTGGCCGCTCCTTCCGCGACGCCGATCAGGATGTCGCCGCCATTATTTTTGGCATGGCCGGCGAGGGCGGCGAGATAGTCCATTGGCATACGGTCACGCAGCAGTGGTAGTGCGGTTTCCGGCAGCACGATCAGACGCGCATGGCTCTGCCGAACCAGCGTGAGGTAGACCTCCAGCGTGTGGCGCGTTTCCTCGTCGCGCCATTTCAGGTCCTGTGCGATATTGCCTTGCAGCAGACTGACGCTGACCGGCTCGCCCTGCGGCGTATTCCATGTAACCTGCTTCAACCCGGCGCCCGCCATCCACAGCATGAACAGGCCGAGCACTATGTGTCTGCGCATGGGCTGGTGATGCCAGGCCGCCAGCAGCGCCGCAAACAGTGCTGCTGCCAGCGAGACGCCGTAAATGCCGAATACCGGGGCGAATCCCGCCAGCGGGCTGCCCGGCACTTGCGAATAGCCGACGGCGAGCCAGGGAAAGCCGGTGAATATCCAGCCGCGTACCCATTCCGTCAGAACCCAGGCGATCGCTGCGGCTACGGCGAACAGCCCCGCGTTTTTCGTGGGGGAGGGGATGAGCTTGCGCGCCATCCATCCGGCCAGTGCCGGGAGCAGCGCAATAAAAGCGCAGAATGCCGTCGTTGCCAGTGCGGCCAGCAACGCCGGCATCTCGCCGAAATCGTGCAGGCTGATATAGATCCACGACACCCCCGCGCCGAACAAGCCCAAGCCGAATGCATAGCCTAGCCAGGCGGCATCGCGCGCGGTTGGTGAGCGCTCCCATAGCCGGAACAGGCCGGCCAGCGCCAGTATCGTTACCGGGTACAGGTAAAGTGGCGCATAGCCCACCACGGCGAGGGCGCCAAGGATGAAACATGCAGCGGCTTCGCTGCGCAGTAGGGAAAGATATCGGCGCAAAACCTGTCTAGACCTGAAATGAAAGTTTCAGCATTATAACGGGTATACAGCTACGCCTATTTTTGTCAGGCGGACACGGTATTGATCGCCGCTGGCGACGCCAATTTCAAGGGAGCAATCAACATGCTTAAGGAATTTAAAGCTTTCGCCATGCGCGGCAATGTCGTGGATATGGCGGTGGGTATCATCATAGGTGCGGCATTTGGCGGCATTTGGCGGCATCGTCAAATCGCTGGTTGATGACGTTATCATGCCGCCTATCGGCTTGTTGCTTGGCAATGTGGATTTTTCCAACCTGTTTCTGGTACTGAAGGAGGGGGCCGCAGCAGGCCCCTATATTTCGGTGGAAGCCGCCAAAAAGGCAGGCGCTGTGACCTTGAATTACGGCCTCTTCGTCAACGCTGTCATCAGCTTCCTGATCGTGGCGTTTGCCGTGTTTGTGCTGATTCGCAGCATTAACCGCTTGAGAATCGCGGAAGCCGCGCCTCCCGACGTGCCAACCACCAAGGATTGCCCGTTCTGCTTTTCGGTCATCCCCATCAAGGCAACGCGTTGTCCGCATTGCACGGCCAACCTGTGACACGCCTGTAAGCTGCGCAGCTTATTGCTTCAGCAAGAGGCCGGGCATTCCGCATCTGCGGGCAGAGCGGCGGTGTCGGCATCTTCAAAGTCAGTGTTGATGAACACCACCGTCACTACCCTGTCGCCGATGAAATCGAGTTCCGTCGCCTTGTAGTAGTCCCCGTCTTCCGAGGTGTTGAGGTAGCGATAGCGCCAGATGGCGCCTGTCAGCTCATTGGTTTGCCGGTTCCTGATGTTGATAATATTGCTGGGATCGCCCAACTGCTCCAGGATGGTTGCCTTGCTTATCGTCTGAATCTTGTCGAGAAAGGCCAGCTCGTTGAGCGGGATGTCGTCATTCGCCGCGGCTACGGCGCCTGACAGGGTGAACAACAGCAGCGCGGCGAGTGGCCTCATGATGCGCTCCAACATTGGCAGAATATGCTAAATTGGAAAGCGACGGACTCCATTAAGTTCCCGTCAGGTGAGTAGCAGCCTGTCAGGCGGTTTCGGATGGCTCCGGCAGGCGTTCCACCATGAGCGAATGCAGGCGCCGGCTGTCGGCACGAAGCACGGCGAATTTCAGGCCGTCGAAGCTCACCTGCTCGCCGCGCTTGGGCAAATGGCCCAGCTTGCTGACAACCAGTCCGCCTATGGTGTCGAATTCTTCATCGCTAAAACTGGTGCCCAGGGCTTCGTTGAAATCGGCGATTTCGGTGAGCGCCTTGACGCGATAACGACCGTTGTGGTCGCGGATGATGTTGTCCTCGGTTTCGTCGAAATCGTACTCATCCTCGATATCGCCGACGATTTGCTCCAGCACGTCTTCTATGGTGACCATCCCGGCCACGCCGCCGTATTCGTCCACCACGATGGCGATATGGTTGCGGTTGCTGCGGAATTCCTTGAGCAGCACGTTCAGGCGCTTGGCTTCCGGGATGAACACCGCCGGGCGCAGCATGTCGCGCACGTTGAAATCCTCGCCCGCGTAGTAGCGCAGCAGATCCTTGGCGAGCAGGATGCCGATGATGTCGTCCTTATTCTCGTCGATGACGGGAAAGCGCGAGTGCGCGGTTTCGATGACGAACGGGATGAATTTCTCCGGCGCATCGGTGATGTCGATGACATCCATCTGCGAACGCGGAATCATGATGTCGCGCACCTGCATTTCCGACACCTGCATCACGCCTTCGATCATGGCCAGCGCGTCGGCGTCGAGCAGGTTTTTTTCAAAGGCCGAATGCAGCAGTTCGATCAGTTGCTCGCGGTCTTCCGGCTCGCGCAGCAGCAGCGCGGAAATCCGTTCCAGCCAGCGCGGTTTTTCTGTTTCAGACATGCAGCAGCTTTTCCTCTTCAATGCGATAAGGATCAGGATATCCCAGTTTTGCCAGGATGTGTGTTTCCACCGCTTCCATGCGCTCGGCTTCGCTCCCGGTTTCGTGATCGTAGCCTTGCAGGTGCAGCACGCCGTGCACGACCAGATGCGCATAGTGCGCCTCCACAGCCTTTTTCTGCGCGGCGGCCTCCTGCGCCACCAGAGGCGCGCACAGCACGATATCGCCCATCAGCACAGGTTCGTCGGCAAGCGGGAAAGTGAGCACGTTGGTGGCGCAATCCTTGCCGCGATAGTCGTGGTTCAGGGCGCGGCTCTCGGGTTCATCAACCAGACGCAGCGTGACTTCGGCATCCTGTTCCAATGCAGCGAGCGCCCACTTGCGCAGCTGGGCGCGCGTGGGCGCGGATTCCGGTTTCACCGCATATTGCACCGCGAGGGCAAGTTTCGGCGCTGACTGCTGGTACATCATTGCTCGCGCTGCTCGTAGCGTTCGTAGGCGTTGATGATTTTCTGCACCAGCGGGTGACGCACCACGTCTTCTGACTGGAAGCGGGTGAAGGCGATGCCGCGCACATCCTTGAGGACTTCCTGGGCGATCACCAGGCCGCTTTTCTGGTGGCGGGCCAAATCAATTTGCGTTACGTCGCCGGTAATCACCGCCTTGGTGCCGAAGCCGATGCGGGTGAGGAACATTTTCATCTGCTCCGGCGTGGTGTTCTGCGCCTCGTCCAGAATGATAAAACTCTGGTTAAGCGTTCTGCCGCGCATGTAGGCGAGCGGCGCGACTTCAATGGCGTTGCGCTCGAACATCTTGCTCACGGTGTCGAAACCCATCAGGTCGTAGAGCGCGTCGTAGAGCGGGCGCAAATAGGGGTCGACTTTCTGTGCCAGATCGCCGGGCAGGAAGCCCAGCCGCTCGCCTGCCTCCACCGCCGGACGTACCAGCACGATACGCTTCACCCGGTCGCGCGTCAGGGCATCCACCGCGCTTGCCACGGCAAGATAGGTTTTGCCGGTGCCGGCCGGGCCGATGCCGAAGGTGATGTCGAATTCTTGCACCTGCTGCAGATACTCCATCTGGCGCGGCGTGCGCCCGTGCAGGTCGCGCCGGCGCGTCATCAACACCGGCATCACGCCTGCCGCGACCGCTTCCGGATTGAGCTTGCCGATTTCAACCAGGCCCAGTTGTATGTCTTCCAGGCCGATCGGTTTCTTTGCGCGCTCGTAGAAACTTTGCAGCAGTTGCGCGGCCAGCTCGGTCTGGCGCGTGTCCCCCGCCAGCCGGAAACTTGCGCCGCGGCGCGAGATGCTGACTTCGAGCGCGTCCTCGACCTGCTTCAGGTTCTCGTCCAGCGCCCCGCACAGGTTGGCGAGGCGGGCATTGTCTTCGGGGGTAAAGGAGATTTCCACGTGGTTCTCAGGCGCTAATCATCACACCGCGCAAAGTGTGCGGCATGACTTCGGTAATGGTGACGGTGACGAACTGGTTGACCAGTCCGGCCGGGCCGGGAAAATTGACGATGCGATTGTTGTCGGTGCGTCCGGCGAGTTCGCTGCTGTCCTTGCGCGAGAGCCCGCCCACCAGCACGCGCTGCTGCGTGCCTATCATGTGCTGGCTGACGGCTTGCGCCTGCGCGTCTATCCTGGCTTGCAGCCGTGCCAGCCGGGCTGCCTTGACGTCCTGCGAGGTCGCGTCCTCCAGATACGAAGCAGGCGTGCCGGGGCGGGCGCTATAGAGGAAACTGAAGCTGGCGTCGAAGCCGACATCTTCCACCAGTTGCATGGTGGCCTCGAAATCGGCTTCGGTTTCTCCCGGAAAGCCGACGATGAAGTCAGAAGTCAGGGAGATGTCGGGCCGGGCTACGCGCAGCTTGCGGATTTTCGACTTGTATTCGAGCACGGTGTAGTTGCGCTTCATCGCCGACAGGATGCGGTCGGAACCGGACTGTACCGGCAGATGCAGATGCGACACCAGCTTGGGCAGGCGCGCGAAGGCGCCGATCAATTCCGCGGTCATTTCGCTGGGGTGCGAGGTGGTGAAGCGTAGGCGTTCGATGCCTGGGATCTCGTGCAGGTATTCCAGCAGCAGGGCGAGGTCGGCGTTTTCGCCATCCTGCATCATGCCGCGATAGGCGTTGACGTTCTGTCCCAGCAAGGTGATTTCCTTCACGCCCTGTTCGGCCAGTTGCACCGCTTCCCGCAGCACATCCGCCAGAGGCCGCGAGATTTCGTCGCCGCGGGTGTAGGGCACGACGCAGAAGCTGCAATATTTGCTGCAGCCTTCCATGATGGACAGAAACGCGGCAGCGCCTTCCACGCGCGGCGGCGGCAGGCGGTCGAATTTTTCGATTTCGGGGAAGCTGATGTCCACCTGTGCATGGCCGGACTCGCGCATGGCGGCGATCATTTCCGGCAAGCGGTGCAGGGTTTGCGGGCCGAACACGATATCGACATACGGCGCGCGCTCGACGATGGCGGCGCCTTCCTGGCTGGCGACGCATCCGCCGACGCCGATCACCAGGCCGGGGTTAGCTAGTTTCAGCTCGCGATAACGCCCCAGTTGGTGAAACACCCGTTCCTGCGGGCTCTCGCGCACCGAACAGGTGTTGAGCAGGATGACGTCGGCGTCCTCGGGGGTTTCGGTAGCTTCCATGTCCTGCATGGCGCGCATCAGGTCGGCCATGCGCGACGAGTCGTACTCGTTCATCTGGCAACCGAAGGTTTTGATGTAAAGTTTTTTGGGAGAACTCATGTGGTGCGGAAGACGGTCGGCGCTGCGTCCCTAGCCGGGAAATTGCTTGAATTATAATTGAAAACAGCCGCCTCCATCCAATTTCCGCAAGCGGCCTGTGTTGGGGTCGGCGCGGTTTCGTGCTAAATTCTGCCTGAGGCAACGGGCGGGAAGCGAAGATGGAAGTGCGGGCGGGGGAAATCTACGGCAAGCGTAGCGGAACCACTGGGGCCAGGGTGGTGATGTATAGCGTGCTGAAGGTGACGCGCAACTCCGTCACCTTGCAGAACGTCGATAACCCGCTGAGCCTGTTCGAAACGACCGTGGAAAAGCTGGAGCGCTCCGGCTATGAGTGCCTCAGCCAGACCCCCTATGTCGCTGAAAAAAAATCCTCCAAGCGCCGCCAGGCGCAATCCAGGCCCAAGCGCTGCCCCCATACGATAGATTTCTTCGCGGGGCGGGCGGATTGCGAGAAGCCGGTATTCTTTTAGGTTTTCTTTCACCCGCGCGGATGCAGCTTAATGCTGGAAAACCGGAATCAACATTCCATCGTGAGCGTAGGCATGAATGAGCAACTGTACAGGGGTTGTCGTTGGCTTGCCGGCATTGCTTCCACAGCGTTGCTGGCCGCTTGCGTCACCACTGCGCCTGCCGACGGCAGAAAGCCGGTTCCGCAGCAGGATGATCGGGGCTCGTTTACCCAGCTCGGCAAATCCGACTTCGACCGTCTGGCCGATGTGCAGATGCGTGAAAACTCGCAAAGCCTGCGCCTGCTGATGGTCAAGCTCTACAAACGCAATCCGCGCGAACTCAAGAAAAGCACTGCGGGCACCCTGGATGAGATGGTCGACTGGGTATTTGAAGGCGGGCATGGCTGGAAAATCAAGAGAATCAATGAAGCGCAGGGCACAGACGCCATACAGCAGGCATTCCAGCCTGCCTACCAGGGCGACCGTGTGTTGTCGCTGATCGTGGGTTTGCAGACCATGTTGATCAAGGCGCATGGCGGCAAGACAGAGTTTTATCTTACCGACAGCATAGAGCCGCAAAATGTTTACAACGCCGCACGCAACGTCGAAATTGCCGCGTGGAGGCTTTCCAATGCGCGTGACAGCGCTGGCCAGCTTTACCTGCTATCCAATGAGTCACACGATGGTGAGCACAATCTCAGCTTCGAACGAGAATTCGGCAAAATTATCGGCCGCCTGGATTTATACGCAACTGCGCTGGCAGAAAAATCACAACGCCTCATTTCACGTGTGGCGCAGAATTTGGCTACGGCCTTGTTCTTGCCGTTCTGACGGTAGCAGATGTAGCTATTGGCTAGGCCGGAGCCGGAAATAAAAACGGCCTCCATCTCTGGAGGCCGCGTCGTTATTGGTGGTGATGGGGGGACTTGAACCCTCGACCTATGGATTATGAATCCATCGCTCTAACCAGCTGAGCTACATCACCACGTCCTGAAACAACCTTCTAGCAACTTCTAACCTAGCGCCGTTTCATAATCAAACAAGCCTAACGTCTTGTTTTGTTGGCTTTGCCAACCCATAGTCGAGGGGTTAAGTCCCCAAATACGGATAAAGCTTAGCCAAGCCCAACATTATAGCATTTTGGTTAATCTCGACAAGAATAGGTCTTAAAGCCGGAACTTTGAGGCAGTTACTGTGCATTTATTGTGCATTTTTTGAGATGCGCCCTCACCCTTTACTAGTGCCACTTAGAGGCAATTTACACATAACGCATATTGTGCGGGCGGGAGCCGAACAGCCATTTATGGTTGCGCATAAAAATTGAGGGTCAGGCGATACTGCAGGCATTTGCCAACTTAGAAGATACTTTTCTAATCTTACAAAAGGGATTAATTACCCAGCCAGAATTGCATTGGCTTCAGAAACCTGTTCTGCGTTGTTAGATAAATAATGCTTGCAGTCTCCTGAATAGAGGCCCAATGCTTCGGAAGCTAATGAGTTACGGCATGCAGCAGGATCTGAAAGTGAGTTCACAATTAAACTCGCAGTTTTAACAACATCGACATAACTCGGGATTTCATTGGCTTGATCTTCCTGTTGCTCTTCATAGCCTTTAATGACATCAATCAAGCTATGCGGGAAATTCCAACTTTCCAGCAATTTGACGCCCACCTTGACAGCATATTCACTAATCAACTCATCGAGTATTTCAGAGCTAATTTTTGGATAACGTCTATCCGCATATAGGTAAAGCGGCAAAGAGCCAATCTCCTGTATGAGGCCAGCAAGCATGCCCTCCTCTTTCTTAAGATGATTACTCCGCTGAGATAGCACATAACAGACAGCAGATACTTTGCGGTTATGTACCCAGAGATCCTTGAGCCGTTTTTTGATAAGCGAACTTTTTGCAGTAAATAGCTTAGTCAGAGTGATATTCAGAACAATGCTGTATAGCATCCGTGAACCGAGGCAGGTAATTGCCTCCATTAGACTTACAATGGGTTTTCCTCTCGAAAATAATGGACTATTAGCAGCCTTAATTACATAAAGCATAATAGACAGATCAGTGGCTATTAACTGTTCAAACTGCCTTACTGAACTCTCAGGATCATCAATAAGCGTTTTAATCTTTAATGCCATTTCCGGGAGCACTGGCAAATCAAGATTATCTGCATGGAGC
>Ga0163199_1000032_pt1 | contig 101597 bp, 88 predicted proteins | sample PL_2010_150m_FD_113537 | JGI IMG/M metagenome (GOLD analysis project Ga0163199, IMG submission 113537) | Freshwater microbial communities from Powell Lake, British Columbia, Canada to study Microbial Dark Matter (Phase II) - PL_2010_150m | ecosystem: Environmental > Aquatic > Freshwater > Lake ...
CAGATATGGATCATCAAAATGGAGAGGCAATCCCGCGGTGACTTGCCTGAAAGGAACTCTCACCTGTACCTCACTCTTTCCCAACGATATTTTGCCCTTCAGATATTCTTTGCCTTCCTCCAGAAGGTTTTCTGACAGTTCACCAAAGTGTAAACGGATTTTCCCGCAGAAAGCGTAGGTTATCCCGCCGTGATAGGCTGCAAGCAACGGAGCCAGCAGATATGACTTATCCGCTTTGACTTCATCACGATACGTGTTGGTGACAGCCACAAAATCAAAGTTGCCGAAAAACATTGCAATATCTGCAGCATCCCTGAGTGAAGTAATTTTGGGTGCAAACGCGGTGAGATCACGATGCACTTGTCCTACAAGAACGATATGTCCTGGAGCCAGTCTCTTTAATTCGTTCTCGAGCTTCTCATCGACAAACAACAAAGGGCAATTCAATTTTGCTGCCAGTGGTGCGGCTATGACACCCGTCGTCAGGTCTTTCGCTGAGACAACCACTGTCTGTGATTCAGTCCAAAGCCGAGTTGGCTGTTGCAGGTATTCTCCCTTGATGCCTTGATGTTCTGATCCAAGCACATACGCCTTCCCCGGTGAATAGCGCTTTAGGAAATGGATTGCCGACTCGGAGAGTCTCCCGTTCGTGGCAATAACGATTGGTATGCCATCGTTCAGCTTTGCAGCCGCTGGAATTGCCGACAAGAACAAATAGTCACCCGATCCTGAATCAACGTTGCAGATGAAAACCACTTTGCGGCTGGAAGGATCAAGAGTCAGTTCCCCTTCAAGCAGCCTTGGTGTTGGCTCCTTTTTCTCAGAGACAGTGAGCAGCTTGAAGCTCTTGAGAATCGACTCGAAATCCTTTTTATACTTGTCGAACAGATTCACGGGAGCTCTGAATTGCAGCAAGTACAACGTGCTGTTCCTGACAAGATAGTACTCTTCCCATCGTGTGGATTGTTCGCCTTGATCGGAAGTGAAGATCAAGCTTTGGCCGCTTTCACCTGCGATTGTAATAGGCTCTTGCTTCACCTTCCTGTACGTAACGCTCAGGACACTGTTCCAAAGCTTTTCTCTCTGGAGAGGAAGTTCATCCGCCGTATTCATCCCGGGGACGCTTGTTACGATCAGAACGGCGAATACATAGAGCTTGTCAACATCGTATGCCAGTGGAGGTTTTATGAAAAGTGTCAATGGTGCTTTGGATGGTTCCTCGAATCTCCAGGCGTCAGGTTTTTGAATCTCGAATCGAACGTCCCGATCACTGTAGATATCCTTTTCTTGCGCATAAGCAGTTTCAATCAGGGAACAGCACCCAAGTATTACCAAACCAAAAGAGAAATTTTTCAACATAGCAATCCTCCTCTAATAAAGTAATCACCGTTTTTAAACCACGGATAAACAAATATAAGTTTATTCTCTCTGAAAGATTTGCCTTTCTAAATACTTCCTCGATCCGGCAGCAGGTTCTGTCAAGACTCGTGTCAGGACTTGCCTTGGACTTGACAGGTTCTGATTTTCCCGAACAGAGTGAAGCTTTTTACATTCATGATAGTAATGAGGGTTCGAAATCCAGAAGGGGGTGTAATCATCGAGGGAATACTGGGGGCCATGAAAAGTTTCAACCATTCCGATCCCAAGCGCATTTTTGATCTTTTGTAAATGTTTCATGCAGATCCCTTCAAATGCATACCCTGCCCCTGCCCTTCTCCGTGGATACTGTAGTCAGCCAAAACTACACATTTATTCTTGTTTTGGCTGCATATAATTAATTATTATTAGCCAAAACTGGCTCAAGCCAAGAGACGAATAATAATGTCAGGGAAGCTTTTGGTTTGTCCTTTCCGGTAAGTGCCTTATATTCTGCCTTTTCCGGAGAATTCAAGATAATTGACCCCATCGCCATGAAAGCATCACTTAAAAGGAATCAATCAAATCTCAAAAAAAATAGAGACGCAATTATGCGTCTCTACGTGATGTTTGTTTGTCGGGGTAGCAGGATTCGAACCTGCGACTCCCTGCTCCCAAAGCAGGTGCGCTAACCGGACTGCGCTATACCCCGAGGTGGGTGTGGGTGTGGGTGTGTGTTTGTGTGTGTAGTGTGAGTGTGATGCGGGAACGTGTGAGAGTGTGTGAGTTAGTGCTATGCCTGGGATCGGTACATGCCGAGGAGCATTTTTGATGCTTTCTCATATCCCAGGTAAAACTCTTCATATTCTTCGTTCGTCAGATATCCAAGATCTTTTGTCAACTCGATTATGGCAACACATTCAAAAACGCTGCCTCTGGATATTGTGTAAAAATGCTGTTTGTCGGCTGAAGTCATTCGTCCCGTTCCTTCGGCCAGATTCAACAGGCTACTCAGACTGGCACGCTTCCACTGGTCAATGATGTATGGATCAATTCCGCTGCTCGATCTGATCTTTTTATAGACCATATAGTTCAGCTTCTTAAGCTCCTGATACAAATCCAGTTTTTCAAAGTCAAACATATTTTCAATCTTTTACAACGCTCCTCCACACTCACTCTCACTCTCTCGCGCCACACCCACACTCACACCCAAACCCACACCCACCTCACCCAAACCCACACTCGCCTCGCGGAGAGAGGGGGATTCGAACCCCCGGTATACTTTAGGCATACGGCAGTTTAGCAAACTGCTGGTTTCAGCCACTCACCCATCTCTCCAAAGAAGTGCGGCAAAAGTAAAACTTTTACCGCATTATACAAATCTTAGATAAGGTCTTAATGATAATTAATCGATGGTCACCATGAGTCCCCGATTCTGAAGACTCAGCTGCATCGGTTTAATGATGATAACATCACCTTTTTTAATATCACATTTCCCCTGATGATGGGTAATGAATGCACATTGCTCGGCCTGAATAGGATCATGGCCGCAAACCTCTACCAAAGAATCAATTACGAAATCAAAGGTATTCACATCATCATTGTGTAAAACAAGGAAATGCTCCTCTCCCGAACTGAATTTGGTCAGATCCCGGGTATCGGGGTTGCGTTTTGTAACATTTCGGCCCATTAGCTTGTTTTTAAAGGAATGCCAAAATAGACAATTTTATTCACTCAAGCATATTCAACTGTTAATAAACTTCCAAAAGACGGAGAAATTCAACCCGATTTAGTTGATATATTTGCACATTAACGAAAATTATATTGATTATGGAAAAGCTCACAATAGGCGATATTGCTCCCGGATTTTCGTTTACCGGCCATGACGGCGTCACACGCAGCCTGAGTGATTACCTGGGTAAGAAAGTGATCCTCTTTTTCTATCCGAAAGATAACACCCCGGGATGCACCCTTGAAGCTTGCAGTTTGCGCGATGGTTATGATGATTTGCGCAGCAAGGGTTTTGAGGTGATTGGGGTGAGTGCTGATTCAGCCAGTTCGCATGAGGGATTCAAAACGAGGTTCAATTTACCGTTCGCCCTGGTATCTGATACTGACAAATCGGTACTTAATGCTTATGGGGTATGGGGAGAGAAAAAAATCATGGGTAAAAAATATATGGGCATTTCACGAACCACCTTTGTTATCGATGAAAAGGGCCTTATTGCCAGTATAATTGAAAAGGTGAATACCAAAGATCACGCAAAACAAGTTGTGAAAGAGATGGAAAAATGATCTCATTTCTCCATTTTTGCATGTTTTCTGCATCTATATTACCAGCTAATCAAAATTTGAAATGGAAACAGACAATTCAATCCAGAAAGAAAAACAAAAAGCGTTGCAACTCACTATCGAAAAGTTAGAAAAGAGTTACGGCAAGGGCACCATCATGCGGATGGGAGGCGAAGCGATCGAGGATATTCCGACGATCCCTTCAGGTTCCATCAGTCTTGATATAGCCACAGGAGTTGGAGGCTATCCGAAAGGGCGGGTAATCGAAATTTTCGGACCGGAATCTTCCGGTAAAACAACCCTGGCGCTTCATGCCATTGCCGAATCGCAGAAAGAAGGCGGCACAGCGGCCTTTATTGATGCAGAACATGCTTTTGACCGCTATTATGCCGAAAAGCTGGGGGTAGATGTGGTCAACCTGCTGGTTTCACAACCCGATAATGGTGAACAGGCTCTCGAAATTACTGATCACCTGATCCGTTCGGGTGCGGTCGACATTGTAGTAATCGACTCAGTAGCAGCACTCACGCCCAGAGCTGAAATCGAAGGCGAAATGGGTGATTCCAAGATGGGCCTGCAGGCCCGGCTCATGTCGCAGGCCTTAAGAAAGCTGACCAGTAACATCAGCAAAACTAAAACCTGCGTAATTTTCATCAATCAGCTCCGCGAAAAGATCGGAGTCATTTTTGGCAATCCCGAAACCACGACCGGTGGTAATGCACTGAAATTCTATGCATCCATGAGGGTTGATGTCAGAAAGATCGGTCAGATTAAGGACGGTGAAGAGATGACCGGAAACCGCACCCGCGTGAAGATTGTAAAAAACAAGGTGGCTCCGCCATTCAAAAAAGCCGAGTTCGACCTGTTGTATGGTGTAGGAATCTCACGAATCGGGGAGGTAATTGACCTGGGCGTGGATTTGAATATCATTAAAAAATCGGGTTCATGGTTTTCATATGGAGAGACCAAACTCGGCCAGGGACGTGATTCTGTTAAATCGCTGCTCGATGACAACCGGGAACTGGCTGAAGAAATCACAGTAAAAATCAAAGAAGCACTGAAAAATGCTAGAATCTAATAAAGGAGCCGTCATTCGGACGGCTCTTTTCTTTTTATGCCTGGTTGCGTTGGTTCTGACCTCTTGCAGGAACAAAGGTAACAACGATAGAAAAGCGGGAGATGCGGCAACAACGGTTGCCGCGCCCGACTCGTCGAATCTGCTGGTCCTCGACAAGCTCATAAGGGAAAATCCCAAAAGCCCTGACCTGTTTGCAAAAAGGGCTAAATTCTACGCTGAAAAGAAGAATTACACTCAGGCTTTGAATGATATTACAATCGCACTGAAGATGGATTCTGTTGATCCGGGCTATTATATCAGTCAGGCAGAATATTATATTTTCAATGGTGAGCCTAACAGTGCAAAAAAAGGGCTGAATGTTTGCCTGAAAAAATTTCCGGGTAACACTGACGCAATGCTTAAAATGGCAGAAATCCATCTTTATATGAAGGAGTATGGTCAGGCTAAGCTTATGCTCCAGCAAGTACTGCCCATCAATGATGATCTGGCCCAGATTTACTTTCTTCAGGGCCTGATCGCCCTCGAGACCAGCGACACTCTGGGCGCAATAAAAAATTTTCAGGTTACCATCGATAAACAACCTGATTATTATGCTGCGTATATACAAGCCGGTAAAATATATTCAAACCAGGGAAACCCATTGGCAATCCAGTACCTGAAATCAGCCATTGACCTGCAGCCCAATATGTATGAAGCGCATTATCTCCTGGGATTATTTTACCAGGAACATGGCTTCCTGGATGAAGCCCAGCAGGAATATGAGTTTATCAGCTCCAAAATCGACAGCACCCAGGCCGATCCCTATTTTAATCGCGGGTACATCGAAATGGTATATAAAGGCAATTTTGAAGAGGCAGTAAAATGGTTTGGGAAAGCCATTGACCGGAATCCTGATTATGCAGATGCCTGGTATAACCGGGGATTCAGCTATGAACTTGATGGCAAGCTTGCTAAGGCAAAAATCGATTATCAGAAAGCCATGGAAATAGAGCCAAACTTTCCTTTGGCCATCAAAGGTTTGAACCGCATTGAAGATGGAAAACCCCTAAAAAAATAACCCATGATAAGGTTAACCCGATTGATCCCCGTTCTTTTTGTCATTGCAGCCTTTGGATGCAAAAAAGAAGCACAGGTAGGATACCGGCCTGAAAATCTGCGACTGTCATCTGACCGGATGACACCTGAGGTTCTTTGGTCGTTTGGACGGATCAGCAATGTTCAGTTGTCCCCCGATCGCACTCAGATCCTTTTTGGCATCACTTACTACAACATCCAGCAAAATAAGGGTTTTCGTGACCTTTACCTGTTGCCTGTTGCCGGTGGCCCGATAAAAGCGATCACGAATACTGCTGTAAATGAAGCTGGTGAAGTTTGGCGGCCCGACGGTCAAAAGATCGGTTACCTGAGCCGCGAATCAGGAAGTACCCAGCTTTGGGAAATGAACCCGGATGGTTCAGGAAGACGGCAATTATCTGACATTGAAGATGGTATATCCGGATTCAATTATTCGCCGGATCAGAAACGCATAGCCTTCATTAAAGAGGTGAAGGTTAAAGCCAACCTGAAAGATAAATACCCTGATCTGGCCAAAGCCAATGCGCGGGCTTATGATGATATCATGTACCGTCATTGGGATGAATGGGTTGAAACCTTTACACATGTTTTTGTCGCCCAGGTTAATAAGGGTCGACTCGACGCGATTGTTGACATCATGGAAGGCCAGCCATGGGAATCACCATTGAAACCAAATGGCGGGATGGAACAGATTGTATGGTCGCCCGATGGAACCAAAATTATTTATACCTGCAGGAAAAAACAGGGAAAGGACTATGCCCTGTCGACCAACTCCGACCTCTACCAGTATGATCTGGGTACAGGTACCACCACCAACCTCACCGAAGGTATGATGGGGTATGATATCAACCCCGTTTTTTCGCCAAATGGCCGCTATTTAGCCTGGGAAAGCATGGAACGGGATGGATATGAGTCTGATAAAAACAGATTATATATTATTGATTTCCAAACAGGTGCTCGCACAGACGGTACAGCTCAGTTTGATCAGAATGTTCAATCGCTGGTTTGGACTAACGATAACAAATCGATCTATTTTATCTCCGACTATCAGGCTACTGATGAAATTTATCGTTACAATCTCGAATCCAATGACATATCCAAGATCACATCTGGTATACATGATTATTCACTTGTACTGCCAACAGGCAACCGCCTGATTGCAGTACGCCATTCCATGTCGAAACCCGATGAAATCTACCGGGTGGATCCTGCCACTGGTGAGACTAAAGAGATTTCCTTCGTAAACAAATCCTTGCTTGATCAGTTGGCTATGGGACACGTTGAATCACGATGGGTCACCACAACAGATCAGAAGCAAATGAAGGTTTGGGTAATATATCCTCCGGGATTTGATCCTTCGAGGAAATATCCGACCCTTCTATTTTGCGAAGGCGGTCCTCAGAGTACGGTGAGCCAGTTCTGGTCATACCGATGGAATTTTCAGATCATGGCAGCTAAGGGATACATCGTCGTTGCCCCAAACCGGCGTGGGCTTCCCGGATTCGGCAAGGAGTGGCTGGAGCAGATCTCCGGAGATTATGGCGGTCAGAATATGCTCGACTATTTCTCCGCGATTGATACCGTTGCTGCAGAACCCTATGTTGACAAAAATCGACTCGGCGCTGTAGGGGCTTCTTATGGAGGCTTTAGTATTTATTGGCTGGCCGGCCACCATAACGGACGATTTAAAGCCTTTATCGCTCACGATGGCATCTTTAACCTTGAAGCAAATTACCTCGAAACGGAAGAAATGTGGTTTGTTAACTGGGATCTTGGCGGACCCTATTGGGACAGCACAAATCTTGTGGCTCAGAGAAGTTATGCAAGTTCACCACATCGCTTTGTCGATAAGTGGGATACGCCAATTCTGGTTATTCACGGAGAAAAAGACTACCGGATATCTTACACCCAGGGGATGCAAGCCTTTAATGCTGCCCGGCTGAAAAACATACCGGCCCGGTTGCTGTTATTTCCGGAGGAAAACCATTGGGTACTTTCCGCCCAGAATGGTATTCTCTGGCAACGGGAGTTTTTCGGTTGGCTCGATAAGTACCTGAAAGAGTAAACCTACTTCTCTTGAAGACTGCTCAGGAAATCGACTAACGGTTTTGCAAAAGGATATTGCTCAATTTTCCCAATTGGGACCGATAAAAGATTATTATCGGTTCGGTTATTGACGGCATTTGTTTGAGCCGAATAAAACCTGATATCAAGCTCAGTATGAGTAAGCAGGTGTTTCACCCGGCGAATTTCCGTCAGGCTATTTACCTTTAATCCATATAATTCCAGACATTCTGCAGCCAGATCTACCGGTGCCAGTTCACCCGGGATCATCGGAAGTTCATATAGTCCTTTCCATATCCCTTTTCCACTACGCTTATTGATAACAATATGATTTTCAGCGTTAATCAGCAAATAATTAATAACCGATCCGGATTTCTCCCGGGTTGGCGCCTTTACCGGGAATTTCATCTGAATTTTCTTTTCGTTGGCCTGGCACCAGCTGTTGACCGGACAAATCGAGCAGGACGGAGATCGCGGTTTACAAACAGTGGCACCGAGGTCCATGAGCGCTTCGTTGAAATCACCCGGCCGATCCCGGCTGATCAGTTGCTGCGCCAACTTTTTGAAATGGAGTTTTCCAGCCTGGGTATCAATTGACATACTATCAGCAAATAACCGGCTCAGCACTCTATAAACATTCCCATCCACGGCTGCATGAGTTTGGCGAAAACAGATCGAGGCAATACAGGAAGCAGTATAATCGCCAATGCCCTTGAGTTTCTTCATGGAGTCGAAATCCTCAGGAAATTTTCCACCAAGATGTTCGTGAATATAGCGAGCCGTGAAAAGAAGGTTGCGGGCACGTGAATAGTACCCAAGCCCCTGCCATAACCGAAGCACCTCATCCTCTTCGCCGCCAGCCAGTGAATCCAGTGTTGGAAAACGATCTGCAAACCGGAGGAAATAACCGGTACCCTGTTCGATTCGTGTTTGCTGAAAGATTATCTCGGAAACCCATATGATATAAGGATCCCGGCTACCCCTCCAGGGTAAGGAACGACCATTCTGGTCATACCATGTCAATAAAAGGGAAGCGAGGTCCAATTATTTTTTTGCCTTATTAAGTATAATACAATGTGTTACGAGCACTTCTGTCATGTTCAGCCCCCGGCAGACACCCTTCAAGTTCACCCTATCACCGGTTTTGAGATCCGGTTTCCGGTCATAAATGGAATTCCGGAAGATACACCTGACCACGCACATATCCTTACCCACCATGATATAACCATCACCGGTAGCGGCAACCTCACCTTCAAGGATGATCACTTTGTTGGCTAACCGGATATAAGCATCGGTCGGGTCGCCGGTAAACTCCTGAAACAATTCGCTGGCAGTGAAATTACCCTCCGGAAGTTCCTTCATCAGATTACCAAAGGGAGGGAAAATAAGCCGGCCTGCTACCCCAATGAGAATAAGGAATAGTGTACCTCCCAATATTCGGGACCGAAGATTGGATTTTTTCATTTCCCCGCAGGCTTTTTATACGGCTCGTATTTCAAATTAACATCAATCGGAATCTCTTTAGCAACGCGATCTTCAACAATATTCGGAACTTTGATATTAAAAGTATCCAATTGAATAGTAAACCTTGAAACAGCCCTGATTTCATTGCCCGACCTGCGAAGGATGCCCTGTTCCCTGACTGAGGATGTTACCCCATGGATAGCCAGATCACCTTGTATAACTACCTTATAATCAATATCATTCAGCAGTTTTGACGGATCAAAATCCAGAATTTTTCCTTTAAAAGTAGCCTTCGGAAATTTTTCCGATTCCACATAATTTTCATTAAAATGTTCCTCTGCCAGCGGTAGGGTGAACTGAAAAGACTTCATCAGGAGAGTTAAAGCTATTTCTCCGCTTGCGATATTCAGGAAAGAACCGGTTTGATAATGATTTGCATCTATATCGATAATATCCGTATGGGAAATAAAATAGATGTGCCCGGTCCGGGTAAACCAAAGGTTATCCTGGGACTTAACCGCAGTGAAAATGGTTAATAAAAGCAAAATGAAGCCGGATTTGCTCATGTTTTCTTTTTGATAACAGTGAAAACCCGGGAAATATTAAAACCGATGTGAAGTTCCTTTTTGCGCCAGGAGCGTGTAGTTTCGCCTATAAATCCATGTTCAAGAATATTGAATGAATTGGTGACGAAAATCTGAAACACATGGCTGCCGGTTTCAATATCGAGCCCAATGCTTAGCGGGTTATATCTTGGGGGCCCCGTTAGCAAGCTTCGGTCTTTTAACCAGAAATATTCGACCGACAGGGCTGTCCGACGGGTAAATTTCACCCGTCCACCCAAGCCCAGAGCAAAGATCCTATTCGGATCCTGCGATGTAGCTACCATGTTCCGATGCACAAATGTGGGGCTAACCTGCAGGCTCAGCCAGGGGGCAAATTTTCGGGCCACAAGGAGCTGTGCAACAAAGGATCTGCGGTGTATTGCATCAACGACCCAGGTTGGATCAGGATAATCTTTGGTGGTAGTCATTGTAGCCAGATAAAGGGAGGCACTCACAGGCATGGCCCACTTACCCTTTGATTGCCGGATTGGGCTGAGTTTGACAAAACCGTTAAAAGATTCATCCACTGTTGCTCTGCCCAGACCTACTTCCAGCCAATTAGTTACCCCATACTCCAGGCTGACATAGGAACTCGATTCATCTAATCCATAAAATTTCTTAAAACCGCTATTGATTAATCCAAAACGATGTGAAACATGAAATTCAAGGTTACCGGCCTGCATGCGTTCGATGGAATGGCAATTGATTACACGGGTTGATTTAAAAGTAGCATCAACGGGAACCCGTACCGGTTTGATTTCCTGATCAAGCATTTCCAACAGATCGTTCTGTGCCTGCAGCGGCAGAACAATCAATCCAATCGCTATAACTATTAACAACCTTAGTTTCCTCATATTATCTTATCGTCTTATAGTCATGGACGCAATTATGCGTCCCTACAAACCTTCCCAGAAGAGGCTGTAAATCTCCTCTTCGGTAAGGAACTTGTTGAAAATGCGGATCTCATCTAAATAACCCCTATACAGCAGGGTATCCATAATATCGGTGTTGTAAGGCCTACCCAGATAGAGGAGGTCGGTTAGCGGATGCATCCGCCAGGGCCGGGATACCGTATCAGGCAGATACCCATCGATATATAGCCTGGGCGGGTTGATAGTGTCCCCGATCTCCAGATACATATGGTGCCAAAAGAAAAAATCGAGCTGATTTGTCCAGTACCATTTTGAGGTATCTTGTTGCAAAAACATTCTGAACCTGGGCATGGTAGCCGAGGTTATGCCATCAAGACCGGCCGAAAACTGCCCTATACCGTAATCAAACAGGTAGGATCTGTTATAATTAGGCATAGGCAGGAACCAGAGGGAGATGGCCAAAGAATCATATCTTCCGATGAGTCCTGACAAGTAATCATGAATTCCATCCATCACCAGGGCAGCACTGTCAATACGGTTATGATCCCTGCCGCGCTCGATATCGCCCCAAAACCTAAGCGGGTCGACATTACGGAGCTGGTCATCAAGGGTAGAATCGAAACTGAACCAGGCCACCTGGCCATGTATGGCAGAATCGGGAATTACGATATGAGGGAACATATCCTTCTCATTATCATTTATGCAGGCTGAGCTGATCATTGCCAGCCAAAATAATATCGGTAAAACTGTCTTCAAGAAATAAAAAGGTATTTTCTCAGGGTAATCAACAATTGTCTGGCATCAAAAGGTTTAATAAGACATTCCCTGGCTCCTGCAAGCAATAACCTTTCCTTTAAACCTTCGTATGAATAGGCGGTATAGGCAATGATCGGAATTTTGGGGTTTAAGGTATGGATTTCACTGGTTGCCGTATAACCATCCTTAACCGGCATTTGTATATCTGTGATAATCAAATTAATATCAATACCTGACTTACAGATATTCACTGCCTCCTGCCCGTTAAGCGCCCAAAGGATTTGCACTTTAGTCTTTTTCAGCGCTTCCGCAAGGAACATATAATTAATGTCGATATCCTCGGCTATCAGAAAGATCAATGATTCCCATTCATAGCGAAGTATCCTTTGATTATAGGCATTCAGTTCTGCAGGCGTTTCCATATTATTTCTATCTAATCACCTCCTTACAAAAGTCATCCCATCCCCCACTTGTATATTGTAGAGCGCACAAAATCCCGCATTCACTTCCACTACATATTTCGCAGGGAAATCTGAAGGGATTGACATCTCATTCAGGATAGCTACATTTTCATGAATCCGTACGATTTTCTTCTGCGCGCTGAGGTAAACTATATCCAGCGGCAGATAAGTATTTTTCATCCAGAATGACCGGACATCCTCATCTTCGAAAATGAACAGCATCCCGCGATTCAGCTCCATTTGCCTTCGGTACATCAACCCGCGTTCACGCCGTACATCATCATCGGCGATCTCAATATCAATTTTTACGATAATGGTACTATCGGCCTTTATGAAAGTCAATTCTCCCTGTTTGATAAATTCTGGTTCAGAAGAGGTGGAAGCAGGGGCATTTTTTCGATTTTGAATCATTCTTTTTGCTTCTCTGTTCGGGTTATAAATCACAGCCATAACGAGTATAACCAGCAATGCAACAGCCATATAAAGAACCGGTTTTCCTTTGGACTTCCGGTAATTGCTGTAGATCCCAGTTTTAGGCCGATCTTTTTCGCGAATATTAACCATATAAAAAGTTTGTGTGAAGATACCAATTTTAACTTTGTTGGAGAAAAACGCAAATATGCTCCTGGAAAAAGCCTTTATTAATGAACTGAACCATCTTGGAAAAACCGGGGAGCCATTCCTTTTTATTATTGATTTCGAAGAGCTTTCCCCTCTTGTTTATCCTTTAGCCAAAATTCCGGACACCATCCGGTTCATGATGCCGGAATACCATCAGCAGATCAATCCAATAGCAGCTAAAACCAAGTTTCACCTGGAAAAGCAACCGGTACCCTATCCTGATTATCTGACTGCTTTTGAACGGGTCATGCATCATCTCAGGCAAGGCAATTCCTATCTGGTTAACCTGACGTTCCCCACCCCGATTGAAACCAGCCTGACCATTGAGGAAATTTATGAACTCAGCGAAGCGCCTTACAAGCTCCTTATTAAAAATCGGTTTGTCGTTTTTTCACCCGAGCCGTTTGTAAGGATCAACGGCGGGATTATCAGTTCTTATCCTATGAAAGGCACTATTGATGCTTCATTGCCGGATGCTGAATACAAAGTTTTGGAAGATCCGAAAGAAACATCTGAACATACAACCATTGTCGATCTGATTCGTAATGATTTAAGTAAAATAGCTGACAATGTGGAAGTTAACCGATATCGATATATTGATCGGATTCAGACTCATGAGAAAGAGATTTTGCAGGTGAGTTCCGAGATCAGGGGCCATTTGCCCAATGGTTTTTCGATGCATATCGGTGATATTCTGGATGCTCTTCTTCCGGCAGGCAGTATCAGCGGGGCGCCCAAGAAACGCACCCTGGAAATTATCCGTGAGGCGGAAGTTGAACCGCGCGGCTATTATACCGGGATTTTCGGGGTATTCGACGGACAAAACATGAAAAGTGCAGTTATGATCCGTTTTATTGAGCAAACCAAAACGGGCTTGCGTTACCGGAGTGGCGGAGGGATCACCCATCTGAGCCAGCCTATGGCTGAATATAGGGAGATGCTCGACAAGGTGTACCTTCAAATAACAAATCACAAATTGAAAGGAAGTAAGAATTTCTAGATTCGAATTGAGAATTCTGAAGTTGAAGATTCAAGTATCCTGAAACCTTCAACATGCAACCCGTCAAACGCGATAACCGATAACCGATAACAACTAACAAATGACTAGAAACTTACATATTACGTTAACAGCTCGGGATATCCATGAGGAGGAGCTCCGGGGTAAGGTTGTGGTGGTCATCGATGTATTGCGGGCAACCTCGGTAATCATAACCGCACTGTCGAATGGCGCCCGCTGGGTAAAAACAGTGGCATCCATAGAAGAGGCTTTTCAATTAAAATCCTCTGATGTTTTACTTGGAGGTGAACGTCATGCGTTGCCGATAGATGGTTTCGACTTTAGCAATTCACCACTGGATTATACGGTTGAAAAAGTCAGGAATAAGGGGATTGTGCTGACCACCACCAATGGCACCCTCGCCCTTTCAAAATGCGGATCGGCTGATGAAGTGCTGATCGGCGCCTTTATAAACTATCGCGCCTTAACCAATTACCTGAGTGCACAGAATCAGTCTGTTGAGCTGATCTGTGCCGGAACCAATGGGGAATTCTCTCTTGATGATTTTCTTTGCGCAGGGTTGATCTGCTCGACATTGCAAAAATCCGGTGGATTTGAGTTTGACGATCTGGGCCGGCTGGCCATCCAAAGCTGGAAACAGGGCAGCTCAGATATTCATGCAGCCCTTTCCGGTGCCAGGCACTATAATGTTTTGAAATCGAAGGGGTTTGATTTGGATTTAGATTACTGTTTGAAAAGGGATACTCATAATGTCCTGGTTCGCAGAAATACAGAAAACCAATTCATTACACAGGCACAATAGGTCGCAAAAGATCTGGTGCGGTTTTACTTCATAGAGAGCTTCTGGGGTGTAAATCCCGTCGACGAAGTTCTCTTTCGGAGATGGATGGCTAATAAAGATCAAATGTGCTATCTTTACAAAAATAAAGAGACCATGCTAACAAAGGAGAAATTAAACAAATCGATCATTAACTTACCTGATTCCTTTACTATTGATGAATTAATAGATCAGTTGATTTTCATTGAGAAAGTAGAAGAAGGAATTCGACAATCCGATGAAGGCAAAGTTGTTTCTAATGACGACGTTAAGCTTATGATTGATAGATGGTCAAAATAGTCTGGACTGAATTATCCATAGCTGATTTAAAGGAAATATTCGATTACATAGCGGATTAATCATTGGGTTTGGGGCCTACTACGAACAGGCAGGCCAAAACGTCACCCGCATCAAGCGGTTATTCAGTAGATTAACTGACTGGTGGGAAGGTCTCGGATTCGGGATGAATGCAGCAGTATGGACCAACCTCCCGAAAACGGGCAGCGGTTCCATTTAATCTGAAATATTCACGCTCAAATCTTTAAAAACATGGATTTTGCAGATATTGGAAAATTGCTCACCGATGGTAAAAACCTCGGCGGTCTGGGCATGGAGACTCTTTATCCGATTCCCCCTCTTGCCAAACTCCCCTCTAAAAAGGCTGAACCATTCACGCTGGCAAGAAAACCCATTAAAAGAAAAGCGTAGTTTTCTTTTTTCATAGGTTTGTATTTTTGCGGAAGCCCCCGGTTAAATGGGGGGTTTTGCTTTGTTAAAAAAGTGCGTGAACACTTTGCGGTACAGCTTAACCACGCACCTATTGGAGAAAGGAACAGATTTGCGATATATCCAGAAACCGCTTGGCCACAAAATCTCAAAAACACTGAAATATAGACGCATGTTTCCCAGAAGAAACTATCCCAGATAATCAGCCCTTTTAATGATCAGGATATTGGGAAATAAGATAGCTTTACGTTTGTGAAAGAAAAACAGACATACCAACTGCGTATAGCCCCGAAATCAGGCTTACCATACTCAATACAGATGAACTTCCAGCTATACACAATGCGTATGTACAGACGTTGTACACCATGAAATCATCCCTGATTATCCACACAATTACTAATTGACCATTTTTAAATGCAACTAATAAAGACTATGTTTAGGAATTAAGGCTTCCGGTTGGCACCGGGAGCCTTTTTTTGTCCTTTTTCACCATTTCGCCATTCCGTAGCTTTCGGAATGATCTTCTTTTTCACCCCATATAGCTTCAATTTCAAATTGCTGGATGCCATTGCTCAATGTATGGACCTGCTGAATCCTGATGATTGGGCAGAGATCATGGATGGGGATACCGCATTCCTGCAGTCCGATTTCGGGCACCAGATCAAAACCCACATAGAAAACCATCCCAACGCAGGACTCTTTACCTCTTATGCCTCCCGATGCCACTATCGGGTTCAGGTCCCGCCAGGGGTAGATATGGAAAACGATTCGATCCTGTACCAAAAGGAACAGGCAGAGTACCGAGTACTGCTGGTATCGGGAAAAGTCACCCAGATCAACCGTAAGATTGCCGGCCACCTGATGGTCATTAAAAAATCAACCTGGGATAAGATCCTGCCGATGGTTCGCGTAACCGCTTCCGAAAAACGGATACTGGGAGTGGATATCAAAATCAGCAAGGTCGTTCTGGAAATCGGATTGGATGTCCGGCTGATGCAGGATATGTACGTCCTCCATTATTGCCGGCTAAAAGACAGCGCATAACGTGGTTTTGACACCAGGTGCGAGTTCCTTACAAGGTGCAAATCAAAGTAATTGGTTACGTTTGTGTTTACGTTTAATTTTATATTTGTAAATAAACTTAAACATAAATGATTGACAATAACTTAATAGCTAAGCATTTATATACACAGATTGCTGAACTGATTACAAAAGCAAGAGAATCTGTTGCCAGGCATGTTAATCAGACGATGTTATACTCCTATTATGAGATAGGTCGTATGATAGTTGAAGATGAACAAAAAGGAGAAGAAAGAGCTGAATATGGCAAAAGAGTGCTTCAAGCTCTTTCAGATCAATTAACTCAAAAGTTTGGTAAAGGATTTTCTGTTTCTAACCTTGAGCAAATGAGGATGTTTTTTCTTGTTTACTCAAAATCCCAAACACTGTCTGGGAAATTCCAAAGTGCAGATAATGAAGAAGTACAAGCTATAAAAACATTGCCTGATTTTCAATTAAGTTGGTCTCATTATCTCAAACTGATGAGAATTGACGACCCGCAGGAAAGGAAATTTTACGAAATAGAGAGCTTTAGCAATAATTGGAGTTTGAGAGAAATGCAACGACAATATGATTCTGCGCTTTATCAAAGACTTGTTTTAAGCCGCGATAAAGAAAGGGTAAAAGACCTTTCAATCAAAGGTCAGTTATTACAAAGACCTGAAGACACAGTTAAAGATCCATACATACTTGAATTTTTAGGTCTACCTGAGAATTCCTTCTATTCCGAATCAGATATTGAGCAGAGACTGATAAACAAATTAGAACATTTTCTACTTGAATTAGGCAAAGGTTTTGCCTTCATTGGCAGGCAAGTTCGCTTCACATTTAACGAAAAACATTTTCGGGTTGACCTTGTTTTTTATAATAGAATTCTTAAAAGTTTTGTTCTTATTGATTTGAAAATTGGAGAAATATCCCATCAAGACATAGGACAAATGCAAATGTATGTGAATTATTATGACCGGTTTGTGAAACTTCCTGAAGAAAATAAGACAATTGGCATCGTATTATGCAGGGATAAAGATGAAACATTAGTTGAAATTACTTTACCGGAAAATAATACACAAATTTTTGCAAGTCTCTACAAGACTGTACTTCCAAGCAAAGAAGAATTAAAACAACTGATCGAAAATAAAAATCAGTAAACCATATTTGTCTTATGTTTAGAGATTGAGGCTCTCGCTGCCACCTCGGGAGCCTTTTTTTTGTCCTTTTTTGCCCTTTCTCCATTCCGTAGCTTTCGGAATGATCTACTTTTTTACCCCCTATAGCTTCAATTTCAAACTGCTTGATGCCATAGCTGAGTGCATTGACCTGCTGAATCCCGATGATTGGGCAGTGATCATGGATGGAGATACGATGTTCCTGCAGGTTGATTTCGGACACCAGGTCAAACGACACATTGAAGCCCATCCGGAGGCAGGACTCTTTACTTGCTTCGCGTCCCAACTCCCCTGATCAGAAACCGGTCATAAAGCATCATTAATACTACCGTAGCTAATCCAATTCCGAAAACGATATACCAAATCTTATTGGGATGATAAGTAACCCACAGATAATCAGTTAGCTGTCGGCCGTTCATTCCCATCAGTTCCGCGGCCCGGTTGAAGTAATCGGTCTGGGTAAACTTGTCGGAAATAGCCGGGATTTCCAGTCCTTTTGAGGCCACATCCAGTTGGAGCAGAGATATTTTATCAGACAGGCGCTGATACACGCCTCCGGAAATCTGACCGGCAAAGAAATTTCCGCCGGCATAAGGAATGAAAGAACAGCCCATGTATAGGGCAACTTTATCCTTCGGTGCGATCCGTGCCACATATTCCGAAATTTTAGGTGACGAGGACATCTCGCCAACTGCAAAAATGAATATCGAGAAAATCAGGAAGAATCCATTTTGGGTAAGCAGAGTCAGGGAAATCCCGATCGTACAAACCAGCATCCCGCTGATCATGGCGTTCAGCGGCTTCCATTTCATCACAACGGTTGAAACAACAATCTGTAACAAAACTATAAACAGGGCATCTATATTGACCAGCATCTCACTGGCAATGGTGCCGTTATGCTGAGTATCCAGCGCATGGGCAAATCCGGGCCAGAAATTCCGTATGGATTCAAACATAACATCCGTCCGAACCCATTGATCAATGAATACCGGAAGTGTATAAAAAAGTTGGTTGTACATCGTCCAGAACCCGATCACCAGAATCAGAAAAATAAGCAACTTAATATCGCTCAGAGCTTTAAAAATATTCTTAAAGATGGATTGAATGGCTTTGCCCAGCTGATCGGCATTTTTCTCCTGTTCGGGTTCCTTGTAAAAGAAAATCACAATCAGCAGGTTAACCAGGATCGAAACCGACGACATCATAAAAACATACTTCCATGAAAATCCTCTCAATACAGATGCAATAATGGGTCCGATGAATGAACCGATATTCACGATCATGTAAAAGATTCCGAAACCAAGGGAGGACGTCGTTTCATCGGTAGTTTTTCCAACGGTAGCCTGAATCACCGGTTTAAATAAACCCGCACCGAGTGCAACCCAGAGGAATACCAGAAATACCGCACTGTACGAGCTTACCTGCCCCATCGCGAAATATCCGGTGGCCAACACCACGTAAGCCACAATCAAGGTTTTTCTGAACCCGAACTTATCGGCGATCGCACCGGTCAGCAATGGTAAAAAGTATAAAACCATCACTACGGTACCCATCAGAGTTCCCTTCTGAACCTGGGAAAACCCTAATGCACCAGTCTCGGTAGAGCCGGTCAGATAGAGTGAAAGAGGAATAAACATGCCGTACCAGGCGAGACGCTCGAACAATTCCATCGAATTAGCCCACCAGTATGTGGAGGGAAGTTTGCGCATTACAGTACTTAGTGTGCTCATGGTTTAAGGTATCAGTTGTCTGTTAGCAGTTGTCTGTTAGCTTACTACTTTCCGGAACCGATAACCGATAACCGACAACCGATATCCAAGTCATTAATCTTCATTCTAACAACATTCTCCACGTGGTGTGTATGCGGGAACATGTCGACTGGTTGAACCGCTTCAATGGTATAGAGATCGGCGAGCAGGCCAAGATCACGGGCCTGGGTAGCGGGATTGCAGCTGACATAGACAATACGTTTGGGGGCAGCTGAGCGGATAGCAGTGATCACATCCTCATGAACACCTGCGCGGGGCGGATCGAGAATGATCACATCCGGTTTTCCGTGAATTTCCATAAAATCAGCAGTTAGTGTATCCTTGATGTCGCCGGTAAAGAATTTAACGTTTTTTAGCCCGTTTAGCGATGTATTCACCTTAGCATCTTCAATAGCCTCAGGTATATACTCTATTCCTATAACCTGCGAAGCTTTGGCGGCTACAAATTGGGCAATGGTGCCGGTGCCGGTGTACAGATCATAAACGACCTCCGAACCGGTCAATCCCGCAAAATCCATAACAACCCGGTAGAGTTTATGGACCTGATGAGTATTGGTCTGAAAGAAAGATTTCGGACTGATCTTGAATTTCAGGCCCTCCATCTCTTCAAAGATATGATCACGTCCGTCCCAGGTAAAGACTTCCAGATCATTAATAGTATCGTTCCGTTTCGGATTGATAACATAAACGAGGGAATTTAGGAAATGGAACTTCTCAACCAGGTGATCCATAAGAAGTTTCCGGTTATCCGGCTGATCCTCATGAAAACTGACGATCACCATCCATTCGCCGGTTGAAGTACATCGGATGGTCAGGTTGCGCATCAAACCTGATTGATTTCTCAGATCAAAGTAGGTAAAACCATGCTCCATAGTAAACCTTCTCACCTCGTTCCGGATTTCGTTGGCCGGGTCGGGTTGCAACCAGCATTTTTTGATATCGACAACCTTATCGAACAATCCACGGACATGCAACCCCAGGCCGGGAGTGGATTCCGGGAATCCGCTGGTGGGCATATCCTCCTGCAACATCCATCGGCGGCTGGAGAAAGTATATTCCATTTTGTTCCGGTAGAACTCAGATGAATCACCTCCAATGATCGGCGGGATCTCAGGCAGATTTAACCTGCCGATCCGGGTTAGCTGGTCAGTGACCTGCTTTGCCTTGAACTTCAGCTGTTCGGGATAAGGAAGCATTTGCCATTTGCATCCCCCGCACACACCAAAATACTCACAAACCGGCGTCTGCCGGCCCGGTGAAGAAGTTACCAGCCGGAGCATATCGCCTTCCCAATAAGAATGACGTTTTTTGGTGATTCTAACATCCACCACATCACCGGGAATCACCATCGGGATAAAAACAACACGATTTTCATAACGGGCAATGGCTTTCCCTTCGGCACCTATGGATTCGACCGTCAATCCATGCAATACAGGCAGGGGTTTCTTTTTCAAAATAATACTTTAATGGCGACTAAAGTAATAAACACCACGGTATTTCCGACTGCTCTACCATATCCACCTATGGATTCCGGTCCGGAACCAGGCAAACCTGCCAAACCAGGCGGCGACCGAGATCAGGAATGGGAAACAGGTCATCAGCCGGATGGCTCGGCGTTGTGATTTCATCCGGTTCCAGAGAAGTTTTTCTACCTGTTTACCGTATAAAGATTCCCGCCCGATTTTTGCTGCTAGACCGGCCAGAAGGCCGCTCCGAACCGCATACATGATCCCGTCGCCGGAGACAGGGTCAACGAGTGAACCTGCATCACCCGTCAGCATAAACCCAGGACCGCTCCATACCTGCTTTTTCATGGCAAAAGGCACTATTCCTCCGCGGATTTCGCTCACCTGACAAGCGTTTTCGAGCATCCGTCTGGCTACGGGGTGCTGTTCCCTGAATTGCTGAAAGAGATCAACCAATGAGGCGCCAGTTTTCCTGCGATGCTTTTCAGGCATACCGAATCCGGCATTAACCCGCCCGCCGGTCATCGGGAACATCCAGAAATAACCCGGGAAAAAGCGGGGATGATAGAAAATAAGTTCGAGTCGCGGGTCTATGCCTTCCACCCCTTCGAAATAACACCGCACTGCCTGCCCGTAAACCACCGGATCCGGCGAAATTCCAGCCAATCTTCGCGCCGCCAGTGAAGGAGCGCCATCCGCAGCAATGACCAATGGAGTAATGATCTCCGCGCCAAGGGTACCATCCCTCGTTTGGGTATTAAGCCGGATAAAAGCCTCAACTCGCTGATAATTTACTACTTTTAATCCGGTAATCACCTGCGTATCTGTCATTTCAATAACTCTGTCCAGTAAAAAGGCATCGAAGATCTGCCTTTCGGTAACGTAACCCGGGAGTGGCCAGGTAAACTCAATTTGACTGGCATTGGGGAATACCAAAGCCGAAGACCGGAAAGAAACTGATTGAACCTTTTGCAGAAAAGAATCATAAATACCTGGACTGATATTCTCAAGTCCGATCAGGGCATACGCGGGGATTGAATCGCCACAAGTCTTTTCACGGGGAAAAACTGCCTTATCAACCAGGAGAACCTTTTTTCCGGATCCCTTAAGCGCTAATGCAGCCGAACAGCCGGCCGGTCCGCCTCCGACGATGACAACATCGGCATCAATAATCTCAGCATGGGCACCCTGGATCATCTCATCTTGTTATACCCGAAGTTTATCTAAATTTGGCGAAAATTAAAAACCGGCATGGCCCGTATAGGACGACAGGTTGATCATTTTGAAGAGATTGATATTCAAAGCATCCGGGCAGATTTCTCACCCGACCGGTTATTCAGGTATACCCTGGAAATGAATTACAGGGTGGATCTTTTAGATCAGAATCGTTCAAAAACCATGACCGTGATCCTCAAAAATCCGAGTTCGGCCGATGAAAAGAGATCTGACTCAACCATCAGAAAGGTTGAGACCTATGTCTGGAAACAATTTCCTGATGTCCGTTTTCTCCGCATTCTTAACATTTTTGCCTTCCGGGCCACCGATGCCGTTGAGGTTAATAAACGGTTGAAATCATTAGCTGAAATAGCCGTAGTAGGAGTAGAAAACGATGCTTTTTTCAGATCAACTTTAGCTAAAACAGATTATGTGATCTGTGCCTGGGGAGGACCCTCCGGCATCGATATCACTCGTTACGCGTCACGCGTCACGACTGTCAGACAATTAATCAGGAACCACTATTCCGGCCCCGTACATCATGTTTGCGGAAACCGGGCAACAAAAGAGCCATTGCATGGGCTGATGTGGGGATATGAATATGAACTTAAGCCATTTACTATATGATTTCCCTGGACCAGGTAACGGTAAGTTTTGGCAGTTTTGACTTGCTTAAGGATATTTCATTCCTGGTCAGTCAAAGGGATCGCGTAGGCCTGGTAGGCAGAAATGGTGCCGGAAAGACCACTATACTCAGGTTGTTCACCGGCGAGATGAAACCTACTGGAGGCTTTGTTTCCACCCCACCCAACATTCGCCTGGGATATCTTTCCCAGCACATGCCATATTCCGATTCCACAACGGTTTTCCATGAGGCAGAAAAGGCTTTTGAAGAGGTGCTTCAGATTGAAAAAGATATTCATAAGCTGACGGTTGATATCACAGCCCGGACTGACTATGAAACCGATTCCTACCATAAACTGATTTCGGATTTATCAGAAAAGAGCGATCGGTATGAAATGCTGGGTGGCCGGAATCGTGAAGCAGAGATTGAGCAAACGCTGATCGGACTTGGATTTGAGCGCAGCGATTTCGAAAGGGCCACCGCTGAATTCTCGGGCGGCTGGCGTATGCGTATCGAGCTGGCCAAAATCCTTCTTCAAAAGCCGGATGTTTTATTGCTTGATGAGCCCACCAACCATCTCGATATCGAATCGATCCAGTGGCTCGAGGATTATCTTAGAGATTTCAGGGGAGCCGTTCTCCTCATATCACACGACAGAACTTTTCTCGACCGGGTCACCAAACGCACGGTAGAGATAACTTTAGGCCGGCTGGCCGATTACCGGGTGCCCTATTCAGAATTCCTTAAGCTGCGTGCTGAAAGGCGCGAGCAGCAGTTTGCGGCCTATACGAATCAGAAAAAAAAGATTGACGATACCGAGAAGTTTATTGAGCGATTCCGGTATAAAGCCAGCAAATCGGTGCAGGTGCAATCCAGAATCAAACAGCTGGCTAAAATTGACCGGATTGAGATCGATGAGATTGACGGATCTTCCATCCACATTAAATTTCCACCTGCTCCTCATGCCGGAACCATCCTTGTTGAAGCCGAAGATGTCAGCAAAAGTTACGGTTCGACTCACGTTCTCGACAAAATAGAAATGATTATCCATCGCGGAGAAAAGGTTGCCTTTGTGGGTCGCAACGGAGAAGGTAAAACCACTATGGCCAGAATTATCATGGGCGAGCTGGAATATGAAGGAAACTGCAAGTTAGGCCACAACCTGAAGATTGGCTATTATGCCCAGAATCAGGCAGATGTGTTAGATTCCGTCAAAACTGTTCTGGAAACTATTGATTATGTTGCCCTTGGGGATATCCGGACTAAAATGCGGGATATCCTTGGTGCGTTCCTCTTTAGTGGTGATGATATTGACAAGAAAGTATCAGTACTCTCAGGAGGAGAAAGATCGCGTCTGGCCCTGGCTTGCCTGCTGATGGAACCAAAGAACCTCCTGGTATTGGATGAGCCCACGAACCACCTGGATTTACGTTCTAAGCAGGTTTTGAAAGAAGCCCTTTTAAAATTCAACGGTTCGCTGATCCTGGTATCACACGACAGGGATTTCCTGGATGGTTTGGTCACCAAGATATTTGAATTCCGGGGCAGGAAAGTAAAAGAACATCCGGGTGACATTTTCGAATTCCTGAATAAAAAGAGACTGAGCACGCTGAAAGAGATTGAGCGGAAAGATGTGGTTCAGAAGCAGGAACAGAAGATCAGGCAGGAGCAGATGCAATTGGTGAATCCTGCGATCATCGTTACTCTCCCCGACAATAAGCAGAAATACGAAGAGAAGAAGGAGGTCGACCGTCAGAAGCGCAAGTTAGCCACACGGATTGCCAAAGCTGAAGAGAGAATTGCAGATCTCGAAAAGCGCATTCATCTGATCGAGATGTTTTTAGCCGATCCAAAAAGCATGGCTGCCAATGCCGGTGCAGATCCTTACGTTGAATACGAGCAGCTCAAAAAAGAGCTCAGTTTGGCGATGGAACAGTGGGAAGAGGCGCATGAAGAAAGACTATAAGACAAGAAGACTATAAGACTGTAAGACGAGAAGATGAGAAGACGAGATTTTTATTTTTGTATTTTTAAACAAATAAGATAACCCATGAAAAATAAACTAACCTGTTTGATTATCAGTCTGGCACTATTCTCAGGCGGATGCAAGAAAGATGTTCTGGAACTTCCCGAAGCTCTGACAACCTCAAAAACGAACCTGGTTTCAGCATTTGAAAGTCTTAACTCAAGAATGGCGGCGGCCGCTAATTACTTGGTGTCCGTTAACATGGATACAACATTGATCCGGACAAAGATGCTAGAACTTGTTAATGGGGCTTCTAATATTGAGGAGTTTTCCTGGGTTACTCCACAGGGAATATTGAAAATTATCGAACCATCAATATATTATGGTTCCCAAGGAGCTGATATCAGTCAGCAGGATCATATTATCAAGGCTTTTGAAACGAAAAAACCTGTCCTTAGTCAACAGTTTCTGGCCGTGGAAGGTTTTTATGCCGCAGTGGACATCCACCCGATCCTGGATAATAAAACTGTTTTAGGTGGGATAACTGCACTCTTCATAACAGAAGAGTTTTTAGCGAATATTATGGAACCTCTGCTTCTGGGTCAGGACTTTGAACTTTGGGTAATGGAAAAGGGAGGAAGGATGTTATACAATCAAGATGCTTATGAAATCGGGCTGAATCTGTTTACCGATCCATTATATAAAGATTTTCCTGAATTGGTTACTGCAGCCGGGAAAATCGATACTGAAGAAAGTGGAACAACCCACTATTCTTTCTATAAAACAGGAACGTCGGAGCCTGTAACAAAGCTCACCTACTGGACCACTTTTGAACTATATGGTGCACAATGGAAATTGGTTTGGGTAAAACCGGAATAATCCGGTTCACTGAAAGACGCAAGTATGCGTCTCTACATCGTTCATTTGCCAGGGTTTCGGTCCTATCATACCCACACCTCACACCCAAACCCACACCTGTTTCGCTGCTCGCTTCGCAGGCAGCGGACCGAGAAACCGTAACTCTTGGCGTCGTTGTCCCGGTCCACACCATCGAAAAGGTTCTCAGCCATATAAACTTGTGTCCCAATCCGATTCCATTTATAAATATGATTATCACGGGAATCCTTGAAGGTTCCGTCTTTGGAATTATGAAATGGATCTTTGCCGCATCCAACAATCAGAAGAGCAAAAATCATAGATAAAAAGCCAATCTTTTTATTCACAGAGTTAATTATTTTAGTAAAAAATTAATTCGATTGTCAGTTGTCGGTTGTCCCGCAGGAGTTCACTCCCTTCTCCCGTGAGCGGAGCGAGCGCACCCACACGCACACCCACTTCGGGGGTGAGGTGGATTATCGGTTATCAGATGCAACTCGGTATAGCGTCAAGGGGTCCCCGCCTTCGCGGGGATGACAATGCTCCGAGTTTGGATTTTGAGGTTTTGGGGGTTGGAGTTTATTTGTTTTTTTGGGGTTTGTTATTTGTGGAACTCCGCTGCCGCACCGCCTCAAAAAGGATCACCGAGGCCGCAGCCGATACGTTTAATGATGCGATCTTTCCAAGCATAGGAATACGCACCTCCTGATCGCATAAAGCAAGGATATTGGGACTGATACCATGATCTTCGGCGCCGAGGATCAGCGCCATCGGGGATTTAAAATCGGCGTCGTAAAAGAGAACATCCGTTTTTTCAGTGGCTCCGGTAATTTTCAGACCGGCATTTTTAAGGTATTTGATGCTGCGGATCAGATCGGGGGTGCGGCATACCGGAATAATGGCGAGTGCACCGGCTGAAGTTTTCATCGAATCGGGGTTAATCTGGGCTACGCCCTTTTCAGGAATCAGTATGGCATCGGCCCCGGCGGCTTCGGCTGAACGGGCTATGGCACCCAGGTTCCGGACATCCGTGATCCCGTCAAGAATAACGACCAGCGGATCCCTTCCATCCTCGAAAACCCGGGCAACTACCTCCTCAAAAGGCAGATAGGTAACGATAGAGGTAATAGCGATTATCCCCTGATGATTCTTTTGCGTCATCCTGTTGAGTTTCTCAACCGGAACGTACTGAAATGGTATTCCGGATTGCCGGATCAGATGAAGGAGTGCATAAACTCCGTCACCCTGCAATCCTTTTTTGATCATTACTCTCTCGATGGTGCGTCCGGCTTCTATGGCCTCCTGAACAGGCCTCAGCCCGAAAATATAATCTTGTTGTTCCATTACATGCTAAATATTTTCCCTCGTCGCCAGGAATCAACTGCTTTGTTCCAGATGGGTCGGAATTCCTCTTTTCTTTTTAATTTAAAATCATTTCCGATCCAATAATCATCAGTCAGATTGAATTCAAAGGTAATCTTCTCTCCGGTTTCGGAAGCCTCATAGTACCAGGTTTCCCGGGTTTCGGTTCTTTCTATCGACAATGGAGGTCCCAGCAGCAAATAAATCATGCCCCGGTCGGTCTTCCATCCTTGCTTGCTGGATGGGAAATAGAGGTTGGCAAAAACCACACGGTTATAGTAAACCCGGATCAGATCGCGCGCATTGCCAAAAGTTTTTCCTTTATCGAGCCAGAATTGATCTACAGCTCCTTTCAGATCAGGATTAGGTATCAGTTTCTGATATTCTTCATGCGTGGTAATATATTGCAAAGGAGGCAGCATATCTTCCGGCTGTGTTACCTGGGGATAACGATCGCCAAACTGGGTCAGGCACAATCCCTTTGCTATATCCGGTTTAAAATGAAAAACATAGATACCTTGTCCCCCAAGCTTATACAGCAATTGTTCCGAATAGGCCATGTAAAAGGTTGAATCCGGCAAGGGAATATTATCGGGCTGTTCATCAAGCGAAAAAGGCGGAAGCGGCAAAATATTCCGTGGCGGAAAAACCGAGATATACACACGCTCCGACTTGCTATTTTGCTTAATCAGCCGGAATGATTCACCCGGATAAAAGAACTGCTCAAAAGCAACTTTATTCTCCGGATAACTCAGCACCAACCAATCCTGCTGATTTTCGGGCTGAAATCGATCCACAAGAATCCGGTCCCTTACTAAAGACTGGCGGATCTGGTCCTCGAGAGTTATGTCGAGGAGATATGTTTTGCCCGGGGTGGTTGAAAGTTTAACCGATGCCATAATCTGGTCCGATAACGATTCCCGGTCGATCACAAATTGCTGAGTATCCCGTTGGGCAATTTCATTATTGGCCAGGGAACTGTAAAGGGTGTATATTACTCTTAGCCGTGCCTGGTTTTTAACTTGCGGATTAGCCTGATTAAAAACAACTTCACTGGTCAGAAACTTAAGAAACAGAATACTTTCAGTTTCGGAGGAATGGTAAATTTTATATTGCGGATGCAGGATGGTCTTCCCTGGATTGTACAGTAATAATTGCGATGAAGCCTTATTGGTCACCGGACGAAGAGAAAGGCAAGAAGAAAAGACAAAGATAGAAACGAAAAGAAAAAGATAAGACAACCGAGAACATATTAACTTCATCACCAGTGATTTATCGGATTAATGGCTAATTGCAGATTAAAATATCGCGGGTCGCCTGACACTTCTTTGTCAACCCATTCCGGCCATTCAGGATTTTCTGAATCTGCATTCAATTCCACTTCAGTAAGAATAAGCCCCTCATTATCACCCAGAAACTCATCCACCTCCCAATTATAGCCCTTATGCCTGATCACATAACGTCGTTTAAGAATTAATGGGGTTCCGGCCAGTTGAATGATTTCCAGGCCATCATTCAACGGAACGTAATACTCAAATTCTTTGCGCGAAATTCCTTTAGATTCTCCCTTGATGGTAATCAAAGCCTTGTGGTCTGCGATACGGATACGGACGGTGCATTTAGGATCTGTTGAAAGATAGGCCTGTTGAATAAAAATAGCATTCACAGGATTGTATAGCTCCTGCCAGAGGGTTTTTTTTACCAGGAACTTACGTTCGATTTCCACTTTGATTAGTTGGTGGGTTGGTGGGTTGATTAGTTGATGTGGTACTATGTGTCATTATCAATTGCCACTAGATCTATCTAGTGGATATCATTGTAATTCTGTAGATTAAGGCCTTTAGGCCAATTTTTTTTGCTATTTTGGTTCAAATATATCAAACAATTCAGAATATTGGGCTAAAGCCCATATAACTCACTGTCAATCTGTCCACTAGCTAAAGCTAGTGGCAACTTATAAGGGGCACCCTGGTAAATGAAGCCTTCGTTAACCTGCAACCTGCAACAATCATAACCATCACAACAACCATAACCATCACAACAACCATAACAATCACAACAGACAATCGGCAACATGTCAACCCATCAACCCATAAACCCATCCCTGCTGCTCAGCTGTTTAAAATCCGCACCGGTAGGATTCTGGAAAACACGGAGTTCGAATTCAGGTATAACAGCCAGAACATGATCGAATATATCGGATTGAATATTCTCGTAAATTTCCCAAGCCTTTTCGCTGGTAAAACCATAGATCTCAATTGGAATTCCACGGTCGGTTGGTTGAAGCTGGCGAACCATAGTGGTCATTTCATGTTGAATATCAGGATGTTCCTTTAAATAGCATTCAAGATATTTCCTAAAAACACCCAAGTTGGTTAATCGCATTCCGTTTGCAACTGACTGATCGGCATCCGAATATTTTCGGTTCAGCTCAGCCAATTCAGCTCTTTTTGATTTAATATAATCCGAAATCAGATGAATCTTCTCCAGACGTTCAAGAAGTTCTTCTGAACAGATATGGACTGTACCCATATCGATATTAACGAATCGCTTGATACGGCGGCCATTGGATTCTTCCATACCCCTCCAGTTCTGGACCGATTCAGATACTAGTGAATAGGTGGGCATGGTGGTTATCGATTTATCCCAGTTTTCGACCTTCACTGTATTGACTGTGATATCGAGAATGGTTCCATCGGCATTCCTTGACGGGATGGTAACCCAATCGCCTATCCTGACCATCTTGTTAACTGTCAATTGGATAGAAGCCATCAATCCGAGAAGGGTATCCCGGAAAACGATAACCAGTACGGCCATAAAGGCACCTAAGCCGGTAAAGAAACCTTTGAGCTCAAATCCGAAGACCGTTGAGAGGATCCAGATTGCGGCAATCAGAACGACCATGAATTGAACAACCTGGACATACCCTCTGATCGGCACCCTGCCTGAAATATCCATATGCATATAGATAGCCATTAATGCGCTCAGACTGGTAAGGATCACCGCAGCACCGATGATGATCATGTAAATAGCAGTGGCTTTCTGTGAGTAATCGATGAATGCTTTTAAAACTGCATCGGGTTCTACCGAATCCACGAAATAGACCCCTTTTAAAATGTGGGGCAGCATGTAATAAATAACAACGGCCGGCACAAAATGGGCGATCCGCCTGTAAACCCCCTTCTCCAGCAAAATATCATCAAAAGGATTCTCAGTCCGTTTAACTAAACGGTGAATAAAGACTTTGATAATACTTCTGGTGAGGCGATCTATTGCAAAACACACCAGGAATAATAAAAACAACGAGATTGCAAGATGCAAAAACTGACCAAAGGCACCCGTTAAGCCCCAGGTTTCAAGCCAATCAGACAAATGCTTGAACATTATTTTCAGATTATCACCCATATATGTTGTAAAGAATTGGTTTTAGCTTTGACAAAAATACATAGTAATTTACCTTTACCATTGGTATTTACCAAAAAAGGAACCCATGAATAAGTTATTTCTACTGTTATTGGTGAGTGCAGCTCTAAGTTTGCAGGCTCAAATCAAATATGAAGATTATTTTACTGACAACACCCTTCGGTTTGATTACAACCGCTGTGGTACAGCAATTACCGAGCAAATCGGCTTCGAGCAGATGAAGCAGGAAGGTAAATGGTCAGGTCCCCGCAACCACCTGATTGATCCGTTTGAATGGGGTGAATACCGGGTGGAACTGTTCGACAAGGCTACCAAAAAGTTGATTTTCTCGCGAGGATATGCCGGTTTGTACAGCGAATGGCAATCAACTGCCGAGTCAAAAGTTACTTCCAGGTGCTTTTATGAAACAGTACTTGTACCCTTTCCAAAAAAACCGGTCACGCTGCAACTTTACAGCCGCAACCGCAAAACAAAACTTGTTAAAACATTTGAATATCAGATCGATCCAACTAATTATTTTATAAGCAAGGAAACTGGTCCGGTATACAAATCCTACATGGTACACGATTCGGGTGATCCTTCCAAAAAAATTGATGTGGTATTTATTCCGGATGGATTCACTGCAGGAGAGATGGACAAATTTCGCGAAGCCGTCAAGAGTTTCTCAAAAGGCTTGCTGGATACCCCGCCCTTTACAGCTGCTGAGGATCAATTCAATTGCTGGTTGGTTGAAGCGCCCTCGGCCGAATCCGGAACGGACATTCCTGCCAAAGGAATTTACAAAAACACCCTGCTTAATACGAGTTTTTACACATTCGACAGCGAACGATACAACATGACCTTTGATATTAAATCGGTTCGCGATGTTGCAGCCAATGTACCTTATGACATTATCATTATTCTGGTCAATTCAGAGAAATACGGTGGTGGCGGGGTATATAACTATTATGGTTGCTTCACTGCCTTCAACAAGCAATCGATCGGCGTATTCGTTCATGAATTCGGACATACCTTCACCTGGCTGGCTGATGAGTATTATACCAGTGATGTCGCTTATCAGGATTATATCGATATGACCGTTGAACCGATACAGCCCAACGTCACCAACCTGGTTGATTTCGGCAAAAAATGGAAGCAAATGATCAAGCCTGGAACATCAATCCCCACCCCACGGAAGCCTGAATTTGAAGGGGTCTTGGGTGCTTATGAAGGCGGCCTGTACAGTGCAAAAGGCATTTACTGTCCGATGGCCAAATGCAAAATGAACTGGCTTGGTGATCCGTTTTGCCCGGTTTGTTCGAAGACGATTAAGGATATGATTAACTACTACACTAAATAGTAATTATGCTCTCTGCGGTAGCTAATTATATGAACCTCTCGCGCTTCTGTAAGCTCGTCAAGCCCCCCAGCAGCGCCAGCACGATCCCTGCAAACAGGATCACTCGGTTGTCCTGAACAATTGATTTCCAGGCATTTTCACTCATTCCGGTAGGGGTATTGAACGGGTTAAGAAAAATGTTCCATTTGCTGTTTTGGATAACTGCCATGAGGGCTATGAAAAATACCCCGATTATAATCATCACGACACCGGTACCGATACCGTTTTTGATAAAAGTAGATAGAAGGAAAGCCAGAGTTCCCATGAAAAAGATCGGGAACATCAGGTGCCAGGCCATGTTAAAAACTGGAAAAGGCAGCAGCGCCCAGGAGCAAAAGATCCCCAGTAGCAAGAGGATAAAGAAAACTACGAAATAGATCAGGATCAGTCTTACAAGCCATACTTTGTAACGGTAATCCGGGATCCCGAAAAGGATCTCCAGTACCCGGGTATCCTCATCGTTTTGAATTCCGAAAACTGTGGGATAAAAAACCAGAAGAAGACCCGGATACAAAAGCAGGTTAAATATAGTCCCGGCATCAATTTTACCTCTGGAAAAGAGGGTAATCAGTAATACCCCGACAAAGAAGGCCAGTGAAGCCAGCAAAAACCAAATAAACTTATTGGCGAAGATAATCTTGAGATTATATCGGACCATATTGAAGATCCAGTTCCAGATTAATGCAACTCGGTTACTTTTCATATCAGATCGCTTTCTTCAACATCCATAAATAAGAATCCTCAAGCAAAGGCTGAACCGGTATGGCATCTGGTGACGGTTTGCTTTCAGCCAGCAGGCGCACACGTATATTCTGACCGTCGCGCATATGATGAACTATTTTGTAAAGTTCTGACAGCCGGTCAAACTCGGCCATACTCACCTCAACCTGCCATACATGTCCCTTGGCGGTAAGGGCCATATCTTCCGGTGGTCCCAGGAATACCATATCACCTTTATCAAGAACTGCCACCTGGTGACAGGAGCTCGAAATATCCTCGATAATATGAGTTGAAAAGATGACAACCCGCTCGCGTGATAATTCCACTAAAAGGTTCCTGAACCGGATCCTCTCCCGCGGATCAAGTCCCGCGGTAGGTTCATCAACAACCAGAATCCTGGGCAGGTGTAGCAATATCTGGGCAATCCCGATACGCTGTTTCATACCGCCGGAATAGCTCCCGATTTTTTCATCCTTATGTTCAATCATGTGAACCGAACTCAAAACAAAATCAACCCGCTTTTCGCGTTCATCAGGATATTTTAATCCCTTGAGAATCCCCTGGTAGTTAAGATATTCACCTGCAGTCATATTCTCATACATTCCAAATTCCTGCGGCAGATACCCGATCAAACCCTGCAATTCTTCGCGTTTTTCCTGGGTATCCACCCCGCTGATCCATATTTTCCCATAGCTCTGTTCGAAAATTCCACAGATAATTCTCATCAGAGTGGTTTTGCCAGCTCCGTTTGGTCCGAGCAATCCGAACATCCCCTGCCCGATTTCCATGGAAACACCGCGCAAAGCTTTAAATGGTTTCTTCTTTTTACCGATCACCGGTATCGACTGTACCATTCGGTACCAGCCCCTGCGGATTCTTCCAAACCGGCCGGTGATGCGGTTCACGTTAACTTTTTCGCGCGCCAGTCGGGCGGAAGTTGTGAAAACAATGAGCGCAAGATACCAGGCCAATCCGATCAGCACATCCAGAGCCACATTTTTCCAGCGTATCTGATAAAGTATTATACTGAATGCCGGGAAACCCCAGAATATCAGTCCGTACATGAACTGGTTAAACTTGTTGATCAAACCCGCAGGTTTAATATATCTGAGATAAATCCTGATCGGCTCATAGATGGTAAGAATCATAAAGTAAATCGGAATACTGAGCAGAAATATCCAGAAACCGGATTCCAGGAAGAAATAGACAAAGTAAATCATGAAACCCAGGATTGGCAATTGCCACAAGATATCATCGAGATCTTTCCATGATTTAATTTCCTTTTCCATGCCCTTACGCTTACGGATAGCTAATCCAGCCTTCCACTGCCGGGTAAACCGTCCGTCGCGTTCGTAAATCTTGACCAGGTTTTGTATCCGGATGATAATGGATTCATCCATCGGAATAACGGTATCGCTGGCTTTACGCAGACTATTCATCACAAACCAGATAGAAGCCGGAACACCGATAATGGTCAATAATATGGTTATCGCCTGCCAGAGAACCGAATCGATTCCAAAATAAATCAGGGCAGTAAGTCCAATCATCAGACCGTACATGACCAACTTCACCACAAGCTTCTGATCTTTCATCCATTCCAGTGCATTTTCCAGCCCGGAGTAGAATGTGGGTATAAAAACCAGTGTCAGAAGTGTACTAAGTGTTAAACCCCCAATAACTGTAATGGCAAACGGGGCCCCGATCAAACTTACATATTCGGATTGACCCATTGCCATAGGAACCATGGCCACCACTGTAGTGCCAGCCGTTATCAGAATCGGGCGCAAGCGGGCCAGTCCGGCAACCATCAGGGCCCGGGTTTTCCGGTGACCATTCTTACGCAATATTTTGGTATAATCAATCAGGATAATCCCGTTGTTTACCACGATTCCTACGAGGATTATAAAGCCGGTAAGTGTACTGGCGTTGATCAGCGAAGTTTTTGTGAACAGTATGGCCAGAAATGAACCGATACCTGCCAGCGGGATGGATAGGAGCAGCACAAAAGGTACACTGTATGATTCAAAAACCGCAGCCATTATCATGTAAATCAAAACAAAGGCAGCAACGATCAGGAAATAGAAATCCTGGAACTGATTGGCTTCATGTTGAACTTCAACAGCGACACCTGCAGGAATCTTCATACTGGCAATCAGATTATCGACATCCGCCCGGGCAGCCTCAAGCAGCGGTTTTGATCCATTGGTTTCCGCGTCGAACCGATAGGTCAACTGTATCTGTTTTTCCTGATTTAACCGGTTTATGGTACCCATGCCAAAGGCGAAATAAACCTTGGCAAGGTCGGTCAGCCGATGCTGGCTCCCGTCAATCGAAGGAATATCCATGCTCTGCAGATCTGCCATCGTCCGGGTTTTGTTTTTATCCACGATAACTTTATCGTATTTGATCAGGATGTCATATTCTTCCGTCCCCTCTTTGAATTTAACACCCGTACTGACTTCGGTAGGGAAAGAACTTAATTCCGACATTACAGAAGAGAGGGCCACATTACGTTCACCCATCTCACGGGTATTAAAAGCCATTCTCACCTCGGGACGGTTATCCTGAACACCGACAGTTGCCTGCACGATCGTAGTCATGTCGTCGAGATAATACTTTACATCCTCAGCAACAGCCTTCATCAGATCGAAGTTCTGTCCTTTGACAATAACTTTCTCTTGTTGCGTTCCAATACCCATTAAGCTCTCGAGACCTCCGGCACCAGAAGCCCCGCCCCCCCCGACCCCTCCGCCGGAGAAACCGGAACTCGAGGAGAACTGTTGAAACTCATAAGTAACCTGGGGGATGTTCTTGATCCTGTTCTCGATATCGGATTTAATCTCAGGAAGCTTGCGGTCCTTGATCTTTTCGAAATCTTCAACCAATTTAATACTCACTGTTGCCTGGGCCTCTTGTGTAGAGGTTACAATATCCTCCTTTTCGGCAAGATCCATCAACCGCTCTTCGATTGTTCTCACAGCAAGGTCAGTTGCATCCAGCGTTGTTCCCTGGGGCATGGTTATAGCAATCCTTAACTCCCGGGTTTGTGCTTCCTTCAGGGAGTTATTGGAAAGTGCCAGTGCGGCAAACAAGGTGACAAAGAAGATTACCATGGCACCGATAATGGTAACTGCAGGATTGCGAATACTGGTCTTTAGAATCAGCAAATAAATCTGAATCAATCGCTTATGCAAGGAAATTTTTTCAAAAATCTGAGGGCCCTTGTGCGGTTGGCGTACCAGGGTAAGATGGGTAAGCATCGGAATTAAGAGCAATGCCACCATCATTGAAACCAATAGGGTGGAAATGATCGATATTCCAATATTGGTACCCAACATCCTGATCGCGAAATTGTCCGCAAAAAGAAACGGCAGGAAGACGGTCACGGTAGTCAGGGTCGACGCCACGATTGAACGCCATACCTCAGTGGTACCATGGGTAACCGCAATATCAGGCAATTCCCCCTTCGACGCATGCCTGTATACGTTTTCGAGCACCACCACACTATTATCCACCAGCATGCCGATTGCCAGAGCCATACCAACCAGGGTAAGGCTGTTAAGGGTTAATCCGGCAGCATAGAAAAAGTTAAAGGCGATATAAACCGATACCGGTATCGCCAGTGCAATAGATAAAACGAGCCTGACATTTTTCAGGAATATCCATAGAATGAAAATGGCCAGCAAGCCGCCCGTAATCGCCAGGTTGATGATTGAATCGATGTTTTTCTCCATGGTTTCAGCCATGTTCTCCTGAATCTTGATTTCAACCTCCAGGGGTCCGAACTCCTTATTCAGCTGGTCGACCAATGTTTTCACCGAATGCGAAATATCGATTATATTAACCTGAGAATCGGCAACGAGGTTCATGGTGACTGATTCCAAACCGTTCACACGGGCGTAGGAAGTTTTTTCCTTAACCCCGAAATAAACTGAAGCCACATCACGAAGGAGAACCGGGCCTGCTTCTTTTATAACGATATTCTCAATTTCACGGGTATCAACATATTCGGCCGTAACATGGACGAAATACATTTTGTTTCCAGAGAAGGCGCGGCCTGCAAAGGTCCGGTCGCGGCCATTCTGAGCAATTGCATTCCGCACCTGAAAAGGAGTGATGCCATAGGCTTCACAGGCATCCTTGTTGAGGGTAATTTCAAGGGTTTTCTCCTGCCCTCCGAATACAGTAACACCGGCAATTCCATCAACATTTTCAAGTCGCGGCGTTATTTTCTCGTCAGTAATCTGGCGAATGCGATTTGCCCCTCCTGATCCCCTGACTTCCAAAGCCATAACCTGGTTTGCTGCCTGCTGCAAATCAACTTTCAGAACCGTGACGGTGAATTCGGTTGGCAAAGTGGCCTTCACTTCATCTATCCGTTCCTGCAATTTGAGCTGGGCATATTTCAGGTTCGTTTTGGGCTCATAAGCAACAGTAATGGTTCCTCTTCGCTGCGATGCGGTGGAAGTAAGCTCCTTGATTCCGGGAAGTCCGCCCACTGCGCCTTCCAGCGGGATCACAGCCTGCTTTTCCATGTAGCCGGGGTCAACCTCAGTCTGGGAGAACACCTGCACCACAAGGTACGGCATCTCTGCATTCGGGAAGAGTTCGATCTTTAGCTGACGGTAAGATACTATTCCAAGTATCGTTAGCCCGAGAAAAATCATCGAGATCAGAACCTTCCGTGTTACAATCATCCTCATCTGGTTTTCTCCTTAGCTAATTGGTGCGTTGGAATATTTTTTCCCTGAAGTCAGTCGGTCGAGGACATCATAAAAGCAAGGAATCACTATCAGGGTAAGGAGAGTGCTGGTTACCAAACCGCCAATCACGGCAAGAGCCATCGGCGCTCTCAGCGAAACACTTTGTCCAAACCCGATCGTCATCGGCAATAATCCCAAAATAGTAGTCAGACTGGTCATCAGGATCGGTCTGATCCTTTGGAGACCTGCCTGTAAAATAGCATCATGCCTGTTCAATCCATTCAATCTCAGATGATTAATAGCATCCACCAGGATTATGGCATTATTTACCGCAATTCCCGCCAGCATTATGATGCCGATATAAGCCATCATGTTAAAAGACATCCCCAGGAAAAAGAAGAGGAGCACGGTTCCAACTCCCGCAAGCGGGATAGTGAGCATGATGGTGAATGGATGAACCAAAGATTCGAATTGTGAGGCGAGTACCATATAAACCAGAACCAGCGACAGGATCAATGCAAAACCGAGGTTTTTCATCGACTCCTTGCGCTTCAGCTCCTCCCCGGCCTGGCGAATGGTGTATCCCGGAGGCAGAACAACCTTCTTAAGATTCTGATCAAGATTCTTGATTACCTGATCAACAGGTTTACCCTTTTTCAGCTGTGCGGAAATCTGACCGACCCGGTTCTGGTTAGTACGCAGGATTTCCTTTGGAGCTGTGACTTCACGGATATTGGCAACATCACCGAGCCTGATGGTATTGGATCCCACTTTCAGTGCGATATCCTGCAACTGACTAACATCCACATCCGGCAATTTCAGGCGGATTTCCGTCATCTCACCTTTGTAATCAAACTTACCGGCTGAAGTACCCGTCAATAATTGAGTAACCTGACTGGTTATCTGATCGATGGTTATGTTGTACATTCCGGCGCGGTAACGGTCGATAACCAGTTCCACTTCCGGTGCTCCGGGCTGTATGGACGATTCGATATTAAACAGATCGGTATTCCCCTGCATGATTGTTTCCACTTCACCGGTCAGGCGTTCAATCTGGTCGAAGTCCTTACCAACGACCTCAACCAATACCGGTGCCTCATCGGTTCCGAGAGTAGCCTGAAGGGCGGTTTCATCCTGCACAAAGCTGAATTCAATCTCAGGCATTGAAGCGAAAAGTTTTCCAAGGTCAGCCAGTAAAACATCACTGCTCCGATGTGCCTTCAATGTGAGGGAAATCTTTATGGAAGCTGTATTTTCATTTTCAAAAATGGATTTATCGGTAGAAGCACCAGCGGAAGGGCCAACCCTGGCGTACAGATTTTTTAGATCCTTCCCCAGCAATTCGCGGATCATCTCTTCAAGCGTTTTTACAGCCTGATCCGTACGAACCAACTGGGTACCCTCGGGTAACCTTACTTCAATAGTAAATTCTTTAGCTTCGGTTCTCGGCATGAATTCGCTGCCGATCGGTTTGATCAGCATGGCTGCCACACCCATAAGAATCAGTGAGATGGGAATAATCAACCATTTGAACTGTAAAAATTTATCCAGAACAGCCGGATACCATGTAAAGCCGATAGCTTTTACCTGCTTGGCTGCACTCACCGGCTTTATGAACCGTGCAAACAACATCGGGATAACCAATATGGCAACTACCAATGAACACATCAGTGAAAACGCAACTGTCCAGGCCTGGTCTTTAAACAATTCGCCGGATGCTCCATGGAGATAAACGATCGGAAGAAATACCACGATGGTGGTTAAAGTAGAAGCAGTAATGGCTCCGCCAACCTGCGAAGTTCCGGTTATCGCCGCCTCTTTGATGGTCATACCCCGCTCCAGGTTCCTGAAAATATTCTCAAGAACCACAATGGCATTATCCACCAGCATTCCTGCCCCAAGGGCAAGTCCTCCAAGGGTCATTATATTTAAAGTCAATCCATTAAAATACATCAGATTGAAGGTTGCAATAATGGAAATAGGAATGGCAACGCTGGCAATCAGGGTTGTACCGATCCTGCGAAGGAAAACGAACAGGATAAAGACAGCCAGAGCAATCCCAAGTAAAGCAGTGGATTCCACTTCATTGATTGCGGTTGATATAAAGGTCCCCTGATCCTGGATTATATCGAAGGTGTATCCCGGCAGTGATTTCTGGAGTTTTACAAACTCCTCTTTGAGTTGTTCAACTGCTTTTACCGTATTAAAACCAGGCTCTTTAAAAATAGCCAGGCCGATCGCGCGTTCTCCGTTAACCCTGACAATATTATCCGGTTCCTTATTTTTGAATTCAACTTTTGCTACGTCTTGCAGAAAAACAGGAACCCGGGTTCCGGCAGCCGATGTAGTAGTTGTTCCGGTTGTAACAGCGGTGGCCTGTTTAAATCCAACGATAAGCTGTGAAATATCGTTGAGATTCTCGAAAACGCTAACTCCTTTAATTACATACTGAGTGCCCATCTCAACGATGGATCCCCCTGAAACATTCCGGTTATAATTGGTAATCTGAGAAGTAATCTCGGCGGTTGTAATCCCAAATGCATTAAGCAGATAAGGGTTCGTACTGATCAGAACCTCTTTCTGTTCCTGGCCTTCCATCTGAACATCGGCAACACCCTCGAGCCTGACCAGCTCATTGCGGAGATAGTTTTCACCAATCTGCCGGAGTTCATCCATGTCGACCATTGTTTCATGGCGCATAGCCACGAGCATAACCGGCGATTGATTCGGATCATGCTGGGTTATCGTAAGTGAGGTGATATCAGTATTCTGGGAATAAGTGCCGAGAGATTTCTGAAGTTCCAGAAAGGCATCGTCCATATCCTTGTTCCAGGCATATTCAACTGTGATCTGTGAGGTACCAACCCGGGTCACAGAGGTAACTCCGGTAACCTGGCTTTGCCTGATACATACAGATTCGATCGGATCCACAAACAATTTCTCAACCTCTTCAGGAGGACGCTCACCCGCCTTGATCTCCACATAGATCCTCGGATTGTTCAGCTTCGGAAACAGATCCGTACCCAATTTACCAAAGGAAATGTATCCCAGCAGAACTACTGCCAGGATAAACATGGTAACTGTGACCGGGTATCTGACTGAAAACTCGGTAATCTTTCTCATGATAATTAGGATATGCCCGACTAACGGACGATTTTAACTTTTGAACGGTTTCCGAGGGTTTCAAAACCTTCAATCACAACCCGCTCATTTTTCTGCAAACCTTTAATAACCTCAACCGAATCGGGATTCTCCAAACCAGTCGTTATTACCCTTTCCATTGCAGTATTCTGATCGATAACGAAAACGGTTTTTCCACGCTGGCGTGAAACGATAATACTTTTTGGAATTACGATAGTACTGTCTTTTTTCTGAGTAATAATTTCTGCCTTGATATAACTTCCCGGCCGCAATTTCAGATCATCGTTGAGGATGGTCAGGGACCCTTTGAAATTCCGGGTATCCGGGCTGATAGCGGGAGACAGCTGACTGATCAACCCATACAATGTGTCATCAGGCAAGGCATAATTAAGTACTCTTACCTTCTGGTTTACAGATATATGTATCAGATCCTTCTCCGGCAGTTGAAATTCCATGTACAATTTCCTGTAATCCATTATCTTGACCAGAGATTGCCCGGTAGTCAGTTTATTACCGGAAGTGTAAAATGGCAGGTCGACGATCACACCGTCGAATGGGGCCTTTACCACCATCTTAGCCATTTGCAACTCGGCTGCAGCATGGGTATACCTGGCGTTTATTAACGTTGACTCAGATGTTTTGAGCTCACGAAGTGTGGCGCCCCCTTTATCATAGAGAGATTTTTGTTTTTCATATTCATTCTCGGATACATCGAGATTGAGCTTTTTTGAATCAATCTGAATACCATTAACATATTCTGCATCTTCAAACTTAACAATTACGTTGCCGGTAGAAACCCTGTCGCCCAGCGACCAGGGCCGTCCGGTGCGTGGATTGTTCTGCAACAGATACTTCCCGGACATCTCGGATTTTAACTCAACCTCACGCGTAGGATAAACGGTTCCGTTGGTCTCAATAAATTCTTCAATTGAAGAAGGCCGGATGTCAAGCACAGACACTGGTACAGCGATTTCAGTTTCAGCATCCGTTTGCTGGTTCTTACAACCGTTAACCGCTAGTATGGCGAATCCGGAAAACAGGAAGGTAATCAGGGAGTTTCGGTGGGATTTCATATCAGTTTATTTTTTTTAAATTCGGTTGGTACTATGGATGTTTTGGTTTCCCAATCATATAAGGTTTGAATTTTCATATTAAGAATTTCGAGCTTATAATTGATCTGAGCATTAATCAGATCAAGTTTCTTGGAAGAAAGCTGATTCTGGAAAAGGTTAAGGTCCATACCGGTTAAATCGCCGTTTATATAACGCTCATTATTGATATCGTAAGTAAGCTGTGCATTGCGCACGTTTTGCCCGGCAATGGTAATCTGGTTCAACAGGTTTTGCAGATTCCGGTAGGTTTGTCTCACAGTCTGGATAATCGTATTTCGTTGATCATCATAGTTTATCTGCTGAGTTTCAATACCCGTTTGTGAAGCTTTGATCCTGGCTTTGCGTTCACCCCAGTCGAAGATCGGAATTTGCAAACTCAAAGCAATTTGTTCATTATCAGTCGGAGCCGTAAAAATATGTCCAAAATTCTCATTATCCCCGAGGAGGCCTACCGAAAGAGAAAGGTTTCCGGCAAATTCATTGAAGGCCATGGTTTGAGTCAGGCTGGATTTGGCATTTTCAATGCTGATCTGCCGTTGCCTCAATTCCATCCGGTTTTCCAGGGCAAATTTGATGGCCTGATCAAGATCAACCGGCACCGAATCAACGACCGGATCAGCCAGCACATTCACTTCGTTGAAAATATCCATGCCAATCAGTATCTTGAAATTATCCTTAGCATTATCCAGCGAAACCTTAGTATTTTCCCAGGATGATTTACTGGAAGCCAGGTTTAACTCAGCCTGGTAAAGCTCTTCGAGTCTCGACAAACCTCCTTCAACCTTATTCTTTATAATCTCATAATTGGTTTTCTGATTATTATATTCCTCCAGCGTGATCTGCAGTCGCATCTGCTGGTTGTAAACGGCATAAAACTGCTGAGTAACTGATCGTTCCAACTGGAGCATCTGGATGTTATAACTGAGTTGGGAATTCTCAAATGACAATTGCAACGAATTCAATTCCAGCTTCATACGATTATAGGTAAACAGGGGCTGGTCAAACTGCAATCTGACATTATTATTGAATTTACTTGTGGTGTTTGCGTACTTCTCAATACTGCTTTGCTGCCAAAATAATGTATTCGTCAAAGAGACAGTTCCATCGGTCCATGGGAGCCTCTGGGAAATATTAAAATTACCCGAACTTTTCAAATTCTTGGTAGTATAGAACTGATTGTCAAGAGCATAGAAAACCCGGTCGTTACTATAGGTGATCGGATTTAAATTGACCCTGAAATTTGCTTTATATGAAGCTTCCGTAGCCATTAGCAATTGCTGTGTTTGTACCAGGTTTAACTGTACTATTTTGATATCCGGACTATTTTTTGATGCGATCAGCAATGCATCCTGCAACTTAACCAGTTGCTGCGCCCATAAAGATCCTGAGAATGCCAGGCCAAATAAAAGGGCAAATAAAACTGCTTTCTTATTCATAATTATTAAGGTTGTTTCAAACTTCAAACTATAAACTTCATTTTGCCCACTGCCTACTGCCAGGACGCAATTATGCGTCCCTACTGTTGTTTCACCCATTTTACGGCGTCTGCAACAACAGTACGGCCGGTATTTTTATCGTTCATCGTTACTTTTGCGGTATCTGCGGCAAAATAAAATGATCCCAACCGGTTCCATCCGGTTTCGGCCGTTTTAAGGGCGACGGTTACATCCTCCTTGCCTTCCGAATGAAAAACGGTAAAATGGTATTCATCGGAAATCTCAGGCATTCCGCCCTGACCACCACCCTGGGGACGCTGACCGCCTCCTCCGCCCATCCTTATTCCCATTCGGGCAATATTCGGGTTAACGTAGGTATAAACATCATAAAAGCCAGGCTTTTGTATTAAGGTCCGCCATTCCACGGAAAGATCCCCTTCCCCTGATTTAATATAAACGGCAGATCTTACAAAATCGCCATAGAATCCTGATTGAATAATCGGGGTCCAGAATGTCGGGGGCCGCCAGGTACGCATGCTTTCATAGGGCACATCCGGATTTTTCTTATTAATCCTTAACCATTTAACCATTCGGCTAACCGTTGCCGCACCCATTGTTGAAAATCCGATGTCCTCATTATCAACAACAATCTCACCCGGCTCACTCATGGTTAATATAAGGGTTATGGACTTCTGGCCTTCAATAGGTTCAAAGCCTTTAATCTGTTCAAGTTTTGGAAACGGATAGCTGATATTGTTCGGCAGATTAGTGGATATCATAGTATTAACCGACATGGCGCGCGGCTGCTCATCCAGCACATAACCCACCTGTAATGCCTGGCCTGCAGGAATAACCAGGAATTTGTCCGTAGCCGCATTTCTTCCTGCAAGGGCAAAACTAGCCCCACCTCTCATTCCGCCTCCCCCTCCGGCACCGCGGCCTCCACCCATACCACCCCGGCCACCGGCACGGAGGGTGATCTGCAAAAGACCGCTCTCTCTGGATGGATTGGAAACATCAAACAGCAACTGATACCGGGTGCGATCATCCTGTTGAACTTCAATAACACGAACATGTCCAATAAGATAACCCGGCAACTGATCATTTACATACCATTTGGCAGCCAGGGAATCAGCGTTAAATCCGAATTTGTTTTTAAAATCATCGGCAAATCTTACAAAATCAATGGTCTGATAGCAGGTCTTTGAAATCTCGTCCAGTATGAAAGGCATAAAATCTACAGACCCGGCAACCGCTTCCAGGTAGGTAAAGAAATATTTCCCTTTTGAATCGATAACCTGCCTGAGTGCGAGATTATCCATCTCGGTACTCAGAAGCTTTTTAAAAGATTTTTTCTGCAGCTCCATATTTGCCTGTTCTACAGGGCTTAATCCGCTCGTACCCATTCCAAATCCATACATCTGTGGATCACCGGTATTGCTCAGATAAGCTTCGATGGCCGTATTCAGTATAGGATACTGATCTGATCCAAGGTGATTGACGAAAGTAAAAAAATTAGGAAAAAGCGAGAATTTCTTATCTGTATCAACCAAAGTTACCTGACCTCCCATATTCAACCGTATTCGATTATCGGAGCTTCCAGGCATGAAATTATCGGAAATAAAATTCCGGAGAACACGCAGCTGAATCTCTTTTTCAGTGAGCGACTCCTCATTTTGTTTGCTCCTCTTTACCGTTTGCCTCAATTCCTGCCCGAAACCCGCCCGGGTTAACATACTTCCCATTTCAGGAAACAGGATCATTTCTGGCTGGAGAAAGTCACGATGTTTTACCCATAATCTGGAGTAGGCATAAAACTGAACGGGAACTTCAATCAGACGCAACCTCGGGTAGGCATATTTTAATCCAAGCCTGCGTTCAAGATCCTGTTTCATGTCGCCCACAAACTTGGGCAGGGTATCAGAGATCGAATCGAGTACAGCACTGAAATAATCATGGTTTTTAATCACATTCAACTCAAAATCAACTCCGTCGGCAGTTAAAGTCATGGGTTTATAGGGACCGATAATGAGAGTCATTCCTGGCAGCGGGTTTTCCGGAGTGAAAACCCAGCTATTTCCTGCATTCTCAATTTTACCCTGCATGATCGGCTGAAGTCCGTTTTTAGTGTCTACCGTGGCCGTAAACTTGGTGAAGTTCCAGGTTGGCAGGATGGAAATAGTAGATCCATGAAGGACACCCGGCCGCGGATACCAGGCAGATTCGGGTGTAAGCAATACATATTCCGGTTCCAGAATCGCAAAACGTTTACGAATTGAAATCAGAAAATCCGGCCCCCATTTTTCGGCAGCCTGTTCTTCTTTAATATCCAAATTGCATACACGCTCATCAATAGATCCTTTATAAACAAACTCAGCCTGGATGCCCTGCCCTGCTGCAAGTTCAGCAGGCAAGGTTACAAATACCAGATGATCCTTCCTTTCGAAAGTTGTTTTCGCACCGCTTATCATCAGTTCCTCCAGGGTCAATCCGGGATTCAGTGAGAAAACAGTTTTGGAAATGCTCTCATGGGTTTGGTTGCTAAGTGTCATTTTTGCAGTTACACTTATGGTTCGCCCATGGTGTTTGATTAACAGGTTGCAGGCATCGAGATTTAATGCAGGTGCCTTATAATTTGTATCATCCAGAGCAATCATCGCCGTTCTGAAATGCAAATCCCGGACTGTGCTTCCCGTATAAGCTATAATCCCGCTGACACCGGCTACCGCAAGAATGATCGTCATTACCCAGGTCACTGATGTATGAAGTTTGGATTGAGGCAATCTTTTCATCAACAGGATACTTCCCGAAATAAAGGAAAGGCCCAACAGGAAATAAATCCCCCTCTGTATCAGCAGTTTCCCCTCAAATCCAAAACCAATCATATCCGAATGAACCAAAGGCAAACGGAAACCCATGAAATCAAATATAAAGTCGAACTTATCCTTGCCAAAAAACATTACCATTCCGGTATATCCAAGAAGGATTACCAATGCTATAGCCTGATTTTTAAAAACGGACATCACCATAAAGGAGAGCCCCAGAATGAAGATCAGTGAAGGCAAACTGATGATCAGCGGATAATAGAGGTAAGCCATCCAATTGACAGTCAGGTCGCCCATCACCAGATTAATGATCAGGGCCAGGATGAGGACCAGAATATTCAATACCATGAATACCGTAAGAATTCCGATGGTTTTTCCCCAAACGTAGGCCCAGTTGGTCATCGAACGGGTAAAAATAACTTCTGAAGTATCCAGTTTTTTATCTCTTTTCAGGAAATCCAGTGCCAGAAACATGGCAATAAAAGCCTGTGTAAGACTCAGTATGAGGATGTTGAAATAGGGAATATTGGCCGGAATACCTTTAACTGCCCAGTTGCCGCCATTATCATTGAGAATATTGAAGTTTATTCCAAAAAGGACCAGGAGGATCAAACCGCCGAATATTCTGAAGAACCAGCTTCTGAAAAGGATCAGCATTTCAAACCAGGCAATCGTTCCGATAGTTCTGATAGTTTTCATAATCAATACTTTTCTTGCGGTTCATTCAATACCAGTTCCATAAAATAGACATACGCATGTTCCAGGTTTGGTTCAATCGGAACTGAAGGATAATTACCTGTATGCTCAGCCACCACCTGAATATCCCAACCGTTGATGGAAGGAATAGTGGAAATCACATTATACTTCTCTTTAACATCTTCAAACTCCCGGTTTGAAACAGACATCTGGAAAACATGTCCGCGTGCCTGGGCCACCAGGTTATCAGGAGGTCCCTCAAAAACCAGTTTGCCCTTTTCAAGCAAAGCCATGCTGCGGCAGGTGCTGGAGATATCCCCGACAATATGGGTCGAAAGAATAATGATCATCTCTTTTTCGGTCATTTTTGAAAGAAGGTTCCTGAACCTGATTCGTTCATCCGGATCCAGACCGGTAGTTGGCTCATCCACGATCACGATTTTCGGATCTCCAATCAGTGCCTGGGCTATCCCGAGGCGCCTTTTCATACCACCCGACAGCTTACTGGCGCTCCGGTCGCGCGCTTCAAACAGGCCCACCTGCTCAAGCATCCGCTCCACCTCTTTGTTCCGGATGGAACGATTCTTTAATCCAGCCAGCCGGGCTGAATAATCGAGGAACTCCCAGGTACGGTATTTGGCAAAGAACCGGAAATCCTGGGGCAGATACCCCAGCAGCGTCCTGACCTGTTTACGATTTTTCTGCAAATCCATTCCATTTACCAGCACCTTGCCAGAGCTGGGCTTCATCAAAGTAACGAGTATCCGCATCAGCGTTGATTTACCGGCTCCGTTGGGTCCTAATAATCCGAACATGCCGTCATCGATCACGAGGTTAATATCCGAAAGGGCCTTATTGCCTCCCTTGTAAATCTTGTTTAGGTTTTCAATTCTGATTTCCACGTTTGAGTTTAAGATTTAGCTTTTGGATAAAGATAAACGGTTTAGGTTTAAATCCTGGGGTTGTTAAAAGATGTTAAATGAAAAACCGCAATGGGTAAGCCATTGCGGTTTTCAACATTCCTTATCAGAACCGGTTACTCTTTGACATCCTTCTTTTCCAGGTTGCGGCCCATATAAAAACCGGCCACCAGGCCTGAGCCCCCGCAGATAAAAATGATGCCAATTACCAACAACGAATAAACCGGCTGGTGGATCAGACCATTAAATAATACTGAGATCACACATCCAATGCCCATTCCAATGATCAGCATACCGGATTTCAGGGTAAATTTCACTCCCGATCCACGGTTGCTGCCCTTTAAGGATCTTGGTTCACGGATTGCTGAAAACAGGGCCGGATCGACACCCTTTTCAATCATCGCCATCCTTTCGCGGTTTCTCGTAGTGATAAACAGGTAGAAAACACCGAAAAGAGAGACGATAAATGCTACAAATACGAATGCTACTTCCATTTTATTTATGTTTAATTTACTCTTTTGACGCACCCTGCAGAATTCGGTTACAACTTTGTAACCTGATTTTACTTTCTTGCGTCTAAATAACGAATGCATGCAATAAATGATACCGATTGTATCCGGATGGTTCTCCGGGGTGAAAAGAGTTACTTTGCATTCCTTGTTGAGAAATACGGAGACAAAGCTTATAACCTCTGTTACAAAATACTGAGGAACAAAGAAGAAGCAAGCGACTCTGCACAGGAGGCTTTTATCAAAGCCTATGAGGCATTGCCAGGGTTCAAGCTTGACTCCGCTTTCTCCACCTGGTTTTACCGTATCATTTATAATACCTGTATCAGCAAAATCCGGAAAGATCGGTTCACTACAGGTTTTGAGCCTGAAGATGCTGTCTGGAACGACTTAGGGAATGACAACGAAGCAATCAGTCATCTCGACCTTGAGGATATACGAAAGTTACTTAAAGGTGCATATGAGGTACTTAATCCGGACGAGATCTTCCTGGCTGAACAGTTTTACCGGGAAGAGTGTTCCATTGAAGAGCTGGCCGGGATGACCGGCCTTAGCCAGAGCAACGTAAAAGTTAAGTTATTCCGTGCCAGGCAGAAAATGCACGAACAGATCAAGTCAGTTTTAAAAGAGGAGATCCATGTATGGCAAACAAAATGATTTCAGTAGAAGATCTTCACGACGATTTCCTGTCCGCCGTGATCCGGTCAGAAGAGCCGGTTCAGGTACCGGAAGGTTTCATGGATGAAGTAATGAACCGTATCAGCCTCATTACTGCTGTAAAAAAGGTCAAGCCCTATACCCCTCCTATTTGGTTGAAATGGGGAATCCCGGGGTTTATTCTTTCCTGTTTCATTGTTCTTTTATTATGGGGACCAAAAGAACCAATTAAATCAGGTTCAGGATTATCGCTTTTTGAAAAAATGTTATATGAAATAAATTCCTGGTTTACAGGTTTTAACATCAATATTCATTTCCCCGCCCTGAATCTTTCCGGAACTTTGGTGTGGGTTCTGGTGGGAGGAATAGTTCTCATCTGGAGTTTCTGGCTGCTATCCCGCTTTCTCGAGAAAAAGTACAGAACTGATCAATAGCAGGATCTACTTAGGAGCCAGTTTGTATAAAACCACTGCAATCGCTGCATACACGAAATTGGGAAGCCAAACAGCCAGCCAGGGTGAAAGATCACCTGCATTCGCAAATTCCTTGGAAATTTGCATGAACAGGATGTATGAAAAACTGAGAGCTATACCGAAGCCGATATGCATCCCGATACCCCCGCGAATTTTCCGGCTTGAAAGTGATACTCCGATGATGGTCAGAATAAAAACCGCAAACGGCCCGGCAAACCGATTATCCCGCTCGATCTCATAATAGACATCTCCATGCCCTCTCGATAATTCACGCTTGATGAATTTTTTCAACTGCGGGGTAGTCATGGCTTCCACTACATTGGCATTCCGGTTGAATTCATCGGGCGAAAGGTTAAGCGCGGAATCAATGGAAACACCGCTGGTTATGGTTTCTTTTATACCATCGATGTTACGGATCCAGTAATTCTGAATTTTCCAGGTTTTATTGATGGAGTCATAACGAATCGATTCAGCCATCAGTTTTGATTTTAAAATCCCTTTTTCAAATTTCTCGATAGAGAACTTGAGACCAAAGTTATTGCGGCGGGCAAAATTCTCGACATAAATAAAAACTCCTTCGTCGATTTGTTTGTGGATATCCCGTTCTGGTGACCCATATGCCTTGTCGAGATATTTGGCCTCGAATTCCAGACGGCTGATGCTGGTATACGGTATGAAATAATTCGAAAGTAAAAAACTTAGCCCTGCAATAAAAAAAGCTGAAACCATATAAGGAACCATCAATCGGCGATAACTTACCCCGGTAGACAAAATCGCCGTGATTTCACTGTGGACAGACATTTTTGAGGTAAAGAAAATTACCGACACGAAAACAAACAGATAGCTGAACAGGTTGGAAAAGAAGGGAATAAAATTGAGATAATATCGTAAAAGGATTTCACTCAAAGGTGCTTTATGATTGATAAAATCATCTACTTTTTCCGAAAAATCAAAAACAACTGCCACCAGAATAATCAGTCCGATCGCCAGGAAAAAGGTTCCCAGGAACTTACGGATGATATAGATATCAAGACGCTTCAGCACCATTTATAAACGGCTGCCAAGAGCCGGTAGTATTTTTGTTTTCCATTCGGTGAATTCACCCTTCAGCAGGTGGCTTCTGGCCTCACGCACGAGCCATAGGTAAAAGGCCAGGTTATGTATACTGGCAATCTGTGCTCCCAGCCTCTCACCGGAAATTATCAGATGCCGCAGATAGGCTTTCGAATAATATTGGTCCACATAGGAGTATCCATCCGGATCGATGGGTGAGAAATCGAACTTCCATTTCTCGTTTTTCATATTCAGTATACCATTCCGGGTGAAAAGCATCCCGTTGCGGCCATTCCGGGTTGGCATTACACAATCAAACATGTCCACCCCCCTGCTGATCGCTTCGAGGATATTGACCGGTGTTCCGACTCCCATGAGGTATCTGGGCTTATCGGCGGGTAAAATATCATTAACCACTTCGATCATCTCATACATCAGCTCTTCAGGTTCGCCAACCGAAAGGCCACCGATTGCATTGGCCGGCATACCCTGTTCAGCGATAAAACTGGCTGATCTTTCCCGGAAGTCGCGATTGACACTACCCTGTACAATGGGAAGAAAATACTGGTCGAACCCGTATAACGGTGCCATATTACGGAAATGTTTGATCCCGCGCAAGAGCCAGCTATGGGTTAGTTTCATTGATTCTCTCGCATATTTTTCATCGCACGGATAAGGAGTGCATTCATCTAAAGCCATAGTCAGGTCGCTGCCGATCATCCTCTGAATTTCCACCACTTTTTCAGGGCTGAAAAGATGCCTTGAGCCATCAATATGTGATGAAAACCAGGCACCTTCGGGGGTAAGCTTACGGTTGGCAGCCATACTGAATACCTGGTATCCGCCACTATCGGTAAGGATGGTGCGGTTCCAGTTCATAAAGCGATGCACTCCCCCGGCCTCCTGAAGAACCTCCATACCCGGCCGCAGATAAAGATGATAGGTGTTTGCAAGAATGACCGGAGCATCGATATCTTCGGCAAGTTCTCGCTGGTGAACAGCTTTCACGGTTGCTGCCGTGCCAACCGGCATAAAAATCGGTGTTGGAATATGGCCATGTGCAGTAGTAAAAATACCTGCCCTGGCTTTGCTCTGGGAATCTGAAGATTCTATACGGAAATTCATCGATCGCAAAATCGCAAAGATATGGTATTTTAAGACTATCTTTGATGGCCAAACTGGTCATGTCCTGTTGTTTAAGTTTTAAAAAATCTATGATTCAGATACTTACAGATTTATTTCTGGTTACATTAGACCACTGGACCGATTATCTGTTTTTATCCCTTGCAGGACTTGCGGTAATTGCCTGGGGTGTCCAGATTTTCTATTATTTCTATTTCTTTTTGCGGATTCACCGTTATCGTAAGGTTAATGAGAAACAGACCCTGGATCCGGTTTCTGTCATCATCTGTGCCAAAAATGAAGCCGAAAACCTCAGGGAGAACCTGCCTGTTGTTTTGGAACAGGAATATCCTGAATTCCAGGTTGTTGTTGTGAATGATGGTTCAAGTGATGATACATCGGCCGTTTTGGCTGACATGCAAAAAGCATATAAACATCTCTATGTTACAACAATAGAGCATACACATCCATATCCGCATGCAAAGAAACTGGCTCAAACCATCGGGGTGAAAGCAGCCAGGTTTGATCAGCTCTTATTCATCGATGCAGATTGCCGACCGGTCAGTGCTAATTGGATCGGTTGCATGCAATCAAATTTTCTTCCGAAAAAAGAAATTGTATTAGGCTACGGGGCCTACGAAAAGGAAAAGGGGCTGGTCAATATGTTTATACGGATGGATACGCTTTGGATCGCACAGCAATACTTCAGTTTTGCCATCCGCGGAATCCCTTACATGGGTGTCGGCCGTAATCTGGCCTACCGGAGATCCCTGTTTTTCAATAACAAGGGATTTGCCAACCAACTTCATCTCCAATCAGGTGACGATGATCTTTTTGTCAACCAGACAGCCAATAAAACCAATACCGCATTAGAAATTGATCCCGACAGCATAACGGTTTCCGAGCCCATGCATACTATGAACAGCTGGCTTCGTCAGAAAAGACGCCATCTCACCACTGGCCCGTATTATCATGCACTGCACCGTTTTCTGATCGGTCTCGAAATGGTCTCACGTGAGTATTTCTATGTCAGCCTGATCGTTCTATTGTCATTCTGGAAATTTCCGGGGTACCTCTTTCTCCTGCTGCTGTTTCGCTGGATCATGCACCTGTGGATTGTCAAGCTTACAATGAAACGGTTAAAAGAAGAAGGCATCTGGCTGTTTTCCCTGATTTACGATATCTTGATGCCAGCTATTTCGGGCTTCCTGATTCTGAAAACCAAATTAAAGAAAAACAATAAGTTCGCCTGGTAATGGTTTCTGATCTTTCCAATAAAGCCAAGCAGGACTATGCACTGGTTCAAAAAGCCCGGAGTGGCGATCAGCATGCTTTTGCCCAATTGCTAAGTCGCTATTGGGATTCCGTTTACTTCATGATCCTCAAGATGGCCCATAACAAAGATGATGCTGAGGATCTGACTATAGAAGCTTTCGGCAAAGCTTTTAAATTCATCCACAATTACGAGCCCGATTTCGCCTTCAGCACCTGGCTTTTCAAGATCGCCAATAATAACGCTATCGACTTTCTGAGAAAGCAGCACACCAAAACCATCTCCATCGACAGCCAGGGAAGAGATGCTGATGAAGATAACCCCGTTCAGCTGCAGTCGGATACACCCGATCCTGAGGAGGTTTTGATCCACAAACAGAAAACCGAATTCCTGAAGACCATCGTGAAGGAATTGAAGCCAAGATATTCCCGGTTGGTTCAACTCAGGTATTTTGAAGAATATTCGTATGAAGAGATTGCCGAAACCCTGAGCCTGCCTATCGGTACGGTCAAAGCACAATTGTTCAGGGCCAAAGAGCTGCTGTATCACATCATCATTTCAAAAGAAGTTTGAATTGAACCCGGTTGCCTCCCATTTTCAAAACCTGTCGCTGAAACAATTCGCTCAATTTGAACGGCTGGATGGACTGTACCGGTCGTGGAATGAAAAGATCAATGTGATATCAAGGAAAGATATTGATTACCTGTATCTTCATCATGTTTTACATTCCCTGTCAATAGCACGGTTTGTTTCACTGAAACCAGGAACAAAAGTACTCGATGCAGGTACCGGCGGCGGATTCCCGGGAATTCCCCTGGCAATTTATTTCCCGGAAGTTGAATTTACCCTCGTCGATTCCATTGCCAAGAAAATCAAGGTTGTTCAGTCTGTTTCTGACGAAATCGGACTGAAGAATATTCAGACCCGGTGGTGCCGGGCAGAAGAAATTGAACAGAAATTCGACTTTGTTATATCCAGAGCGGTTACTGCATTTCCTGAATTTGTCGCTTTGGTTGGAAAACTGATCAATCCGCGCGGGTTCAACGATATTCCAAACGGAATTATTTACCTGAAAGGGGGGGATATTGAAGATGAGATTCGTCAATTTGCGGGAAAAGTCAGAGTTCAGGAGGTTTCTGATTATTTTGAAGAAGAGTGTTTCGTGTCCAAAAAAATAATTTACTTCCCAATCGGATGAAACCGTTCAAGGTTTTTGTTTTTATTAAATAATCTTTATCTTTGCCATCCAATTTTTAGGGATACTTACGTAAAAGCGATACGATCATGAAAAGGACATTTCAACCTCACAACCGCAAAAGGAAGAACAAACACGGCTTTCGCGAAAGAATGGCAACTGTAGGCGGACGTGCTGTTTTGGCTAACCGTCGTGCCAAAGGACGCACAAAACTGACAGTATCCGACGAACCAAGGCATAAAGTATAGGGAAATTTCCTTATTGAAAATACCGATCCCCGCCAGCAACGGGGATTTTCTATTTGGTATGGTATACCTTGAACCAGGTGCTCTCTGCATTTACCTGCCGGGCTAAAGTATCAAGCAACTGAAGATAAAGGTAATCCGCCGATCGGCTGTCAACTGGCACCCGTTCTGTCGCTATCCATTTAACATTCACCTTCTCCACCAGAATAATTAAATCCTGCTTTTCAAGAATGTTTCGGGTTGATTTAATAACCCTTTTCTCATTCCCAACATATTCAGCAGCTTGCATCCAATCCAGTAGAAAAGGATTCTTAATGCCGAGCAACGGATAAATCAAAGCATTGTTCGGCCAAACAGCAAACCTTCTTTGGGGAGAACCAAACTCATTATAAAGTTTTTTAATTTCTGACAGATATTCCGACATAGCGGGTGAGATCCTCACACCAGCAAGGCCCGGGAAAATATTTCCACCCTGACATGTGAGTTGTTTTGCAGGCAAGTCGCGGTAATTCACACGAGGCTGAACCACCAGCGATAAAACAAAAAGTGACGGGATTAATAATCCTGCGGCTATCAACTGATAAGGCCTTACATTCCGGTAAATCCGGTTCCAGAAATCCTTTATCTGCATTAAGATTGCAGTCCCGGCAAGCCAGCCCAGCACGAAAACCGGAGCATTGTCCCCAAGCGAGATGGCACTCGTCCAGGCAATAAGCAAAATCCAGAATGTTGGCCGGGTCCATCTTGAAAACTGACGATCATGCAGATAAATCAAGAAAACATCGAGAATCAAAATCCAGAAAAAGGTGAACGAAATGGCGAAAAGCAAGGCTGGTTTTATGAAAACAACAAAAACCAAAACTATTTTGATAAAAAAGCTGACTGATTTCTGAACCATGATGATCATATCAATCCGGTAATTATCCTTGCCGGATTCCGTGTTCCAAGTCTTAATCAGTCCGGAAACGATTGCCACCCCGAACAAAATCAGCACAGGCGAATGCCAGAAAGCATGCGAAAACCGAATCATCCCGGTTTCCCATAATTCGGTGCGCCCGGTCATCTGTTGAATGAAATCAGGCCACGTGCCGGTAAAAGTTAATACAACTGCATAAAGCCATCCGGGTAATAATCCGATAATCATGGCAGGCAGAAGGCTGCAGAGTACCCTTAGCCAATGTTGCTGCTTTAGCCTGATTTCCCAAATGATCATTCGAAGGGCAAGCAGTCCGCCTGGTAAAGCAAATGTCTGCCGGCATAATAGCGAACAGGTAACAGCAAACAGTATCAGGATTTGCCATCTTAAGTGTTTTCCGGTTGGATGGATTTTTAATTTGTACCAGGCAAATAAAGCAAAACTGAACCAAAACAGTCCATCAATGGTGGTCCATGGAAAAAGGTTATAATGATTCTGATTGAGAATAAACATCACCACAACCGACCCCGATACTAGTAAAAGATAATAGGCCTTTCGCAATCCCTTAAACCAAGAGCCTGTCAATAAAAATGTTATCAATATTGAGTAAATTAAGTACTCGATTAACACCAGCCATCTGGCAGAAATCTCAAGCGGTAGGGGTGAGAAAAAATGAATCATGTGCATTACTGCAGAACCGGCAGGGCGAATGGAGATAAAATCCCGGTGCGGAATTTCACCGTTTAGTATCCGGTAAGATTGTGCCAGGATAACCCCGTCGTCGGTCGGATTAAAGCCTTCAGTGGAGGGTATCCTGAGAACGGCATAAACCCCGACGATAAACATCGTAATAAAAACAATCAGTATGGTAACCGGCCTATTTTGCAAAACCTTCATGATATTCCTCCTCTGTATTGACTGCCCAGACTGAATCTTTTTTCGTACTTCCTTCTAAGATGAGATCAACTGCAGTCATGGCAGTTAACATGCTATGATCCTGATTGTTGTACCGATGCATCCCATTGCGGCCCAATAGAAAAAGATTGTCGAATGAATCGGTGAACCGGCGAATGGTATCAAACTGGTCATAGGTTCCAAAATAGGCCGGATAGGTTTTAGGCATCCGGACCACCGTACCATCGAGAAAATCATCCGGATGGCAAAATCCGATTTTCTTTAGTTCTGCTATGCCTTTCTGGATCAAATCTTTATCTGTTGCCATCCAGAGGTCGTCACCTTCCTGACAGAAATATTCCAGTCCAAGCCACACCGTATTCTGATCATTTACCATAAAGGGGCTCCAGTTATTAAAAACCTGGATTCTCCCAACTTTAACATCTGCTTCCTGGATATAGATCCAGTTATCAGGAACCCTTTTGTCACCAATGCAATCCGGCCGGCAAATCATCATTTTCCTGTATAAAAGTCCGAGAGTGATAAAATCCCGGTATTGCAAACCATCCGCAACAACCCTGACTGATTCCGGAACCACGGCACCCATCCCCCATATCAGGTCTTTTACGGGCATAGTAGAAAAAACATAATCAGCCTCTTTAAATTCTTCCTCCCCGTTCGGATCATTCCGGAACCATACCCCGGTAACCAATCCTTCTTTCCATTCGAGGCGGGAAACTTTGCAATTATTGTGGATTGCTCCTCCCATTTCAGTGATTTTCAAGGCCACCTCCTGCCAAAGCTGACCGGGTCCGAGTTTTGGGTAAAGGAACCGTTCAATCAGGCTGGTTTCAGTCCCCTTTTGATCGATGCTGCTTTCCTTCGGGAAGATCGATTTCAGTGCATGCCAGAGTGCTTTTGATACCGACAGGCCTTTCACACGCTGGGCCCCCCATTCCGGTTTAATTTCATTGCAGGGTACTCCCCACACTTTTTCAGTATAATCTTTAAAGAAGGTGTGATACAATTCTTTACCAAACCGGTTTATAAAAAAAGCCTCCAAACTATTTTCCGGCTTTATTGGTTTTAGCCGGGCAAAAAAATACGACCATCCGATGAGTAATATCCGCTTCATTCCAAGATTCCGGAGGGTATTGAGATCTAATCGAATGGGGTAAGAATAAAACCTTCTGCCATAGAAGATTCTCGACAGCCGGTTCCTGACAAGCATCACTTTATCAGGATGTTTGGGCTCATTTTCCCGGCTTTCGGTATGGAGCATTTTCGTTCTGTTTTGGTAAGTAATCGTCAAGTCCTTACCCTCTTCACTGCTGAGTTCAATCGGCAGTATTTTCAGCCACCAGTTCAAAACGCGGTCGGATTTAGAAAAAAACCTATGCCCGCCGATATCCATCCGGTTGCCCTTATATTCGAACGTTTGAGAGATACCGCCTATCTGACCGGTAGCCTCCATAACCACAGCGTCAATATCTGTCCTGGCCAGCAACTCAAAGGCTGCAGTTAACCCGGCGGGACCGGCACCGATAATTATGGCTCTCTTTTTTTGACTCATGATTGAATGCGGACAAATATCGAAAAAGATAGCGGGTCGCCCAAATAGCATTTTGTCGTACCTTTGGAGGCCGCAAAATCTAACAAAATCGGGTATGATCGGGGTTCAGGATAATCATTTAAAGAAAATAGAAAAATCTGTTGCTGAAGGCAATCGGATCGAGCCGGACGACGGATTATATCTTTATGAATTTGCCGGGCTCGGTTATCTGTCGCGGTTGTCATGTCAGGTTAAAGAGAGGAAAAGCGGGAAAAGTGTCTATTTCAATCGCAACTTTCACATTGAACCTACCAATATCTGTATACACAATTGCCGGTTCTGTTCGTATTCCCGGAAATTTAACCAACCCGGTTCCTGGGAGATGAGCCTGGATGATATATTACTGGAGATCAATCAATTTAAAGATCTTTCAGCTACCGAGGTGCACATTGTTGGAGGAGTACATCCCCATCGCACACTCGATTATTACGAAAATATGCTTCGCCAGATCAGGAAATTAAATCCAACCCTCTTTATCAAGGCATTTACGGCGGTGGAGCTCGACTTCATGTTCCGCAAAAGCCAGGTCTCGGTTGAAGAAGGATTGATACGGCTTAAATCAGCAGGTTTGGATTCTATCCCGGGTGGAGGGGCAGAGATTTTTGATGAAGAACTGAGGAAAACGATTTGTCCGGATAAAACCGATTCCGTAACCTGGCTTGCGATCCATGAATCGGCTCATCGTATCGGGATCCCCACTAATGCAACGATGTTGTACGGACATCTTGAGAATTACGTTCAGCGGATCGATCACCTTAACCGATTAAGGCAGCTACAGGATAGAACCGGTGGTTTTCAGGTTTTTATACCGCTGAAATACCGGAAAGCCAATAATTCCTTAGGAGTCATTGGCGAGGTCAGCACTATTGAAGACCTCCGGAATTATGCAATCAGCCGGATTTTTCTCGATAATTTCCCCCATCTGAAAGCTTATTGGCCTATGATCGGTAAAGAGATCGCGGGGTTATCCCTTTCTTTTGGTGTTGACGACCTTGACGGCACCATTGAGGATACCACCCGGATCTATTCCATGGCAGGAGCTGAGGATCAGAATCCGGCTATGACAACCGAAGGTTTGGTTTCGCTGATCCGGAGCAGCGGGCTTGAGCCCGTTGAGCGCGACACCCTGTACAACACTCTGAAAATCTATTAACTCAATCCATCATATAATTTTATCTTTGCCGAAACGTTGTTAATGCAGCTGTAATCCATTATGAAGTCACCCGTAGTTCATTTCCTGCTAAGCCGGATTTTTTGGAAGAATGTACTGATTGCCGGATTGGTTACTCTTGGTTTGATCATTCTGGTTCAGATCAGTCTCTATTTTTATACCGGACATGGAAAAAAGATCCGTGTTCCGGATTTCACCGGGATGTCGCTTCAGCAAGTTGACCGACTGTGTTCGCAGAATCATATTGTGTGGATCGTTCAGGATTCAACCTATCTTGCTGAATCTCCACGTGGTACGGTCCTTGACCAATATCCTGAGCCAGGGTCAGGCATAAAGAAAAACCGGAAAATCTTCATCATCACCAACTGTTGGTTCCCTCAAATGATAAAGATGCCAAAAGCCTACGATATGCCTTACCGGCAGGCTGAAAGGGTATTATCCAGTGCAGGGCTCCATATTACCAACATCGAGTACATCCCCCATTTTGCCCCGACTTATGTACTGGAGCAGAAATTCGGGGGAAAGTTAATAGCCGAAGGTACTAATATCGAAAAAGGCTCCGGTATTACCCTGGTAGTGGGCGAAGGGCTGAGCAATGAACGCTCGCCGGTGCCGAATTTAATGAACATCGGCCGGGAAACGGCACGTATCATTGCTTTTGATAACTATTTTAACCTTGGTGCTACGCAATACGACTCAACGGTCACCAATGCCATGGATAGCTCACTGGCTAAGGTTTACAGGCAATTCCCCGATTTCAACAATCAGGCCAGGCTGGGAACATCAATCGACATCTGGCTCACAATGGATTCGCTCCGGATCATGCAAAAGGATTCGGCCTTCTCTATGAAGGACACTCTTATTAATGACACTGCGCAAAAACAAAAATGATTTCATGAAGTTTAAATATATTGTTTACATAATCTGTTTTCTGGTAGTTGTTCTGGGAAACTACAGCCAGGCACAGGAAAGGCTGGTTTCAGTTACCTCAAATCCGGTGCTTATCAATCCGGGTCAATCAATCCCATTCAAATCCGGTATTCCGGATACACTGCAGCTGCCCATACGTGATGATTTCAGCGGTTTTTCACCTTACCCTGAGAGTATACGCTGGACCGATTACAATGTCAATATAAATCATTCCTTTGCAATCAATCCTCCCACCTATGGTGTAGCCACATTTGATGCAATCGACTCAACCGGTACTATTTACAGTACCGCCACCGTGCAGTCATTTCTGGCCGATGCCCTTACCTCCCTGCCGGTTAACCTTTTCCTTCCCAGAGATACTACCATTTACCTTAGTTTTTATTATCAACCCCAGGGAATTGGAGATGCCCCTGAGCCGGAGGATTCGCTGGTAGTTGAGTTTTATGCACCTGACAATAATCGCTGGTTCCGCATATGGAGTACACCTGGCAGCACTTCGCACGATTTCAGGATCGTGATGATTAACATCACCGATTCACGTTTCCTTCAAAAAGGATTCCGCTTCCGTTTCCGCAATTATGCATCCCTTTCCCCTTCCTATGAACCGAGCTTAAAAGTCAACGCCGACCATTGGAACCTCGATTACGTATACCTCAACAATGGCCGTCATTACAACGATACCATCATGCAGGACGCTGCTCTTGTTCAACCTGTGGGTTCTCTACTTCTCAACTACACAGCCATGCCCTGGGAACATTTCAAAATAGCCGGCATTTCTGCGGTTAAAGCCATCTTCCAGGTCAGCCTGAATAACCTCTCGTCGGATCGACGGGTATTTTCCCCGGTATTCCGTATTTCACCGGTTTGGGTGGCAGGAACAGGTTTTGAAAAAAACTTTCAGTCTGATGAAGTCAAAGCATTCCAAACCCTGAATTACGATGCTGCATTCAACTACGGCTTTACAAGCGATGACAAGGATTCAGCGCTGTTTGAGGTGTCACTCGACCTGAATCAGGCAACTCCCGACTGGATACCCGGTAACGACAAGATCGTATCTGAACAGATTTTTTCTGATTACTATGCTTATGACGACGGCTCATCAGAAGCAGGTTACGGATTGGTTGGCGAGGGCTCCCGCACCGCAAAACTGGCGTATCGTTTTAATAACCTGAAAAGCGGGGATTCATTGTTTGCGGTGGACTTTTTTTTCAACCGCAGTTTTGCCGATGCAAGCCGGAAATACTTTCGTCTGGCAGTTTGGGCCGATGATAATAATAAGCCTGGCGAGCTGCTTTATGATCAGGATGGTGCCATACCAGAGTATAACGGGATCAATAAATTTCAACGGATAAAACTCGATACCGCGCAGGTTGTTACCGGCACCTACTATGTCGGCTGGTTACAAACCACTGCGGATTTTTTAAACGTCGGCTTCGACCGCCAGAATAATCATGGGCAGGATATTTTCTTCAACATCAGTGGCACCTGGCAAACCTCAGAGTTTGAAGGGTCTCTGATGATCAGGCCGGTATTTGCCAATAAATCACGCAAATCCGGCATAGATCCTGCAGATCTGTCACATAACCTCAATAACCCGGTAAAAATATATCCCAATCCATCCAATGATTTAATCCGGATTGATTGCGGCGATCAGTCCGAAACTATCCGGATTACGCTGACCGATCTTAATGGCCGAATAATCCGGAATTTACGGGAAACCGGGCCTGTATGCAAAATTGCCGTTTCTGATCTGCCCAATGGAATTTATTTGATACAGGTTCAGTCGGATTCCGGGATCCACACCCGGCAAAAGTTGATTATTATCCATGAATAAAATATGGTTGCACCTCGATGAGCCAGAGGAGAAAAACGAGCTTTTTGAACATTTCCGATTTGTAGCTGATCCGGGGCAGTCCCTTTTACGTATAGATAAATTCCTGATTGACAGACTACAGGACACCTCCCGTACTAAAATCAAAGATGCTGCCGATGCAGGATGCATATTTGTTAATGACAAACCTGTTAAGGCTAATTACAAGGTAAAGCCAGGTGATCAGATTGTTATAATGCTCTCCTTTCCACGGAAGGAATTTGAGCTTGTTCCGGAGGACATTCCCATTGATGTTGTTTATGAGGATGATTCACTCCTGGTTGTAAATAAAAAACCCGGCATGGTGGTTCACCCTGCACATGGCAACTACAGTGGTACCCTGGTCCACGCCCTTGCGCACCGTTATCGGGCACTCGAGATGTTTACGCAGGAAGATATCCGTGCCGGACTGGTTCACCGCATAGATAAGGATACTTCCGGATTGCTGGTGGTTGCTAAAACCGAAAAAGCAAAGAGTTATCTGGGTAAACAGTTTTATAATAAAACTTCGCACCGGATCTATCAGGCTCTGGTTTGGGGCGTGCCAAAAGAAGCTGAAGGCACGATCGATGCAAATATCGGCCGAAATCCGAAAAACCGCCAGGTCATGACCGTTTTTCCCGATGGGTTACTGGGGAAAAGGGCCGTTACCCATTATAAAGTACTGGAAGATTTTGGCTACATATCGCTGATTGAGTGCCGTCTGGAAACCGGCCGCACACACCAGATCCGCATTCACATGAAATACATCGGCCATCCCCTGTTCAACGATGCTGATTACGGAGGCAATCTTATTCTGAAAGGAACCACATTTACCAAATACCGTCAGTTTATTGAAAACTGCTTTAAAATTATGCCTCGTCAAGCTTTGCACGCAAAAGAGCTTGGATTTACGCATCCCGAAACCAAGGTCTGGATGCAATTCAATTCCGAACTGCCGGAAGATATGACGGAGGTAATCCGGAAATGGCGTACATACCTGGGTGGCCGGACTCAGGATCTTTAGTTGCTAAACGAAACAAATTGGTATAAAAATTCGTAAATTAAGCAAGAGAATCAGACCAAATTCTGATTGTCTAAATTGATGAATTCCAATCCTTTAAATATTGCCATTGTTGCTGGAGGAGACTCATCCGAATACGAAATCTCCATTAAAAGTGCAAATAATATTTTAAACAATCTTGATACTGAACACTATGATGCGCGGGTTGTATTGATTTCGCAGCAAGGCTGGGAGGTTCATGATAAGGATGGATCAATTTATCCGGTTAACCGTCATGATTTTAGCTGGCAATCCAATGGCAAGGTAAGGCATTTTGATGCTGTTATAAATTCCATTCATGGCACACCAGGCGAAAATGGAATTCTTCCGGCCTATTTTGAATTGATCGGAATGCCATTCACCGGTTGCCGTTCTTTCAGCAGTGCCCTCACATTCAGTAAGTTTCATTGCAACCAGTTTCTTAAAGAAAGCGGTATTAAAATTTCACCATCCTTGCTGATCCGAAAAGACCAACCGATTGATATCAATAATATTATAGAGAATATTGGAATACCCTGCTTCGTTAAACCCAATAATGGAGGTTCCAGTTGCGGAACTTCCAGGGTAAACCATCCAGGTGAAATCCTGCCTGCCCTCGAACGGGCTCTAAGCGAAGACCGGGAAGCTATCATTGAAAAGTTTCTGGTTGGAACCGAAGTTACGTGCGGTCTGTTTAAGACCCGATACACGAGAGAAGTCTTTCCTGTTACTGAGATCATCAGCAAAAAGGAGTTTTTCGATTACGAAGCCAAGTATACTCCCGGAATGTCAGACGAAATAACGCCTGCACGAATTTCCGCGGAAACTGCACGGTCGGTGCAAGACCTGTCATTAATGATCTATGATTTATTGGATTGCCGGGGAGTAGTGCGAATGGACTATATCCTGGTTGACAAAATCCCCTGGTTCCTTGAAGTGAACACTGTACCAGGTATGTCTCCGCACAGTATTGTCCCCAAGCAGGCCTCCATTGCAGGCCTGAGTCTCAATGAGCTTTTCAGCATCCTCCTTAAGGATGCCATGTTACCTTAGCTCCAACCGCTAAAAAAATTAACCATGGTTAGAAAGATTACCTTTCTGGCCCTGTTCCTGCTAGTGGGAGCAGTATTTATGTCTTCCTGTAAAAAGGAAGAATTATCCAGCAAAAAGGAGATTCTCGCCTTCATTTTTGATGCCAGCAAAAATGCACAACTGGAACGGAATTATCTTGGAGATATCGTTGGAACAAACATCTCGGCCGAGGTTGCGTTTGGTATAGATATCAGCCAGTTAATCCCCACGATTGAAATATCGCCTCGGGCTACCGTAAGCCCCGCATCCGGTCTGCAGCAAGATTTTTCGGGACCGGTGGTTTATACCGTTACAGCCGAAGATGGTACTACCAAAAGCTTTTCAACCTCCGTCGCAACCGCTGCGGCACCTTACCTCGGAACATGGAGCGGAGGTCCGATAGATTTTGGGATGGGACTTATGAGGGTTAGTGCAGAAATAACTCAGGAAGGACAGATTACCCTTGAGTTTGTAAAGATCTTGACCAGTGAGAAAGACAGCTACTCGTTAAAAGGTTCCTTCGAACCCGTCAGCCGTCAGGATACCGAGATCATGGTTGAACAGACGCAACGATGGATCAATAATGCATGGACAAATGAATCATGCAACCGGACGATCATGTATCACATGAATACACCTCAGAGCATGAAACTGTTTTATTGCCTTTACTATCCCCGGACTGAGTGGTGTTTCCAGATTAATCTGAACAAACAATAACGATTTGACAATCATTACTCAAAATCAATTTTGATCTTACAAGGAGGCCTCAGAGCCTCCTTTTTTTGAGCCCCATTCATTCACCTGAGAACCGCGACCATTCGTCAAATATTCAGCAAAACAGTATACTGATGGCGCTTACGTGATCTACCTTTATAGAGAAAGTTGATTTCCGGTTGTATTGGAGGTTATGAGATAATGAAAAAATCCAGGCAAATATTTACCTCCCTGGCAGTTTTGCTTTTATTGATTTCTTCTTGCAAGAAGGAGCCAATCATTATAAATCAGGAAATAACAATGAAAGATCTGGTTGTGCCTGATGGATTTAATTTTAACATGATTAAATCTATACCGATCTCCATACTATTGCCTACAACCATTAGTTATTCTTCAACCAACAGGATCATCGAAATCTGGAACGAGAACGCCGACGGGCGGCCAGGCACGCTGATTAAAACGGGATCAGCCGATAATCAGGGGATTTATAAAGAATCCATCAGTGTACCTGTAACTACCAAAAAATTATTTACTAATTGCTTTGCGGGCTGGCGGTCTATCAATTTACAGGAAGCCGGATTAATGCAAACGGAAGAGGCTTTTACCATTGATTATAATGTCGGGTATAGTAAGACACCACCTAAACCAAAACAAGGCATTCCGGGGGCCCTCGTCAACGGGGTAAAATTAAACCGGAATTTTCTCAAGGTTGGAATTGAAAATGTATTGAAAAACGGTGATTTCTCTGTCAATAATTTTGGCTACATGGAAACATGGTCTTCGGCCCTTGAAGCGGATGGCGTTTGGTATGCGACCGATGAGGCTAAAAACGATGGATCCATTATTAGCAAAGAGGGAAATAGCTTTGCACGGATTAATAGTGAAAAATATTCAGTAGGAGGCTTTACCCAGCTAATTCAAGCTACTTCAGGTCAATTAGTTACCTTTTCAGGTGACACCCGGGGATTTGACAGTCAACAGGATGTCTATTTGTTTCTTGTTCCACGCAATCAATACGGGGAATTTATAGACGTTTTCTCCTTTAACCTGGTTAATCCGGGTATTACTTGGGTAAATGGAACAATTGTTGGATACATGCCGGAGGGAACCGTTACTTGCCAGGTTTTATTTTATAAGGGTTCAACCGGCATTGTTGATTTTGACAATGCCGTAGTTCGCGTGAATGAAATGGATAGTGACCTCGATGGTGACGGGGTTCTCGATTGGGAAGACAGTTACCCTGACGATCCGGAGAAAGCTTTTGATGATTTTTACCCCGCTAAGGATAAACCCGGAACAATTGCTTTTGAAGATTTATGGCCCTCACAAAGCGACTATGATTTTAACGACATAGTCCTTGACTATCAAATAAACAGGATCACTAATGCCAAGAACAAGATTGTTGAAATCGATGTGATTACTGAGGTGCGGGCAATCGGAGGAAGTACCCGAAATGGCTTTGGCATGCAGATTTACTTATCTCCTGATAGGATAGCCGGGATTAAAGCTGACTTTGAATTCCTGGATGATGCGATCAAATTGAACGAAAATGGAACAGAAATGGGTCAAAAATGGGCCACCTTTATCTTTTTCACTGATGCCTGTAAGCTTCTCCCCCATCCCGGGGATGGTAGCCCGACCATTAACACAACAATGGGATATCACTTTGTGGTTCCATCAGAGAAAAAATTCAGAATATTCCTAAAAGAACCAGTTGACCCTGAAATTGTCAGTTTTGATAAGCTTAACCCATTTATTTTCAGGGCGGATGAAAGATCCAGCGAGATTCATTTGAGAGGATTTCCTCCGACTGACCTGGTAAACCCTGAGTTATTCGGAACAGGTAATGACGCTTCCAATCCGGAAGCTGGTATCTATTATCAAACCAAAAACGGATTACCCTGGGTTATAAACGTGCCAGTTCAATTTGAATACACTATCGAAAAAGCAGAAATTCTGAAAGGCTATCTGGTTTTTGCCAATTGGATCTCAAGTGGCGGTAATGATCACGAGGATTGGTATTTGGATAAGCAGGGCTACCGCAACTGGGAAAACATTTATCGCTGGTAATCTATTTAATATTCCTCCAACCCTTTACAGGAGCAGATAAGATTTCGGTCGCCATAGGCATTATCTATTTTGCCAACATAGGGCCAGAATTTATTTTCAGCGATCCATGGCAATGGGAAAGCAGCCCTAAGCCGGCCATAGGGATGGCTCCATGTATCATCACCAATGTGAACTGCTGTATGCGGTGCATTTTTCAGCACATTATTGTCAGCATGGGTAATACCCATTTCCACGTCGCTGATCTCGAACAGGATGGAAATCAAAGATTCAACAAAACGATCGAGTTCTTGTTTCGATTCACTTTCAGTAGGCTCAATCATCAAAGTTTCATGAACCGGAAAAGAGAGTGTTGGTGCATGGAAGCCATAATCCATGAGCCGGCGGGCTATGTCCGAAGTTTCGATACCAGTTTTTAACTTAAAGTTCCGGCAGTCGAGGATACACTCATGAGCAACACGTCCATTGGCCCCGGTATACAGAACGTCATAGTGCCCTTTTAAACACTCCACCAGATAGTTAGCATTAAGAATAGCCATTTCGGTGGCTGCTCTTAGCCCATCACCACCCAACATCTGTACATAAGCATGTGAAATGGTAAGTACCAGCGCACTTCCATAAGGAGCCGCTGAAACTACCCCTCCTTTTTCACCTCCCACCTGAACCACCGGGTGTGATGGAAGAAATTCGACCAGGTGTTGGGCAACACCAATGGGTCCAACCCCCGGACCTCCTCCTCCGTGAGGAATAGCGAACGTTTTATGGAGGTTAAGGTGGCAAACATCGGCACCAATCAAAGCTGGTTTGGTTAAGCCTACCTGAGCATTCATATTTGCACCATCCATGTAGACCAATCCACCATGAGCATGGATAATGTCCGCCATGGTTTTAATTTCGGTTTCAAAAACCCCATGGGTGGAAGGATAGGTAATCATGAATGCTGAAAGGTTTGCAGCATGTTCAGCAGCCTTTAATTTCAAATCATCAATATCCACGTTACCCTGTTCATCGCATTTAACGACAACCACCTTATTGCCCGCCATAACTGCACTGGCAGGGTTGGTTCCGTGTGCAGAAGCCGGGATCAGTACTATATTCCGGTGGCCTTCGCCACGACTCCGGTGATAACCTTCGATGACCATAAGACCGGCATATTCGCCTGAAGCTCCGGAGTTCGGCTGGAAGGAGATGGCAGGAAAACCGGTCACCTCAATTAGTGCTTCTTCCAATTCCCGAATCAGCTGGGTGTATCCTTCGGCTTGATCTACCGGAACAAATGGATGAATTCCGGCAAATTCATCCCAGGATAAAGCAAACATGGAATTGGCCGGGTTAAGCTTCATGGTACATGACCCCAGAGGTATCATAGAATGAGTGAGGGAGATATCGCGACGCTCCAATTTCTTAATGTATCGCATCATTTCCGTTTCCGATTGGTATTTATTGAAGCACTGGTCGGTCAGGAAATCTGTGGTGCGGGCAAATTCGGGATCAAACCCGGCTGAATCAACCAATTCCAAAACTGCTTTAGCTTTCTTTCCGGCAACTTCAGCGAAAATTTCCAGAATCCTGTTCACTTCGGCAACATCGGTAAGTTCATCAGTGGATAAACCGATGGTTTCATCTTCAAAATAGCGGAAATTAAAGTGATGTTTCAGAGCAATTGTTTTAAAATGCTTCAGGGTAACTTTATCAGGTAATACGATCCTCAGGGTATCGAAGTAATCCTTATTTTCCTGAACATAACCATACTTTTTCAATTCCAGCTCGAGGGTATGGGCCGACCGGTGAATTTTTCCGGCAATCTCCAATAAGCCATCCGGACCGTGATAAACAGCGTACATACCGGCAATGGTAGCCAGAAGTGCCTGGGCTGTGCAAATATTGGAAGTGGCCTTCTCCCGTTTGATGTGCTGCTCGCGTGTTTGAAGCGCCATTCTAAGCGCTTTATTCCCGTGCATATCCTGCGAAACACCAATAATTCTTCCGGGTAGGCTTCTTTTCAATTCTTCGCGGGCCGCAAAATAGGCGGCATGCGGGCCGCCGAACCCCATCGGAACTCCAAAGCGCTGTGTACTGCCAACAACAATGTCAGCACCCCATTCCCCGGGAGGGATCAGCAATACCAGTGAAAACAAATCACTGACTGCGGTGTAGAGGCCGCCCAACTCATGAATCCGATCAACAGTCTGTTTATAGATCAATGCTTTACCATCGCCGGCCGGGTATTGAACAACAATGCCGAAAACCTTGCCGTGTAAACGTGTCTTCACTATTTTGCAAACTTCAACCTCGATTCCGAGTGGCAAAGCCCGTGTCCGGATCACTTCCAGAGTTTGAGGAAAGATGTTCTCATCCACCCATAAAACGTTGGCTTCACGCTTCACTAATTCACGGGATCTTGCATTGAACATCAGGATCATAGCTTCGGCAGCGGCAGTTGCTTCATCCAGCAGTGAAGCATTAGCCAGTGGCATAGCTGTCAGTTCCATCACCAAAGTCTGAAAATTCAGTAAAGCCTCAAGGCGGCCCTGCGAAATTTCAGCCTGGTAAGGAGTATAGGAGGTATACCACGAAGCATTCTCCAGAATATTCCGCTTGATAACAGCAGGCATTACCGTACCGTAATAACCCATCCCCATAAGGGTTCTGTATTGCTTGTTCTTTAATCCAATCTGTTTGATCTTTTTTGCGTACTCCTGTTCAGTTAATCCTGCCGGAAGATTCAGCGGTTGTTTCATACGTATCTGAGCTGGAACGACTGAAGAAATAAACTCCTCCATTGTGGTTGCGCCCACCTTTTCCAGCATTTCCTGAATTTCGTGAGGTCTCGGCCCGATATGCCTGTAAATGAATTGATCAGTGATCATATTTTCTGGGTTGATGTAATACAAATTAACCGGGTAAAAATAAGAAGAAGTATGACATAATGCAGTGTTTGCAGGAAAGGCCGGATAGGTAAGAGAATCTATAGAAAAGGGTTGGTTAATTTTTCATGTTTGATCGTGGATGCCGCTCCGTGACCGGGAAAGACCTTAGTATCGTCCGGCAGAATCAATAGTTTTTTCTGTATGCTGCTGATTATTTGCTCATAGTTGCTGCCGGGCAAATCGGTACGGCCTATGCCACCGGCAAAGAGGGTATCTCCCGAAAAAAGCCAACCCGCTGATTCTTCATAAAAAGCAACACAACCTTGCGAATGGCCCGGGACATGTATCACCTTCAAATGGATGGTATTTGTGGATACAACATCCGGTTCATTAAGATATCCATCAGGTGCCGGTGCATCACCTTCATAATCAAAACCAAAATTCCTGGCCTGTTCACCGGCAAGGCGAAGGAAACCCTCGTCAGCCTGATGAATCAAATATTTCGGATGGTAAGCTTCCCTGACCATGTGAACCCCGAATACATGATCGAAATGGCCATGTGTGTTCAGCTGATATTCCAACCTTATGTGATTTATCCCTATGAAATCCTGTAAGTCTCTGAATTCGGTTTGATCAAAGCACGATGGATCAATAATAATCCCTGCCCCGTTGGGTTCATAAATGAGATACGCGTTGACCTGCAGTGGGTTGAATGTAAAAACCTTAAGTAAAGGCATGCCTATCTATGTATTGTTTTTATAAATTTCGCGGTGCCAAGGTATTGAATCCCGGAAAATAATTCAATGAAATAAACCCCGGCCGGCAGTGAGGAAATGATCAATTTCTGGTTTTCCCAGGATTCAATACGGATTTGTTTTGAAAAGCGGCCATCCGCTGAGATGATGTATCCATCCCAGACCTTTTCGAAAGAATAACCTGCCTGCGGTTGGATCAATATATAATTCTGAGCCGGGTTAGGATACAGGAAAAATGCCGGCGGTCCGGATTGTTCCTGATGCGGCCTAACGAAGCGGAACGCAGATAAATCAGGAAGATCAAATCCGGAAACAGCGGTGGATTTCATCGGGATCAGGCCATGAATGCAATTTGTTGGTTGGAAAATATTCCATCGCTCCAAATTCTTTTGGGCAAGATCAGTTCCAAGATCAGTCAGCAAACTATCGGCTTTAACAAACCTTCCCGCTATCGATGCAAGAGCTTCACGAAGCCAGGCCTGATCTTCTGCCTGGTACTTTTCCCAATATACCGCAAGCTTTGCCGATCTCACCGCTGCGGGCACCTCCGAAATCCGGCTCAGCGCCTGATAAACATCAGAACCAAAAAACCAACCCTCAGGCTCTTTAACGGTATTAATCTTCAGCAGGTATTCTATTAAGTCGCTGTACCCCTGAGTTCCTGTGTCCTTATGCCCCAGATCCCCTATGCCCAGATAATTCATAAACCAATACAACCCATGATCCGGCATTCTCTTAGCCTGCAGATTCCAACCATGGAAAGCCATCATATGCACCTGATCAGCATACCAGACAAAGCCACCGGGAGTCCATTGAGTAGCAGGAATGGAATATTCCGGGTGAACCTCTGCCATTTTTCCGATAGCCGATCCAAACACTGAATCGGTAACTATTGCCAGATGCATGTCCACAGTATCGAACTGATTATATCGAAGTTGAGGTCCCAGTTTCAGAAAACCGGTTGTTCCGGAATTTTCCGCCCATAAGAACAAAACCGAATCGATATCCGGTGTACCGTCCATAAAAACGGCAATCGGCAGGTTTGAGAATTTGTTGTTAAAAACCGAAGAGCTTTCACAGGTCGGATTATTGAGTACGATCCCGGCCATGCGCCCACCCCCATAAACAGATTCAAACCGATTCTGATGCACTGCGAACCGATCAGGGTTCCACAATAACATCCCGATAGTACATCCGCTGTTAAATCGCTGAAGAATCACCCGGTTGTTCGAAATCCACTGAACGCCTGCACAACGGGTTTTGATCCCGTACCGATTATGGATAAACTGGTTATCAATCACTTCGACCTTTGAATCCCGGTTTTGCGAATTTAGATCCAGACCATTGGTGAGGTTGATGAATTCGGAATGGTCAACACGTATCGATGGGCCATCGGCCGAGATTCCAGTTCCCATCCAATCAGCATCAAAAATGTAGGTGCCCGGCTCATTGACGAAATTACTGCCTGTAACCTCCAGCCTGGGAATGCCTTCGGTACGCACAAAAAAGGCAGGCGTGATGCCTTCCTCGTAATGATTCAACTTTGTTGTTATGCGGAATGTGGAGTTTTTTATAAGGATCGAATCGGCAGACCCCCGAAGAAAGACAAGCGATTCCTCACAATTGCGGAACACGGAATTCTCTAATTCTGTTTCAACCGGACCGGCAGCGATAAGCCCTGCCCGGGCATGCTCCACAATGCCGCCATGTGTAACAGAAATCCTGGCAGGTCGTGCGCCAGGAGTATCACTAACCCGTATCCCCAACCACAAATCTCCGCAAAGGTTACCAATGGTGCCTCTGTCAATCTCCAGGCGGGCACCGGCTTCAACTGCTATTTTCGTTTCAGACGGCATCGACAGATAACCGGTAACTTTCAACACACCTCCATCTTTAATAATAAGATCGTTATGCAGATAAAGGGTATCCTGGATCAACAAGGTGTCTCCCGCCGGAATCCGATAACCGATAACTGATAACCGATAACAGCTGTCATTTATCACCACCTCCGAAATATTACCCCGTTCTCCGTTCAGGTAATACTGAATCTGATTGAACTGGCATCTCGACAAAGCGTATCCGTAAGATGGCCAGTAATCCATAATATTATTTGAGGTGCCCTCAACCGGGCAACCATTGTCGTCACAATCATCGCATTGATCACCCCCTGGACCTCCAGTGAAATTATGGCCCAGGCCGAGGCAATGACCCAGCTCATGAACCAGGTTGCGGCCGCATTCGTCGATCGCCAGCAGTACATCCTGACGAAGAAAATTTTCATAATACCCGCGAACCGCAATATATCCACGATCGCCGATATTGCGTGAATGCCCTCCTGTTACGGGATTATTGGCGCCGATAAATATCGGAAGTGTCTGATATTTCTGCAGATAATTAAGTGAAGAGTCACCATCTACATACTGGTCGCGCATATAGGGGGAATCGATTTCAACGGAGCAATCCCATGCCCTTGAATCGCGATGATAAAAAATAGTATCCAACCGGATACGTACCCGGCTGTCAGCTACATACGGAGAAGACACAGCCGGCTTCAAGGTATCCAGGTTAGCGAGCCGTTGGTTGACCCAATCAATCATCAGGTGCAAAAAGCCCTCCTGGCCGGCGATATCCCGGCGAAAATTTCCCTGTCCGGCATCATCTTGAAAAACATGGATGGCAACCCTCAGGTATCGAACCGGCAACAGAACCGAATCACGCTGCTGGCCCCGCAAAGGCTGGCAAATACCAATTAGTATCAGGATGCAAATCCTTGTTAAAATTGATACGATGGTCGGTTTGCGGAATACGGTCATCGGTCTTTATTCCAATCCTTCTTTCATCGGAACAAACACAAAATTACCATGTGTGGATATTTCGAAGATATCCATGCTGGTCTTTACACATTTTGTCATTACCTGAAAATCCCGTTCACCGATCGGCGCCACCAGTATACCGCCAACAACAAGTTGCTGCTTTAAGGCTTCCGGAATGGCATGTGCCGCCGCAGTTATCAGAATTCTATCGAAAGGCGCAAAAGACGGAAGTCCCTGATAACCATCACCTAAGAAAAATTTCACTTGGGAACCCAATTCCCGGTGAATAGTCTGGGCCTCCTGATACAACTTCCTGATTCTTTCGATGGTAAAAACACGTGCCCCCAGCTCGGCCAATATGGCTGCCTGGTAACCCGAACCGGTTCCCACCTCCAAAACTTTTTGATGAATCTGTATATCAATAAGTTCAGTCTGAAAAGCTACTGTAAATGGCTGTGAAATTGTTTGTCCTGACGAAATTGGAAAAGCCTGATCCTGGTAAGCAAATTTAAGAAAGGAGGAATCCATGAATGCATGCCTGGGAATTTTCATCATAGCATCCAGTATCCGTTGGTCCTTAATTCCTTTGCTTTTAACCTGCTCAACCAGTTTCCTTCGCAAGCCCTTATGCATAAAGCTATCTTCGATCATTGCAATTCTGTTAACTTTGTGAGGTGAAATATCAGAAAAAATTGGACATGCTTAAAACTTGGATGATTTTAACGTTGATTACCCTTGCCGGAATTCTTCTTTCCTGTAATATTATTAACCCTGCCGAAGATATCCCTGCTTATATCAAGGTAGATACCGTACTTGTCAAAGTTACCAATTTCGATCAGGGATCAGCGAGTCACAATATAACCTGCGTCAAGCTTAACGTTGATGGAACAAATCTTGGATTCTTTGAAATGCCCACGATGGTTCCCTGCCTATTGACTGGCATGCGTAGTCTAATTGTTTACCCAGGGTTTGAACTGAACGGGATTGCGGGATCCCGTGATGTATACCCCTTTTTTGAACCCTACATCGGCACAGGGAAAATAGATCTTGTTCGCGGCCAGGTAATCCCGATAACGCCGACAACCACATACAAAAAAGACAAAGATGGCAAAGATGTGTGTAAGTTTCCGTGGATTGAGGACTTTGAAGATGCCGGTATATCCTTTGTTTATCCAGCATACAGTGATACTGTTTTCAGGAACCAGACCGACCAGGTTCGCGAAGGACGGTATTCCGGTGCGATTTATCTGGATACTAAAAACCGGTTTTTCGAAGCATACAGCAGTACCGATTTCCAACGTATCACTAACGGTCTGATGGTTTTACTTGAGTTTGATTATCTGAGCAATACTATCATGGAATTTGGCGTTTATGTTCTCCAGGATGGAGCAGCGGTGTGGAATGGCCTGGTATATATAAGGCCAATTGACCATTGGAACCGGATTTATATTGATCTTCGTAATATTATGAAGGATAACCAATCGGCAGAATTCTTCAGGCCGGGTTTCCGGGCCGGCTGGGATTCCACCGGGTTGGCAAAACAGGCAATTATTTTGGACAATCTTAAATTGATCCATTTTTAATGAACCAGAGAAAGCAACTGCTGAAGTACCTGATTTTCGATTTCTTATCAGCCGGCGCTAGCTGGACTCTTTTTTTCGTATTCCGGAAAATCTATATAGAAACCAAGAAATTCGGATATCCGGTACCTGTTGAATTTGATCACTCCTTTTTCCTGGGCCTGGCGATCATCCCGGTGTCGTGGGTTTTGTTCTATTTCATTACCGGTTACTATAAAGAGGTTTTCAGAAAATCCCGGCTCAGCGAATTGGGGCAAACCATAGGCACAACTTTTATCGGGGTCCTCATCATTTTCTTTGTTCTGATCCTTGATGATACCGTTAAAACATATACCAACTATTATCTCTCCTTTTTGGTCCTGTTCGGACTTCATTTTCTTCTTACCTACATGCCCCGGCTGGTTTTCACCACGATTTCAGCCCATCGGATCCACAACCGTATTATAGGTTTTCCCACTCTGCTGATTGGATCCGACAAGCGGGCAGAGGACCTGTTTCTCGGGATGGTCAATCAACCCCGATCGACCGGAAACAGTTTTATCGGCTTTATCAGTGTTAGTAAATACAATGATTACCTGATGGGCAGGCATATTCCTCATCTGGGATCTCTCAATGATCTTCAAAAAATTCTTTCGGAACACCCGGTTGAAGAGGTAATTATTGCTATCGAAAGTTCAGAGCACGAACTGCTTAAGAAAATCATCAACCGTCTTGAATATAAGAAGATTACGATCAAAGTGATCCCTGATATGTATGACATCCTTACCGGGATGGTTAAAATGTCATCGATCATCGGTACGCCTCTCATCCAGATCAGCCATGACCTGATGCCAGCCTGGGAAGAGAATCTCAAGCGCATATTAGATGTAATAACTTCTTTCTTTGTCCTGATCATATTGTCACCGGTTTACCTGTTCCTAACCATAGGTGTTAAACTTACATCAAAAGGGCCGGTACTTTATTCTCATGAACGAATCGGCCGGTATGGCAAGCCGTTTACCATTTACAAGTTCCGCTCGATGTTTAGCAATGCTGAAGCCGACGGTCCGGCCTTATCGAGCCAAAATGATACACGGATTACCGGTTTTGGGATGTTTATGCGAAAAACGCGTCTGGATGAACTTCCACAGTTTTATAATGTTTTGATTGGTGATATGTCTTTGGTAGGGCCACGACCAGAACGTCAGTACTTTATCGATCAGATCATAAAAACTGCTCCTCACTTTAATCACCTGCAAAAGGTCAGGCCTGGAATTACTTCCTGGGGTCAGGTAAAATTCGGATATGCATCCAACGTGGATGAGATGATTGAGCGGCTTAAATACGATATTCTTTACATTGAGAACATGTCGCTTCTTGTTGATCTTAAAATCCTGATTTATACGATCAAAACTATTCTCAACGCTAGTGGACAGTAAATAATTTAAACCATGAAAACGAAAAAGAAATTTGCCGTTATCCTGGCCGGATGCGGAAACAGGGATGGCGCCGAAATTCATGAATCAGTAATGACACTGTATGCCATTGCCAGAACCGATTCCTCTTACACAGTCTTTGCTCCTGATGTTAATCAATACCATGTGATTAACCATTATACCGGTCAGCCGACGGATGAAACCCGGAATGTTCTGGTTGAATCGGCGAGGATTGCCCGCGGGAAAATACGCCCGCTAAGTGAATTCAATGCGCAAAATTTTGATATACTGATGTTTGCCGGTGGGTTTGGGGTAGCTAAAAACCTATGCACCTATGCTTTCGATGGTATTGATTGTACGGTGAATCCTGAGGTTGAAAGAGCTGTAATCTCTATGCATAGTTCTCGTAAACCGATCGGGGCATTGTGTATTTCACCAGTGATTTTGGCAAAGGTTTTGGGCAATGTATCCATAACGATGGGTCAGGATCAAACTTCTATAAAGAATATAAAGGCGATGGGTGCCATCCATCAAACAACCCATGCCAGGGAGATCGTTATCGACAATGAAAACAAAGTGGTAACCAGTCCCTGTTACATGCTGGATTCCAGCATCGTCGACATCGCCGAAGGGGCCATGAACACGGTAAACGCGTTGATTGAACTAACTTGAATCCATTAATGCAAGGCTCAAGGCGCATGGCGCATGGCTCAGGGATCAAGTAGGTTAAAAGTAAAAACCTTAAGGAATACAAAGTAACCTTTACACTAAATTTTCCTTACAAACTTATTATTTAGCCTTATAACTTACTTGCGCCTTGAGCCTTGAGCCTTGAGCCTTATTTGAGCCTTAAATATATCCTCTTTCAATATAGGTAACGATCTGCTCTATAATAGCATCCTCGCCTTTTGGGTCGTATTGAGATTTCAGGTTGGAACCGAAGAGTCGGGCTATTCCCTGCCAAAAAAAGGCGCTTACGGAGCCGCGATAGGAATCAATCCAGAAATAAGTGGAATTGGAAGTTTCACGGTCAACGAGCTTCAATAGGAGCTTTCCCTGCGTGATGGTCATTTGCCTCAAATCTTCCTCATATTTTTTCCGGAGCGAGTCTTCCATACTTTTAACGAATTTCCTTCGCTCTTTATCGGTTTTTACGGTTGCAAGTTTGAATTCAACCTCGGTAATGGTGGCTGCAACGATTTTCGAATAGGGCAAAACCTTTTTGAGGTTATAAACCAATCTCCAGTATTGCCTCTCCTGAAAACGATTCTTAAAGACTTTAGCAGGAAGTATAGGGACTTCTTTCAGGTCGATATGCGGCAAGGTATCCCCGTTGATTACAACTGTCCGGAGTAAGGTATCCTGCCTGACTTTTGTTACCGACTGGGCGTTTAAACCTGCACCGGTCAGGCCGAATAGAATCGAAAATAAAATAAACCGCATATACCATTCGGCAATTCATTTGCCAATTTATTTGTACAAAGATATGTCAGGAAACTGCCTCCTTAACCAGAACAGCTGCTTCTTCCAGGGTAATCGCTGAAAAAACTTTGAGCCCGGATTGGTCGATGATTTTCTTACCTTCCACTGCATTGGTTCCCTGCAACCGGACAATTACCGGAACGGGAATAGTACCGATCAGATTATAGGCATCCACAACGCCCTGCGCTACCCTGTCGCACCGGACAATTCCGCCGAAAATATTGATCAGGATCGCTTTAACGTTCGGGTCTTTAAGGATGATACGGAACCCGGCTTCCACTGTTTGCGGACTGGCGGTACCGCCGACATCGAGGAAATTGGCAGGCTGGCCGCCCGACAGTTTGATCATATCCATGGTGGCCATGGCCAGACCGGCGCCATTAACCATACAACCCACATTTCCATCGAGCTTGATGAAATTCAGATTATACCCGGAGGCTTCAACTTCGGTAGGATCCTCTTCGTTCAGATCGCGTAGTCCAGCATAATCCGGATGACGGAACAAGGCATTTTCATCCAGATTCACCTTTGCATCTGCGGCGAGGATCAGGTTGTCTGATGTTTTGACCAACGGATTGATTTCCAGAAGAGAAGCATCAGTTGCAAGAAAGGCATTGTAAAGAGCAGTGACAAATTTCACCATATTTTTATGTGCTGCTCCATTCAATTTTAGGTTAAACGCAATTTTACGTGCCTGGAAAGGCAGGATTCCGATTCCTGGATCCACCTCTTCGGTAAAAATCAGGTTTGGAGCATCTTTGGCCACACCTTCGATATCGACGCCCCCTTCAGTAGAATACATTACAATATTCCTGCCTGTCTTCCGGTTGAGTAATACGCTCATATAGAATTCCTTAACAGAAGGCTTGCCGTCAGCGCCCGGGTAATACATATCCCGCTGCACCAGCAGCTTCCGCACCAACTTACCTTCCGGTCCTGTTTGCGGTGTTACCAGGTTCATCCCCAATATCCGGGTGGCATGTTCTTTAACCTGTTCCAGGGAGGAAGCAATCTTCACGCCGCCACCTTTGCCGCGGCCGCCGGCATGTATCTGAGCTTTAATAACCCAGAATTTAGTACCGGTTTGACTCTGGATCAGTTGTGCAGCTTCCACTGCGGCTTCAGGCGTTTCAACCATAAGTCCTTCAGCAACCGGAACACCATGTAACTGGAGCAGTTGCTTGGCCTGATATTCGTGAAGATTCATAAAAGCTTGATTTTTATGGTTAAATAACTATTTGCAGGCGTTAAAAATGCAACTTTTTTAAGTGAAACAAAAATCTTTAACATTGGTTAACCCTAATGTTGGTATTTTTGCGCAAAGCAAAAATCATGCGACAGCTCACAAACGAAGAACATCGCCGGCTCGATGTTGAAGGATTCAAATCCGCAGAAAAGAATCCGGTAATCGTTATTCTCGACAACGTCCGGAGTCTCAATAATATCGGCTCCATCTTCCGCTCCTGTGATGCATTCAGGATTGAAAAGCTCATCCTGTGCGGAATCAGCACATCACCCCCTCATCGTGATATCCACAAAAGCGCTCTTGGCGCCGAACTCTCCGTCGACTGGCAATATTTCGAAAAAACCACCGATGCGATCGTCGATCTCAAATCCAATGGTTATCAGGTTTTTGCTATTGAGCAAACTACCGGTAGCATTCCTTTGAATGAATTCAATCTTTCCGGCCCAATTGCGATTGTTTTCGGCCATGAAATCCACGGTGTTTCCCCGGAAGTCTTAGGCCTATGCGAAGCCGCCATTGAAATCCCTCAATATGGCACCAAACATTCGCTTAATGTAGCGGTCAGCGTTGGAATTGTACTGTGGGAGATGCTAAGAATACATTAATATGCTAATTTGATAATATGCTAATCTGCTAATTAAAAGAAGCACCAATGTGCCAATTTAATGATTATCAATTCCCAAAGCCTTGCATCGGCGATCACATTTCATTAACTGAAGCTAGTGGCACTTGATAAAACTCATCTTATCATTATTAGCATATTAGCATATTAACTCATTAGCATATTGTAAACTTAGCTACCCCGCAAAAGATTGTAATCCTCCCACTTATAAGTTTAACTAACTCTATAGTTAATTCAACTAACTTTTTAGTTGTTTATTTAAACTTATCGTTGTATTTTTGATAAAAAAGAATCAAGATGCGCGATTTAACAAAAGCCGAAGAGCAGATCATGCAGGTACTATGGGGCATCCAGCCTGCATTTGTTAAGGACATTATTTTAGAGTTGCCGTCACCGAAACCGGCGTACAGCACGGTTTCCACGATCGTAAGGATCCTTGAATCAAAGGGCTTTATTGATCATGAGGCATTCGGCCCGACTCACCGCTATTCTGCCCTGATCAGCAAGGATGAATACTCCCATTTTTCTATGAAGAAGATGCTTGAGAATTACTTTGATGGCAGCCTTAAGCAAATGGTCTCTTTCTTTTCCAGAAAAGAAAACCTAACCATAAAAGAGATGGAAGAGTTACTGAAAACCCTGGAGAACCTTAAAAATGAGAAGCCATGAACTATTTACCCAACATCATCCTGGCCAACCTTTTCCTGATCCTGATCTGGATTTCCTATGAACTCTTTTTGAGCAGGATCAGGAATTTCCAGGCCAACCGGTTCTTCCTTCTGGGAGGGTCGGTTTTGGCAGTGATTCTTCCCTGGCTTCCATGGCAGATATCGATCAGAACCCAGGCCGGGTCGATTCTGGGGCTGCCTTTGGTTCAGGTTTCAGAACCGGTGATTGATCCTTCATTGGCAGTTGGTTCAGGCGGGGCTGCTCCGCTGCCGGATCCGGTAAACTGGATTGGAATAGCCTATTTATCGATCGTTTTGGCACTAATCCTGGTTTCGGCAGGACAGCTAATCCGGCTGTTTATCTGGACGAAAACCCGTCCGGTGCTGAATTGGAATGAACACAGGGTTGTTGTTTTAAACAAGCCCTGGTCTGCATTCAGTTTCTTCAGGACGATATTCTACCCGGAGCCCTTCGAGCCGGACACAAAGGAAACCCAGATCATTCTTGAGCATGAATTCGTATCATTTGTTGTAAACAGAAAAGGGGAAACAACTAATATTCAAATCGTCAAAGGCGTAGACCCGGTGCTCGACGAAGCAGTGATGAATGTAATCAGGTCTTCACCTGCCTGGAAGCCGGGACTGCAAAGAGGAAAACCAGTTAATGTATCCTTCTCAATTCCTATCAAATTCGTTCTCAATTAGCCAGTCACTGGTCAATGGTCACTAAAAAAAGAACCGCTTCATCAGCGGCTCTTTTTTTATATGGTTGCGTGATTACTTCACAATTCCCTGGAACTTGGCATCTTCGAAGAATTTACCGAATTCGAGGTCAGTTTTAGCCATCTGTTTCAGATCAGCCTGTGCGGCAACTGCAGCTTCCAGTGATTTGAACATATTGGCACTCTGTCCCTGGCGGGCATAAACCACTGCCCTAAGGTAGTCGGTCATGGCATTGGGTTCAGGAATGCAATCAAGAGTTTTAAGAGCTTTAGCGTATTCCTTGTTCAAGGTCTGAGCCAAAGCAGCATTAAACAGGCAGGATGAGCCAAAGTTTGTGACAGCCTGGGTATAATTGCTCTTTTTCACATTGACAATACCTATGTTGTGGTCAACCTCGCTTCCGGCACCGGCAGCACTGCGGAACAAACCTTCTGCTTTATCATAGTCACCTTCAGCCAGAGCAACAACACCGAGGTTATTCAAAACAATCGGGTCATTTGCCTTTAAACTGTTAGATTTTTCAATGGCGGTTTTAGCAGTTTTGAAATCCCCTTGCTCCGCAGCTGTAATTCCAAAGTCATTCCATGCCCGGTAGCAGGTTGGGAATTTTTCGGTAGCAGCTTTATAGATGCCATTCTGAACTTTAACATCTTTGGTCAATGTAGCAGCATAAAGAACCTCTTCAATACCAAGATCTGAAGGTTTGCTGGTAGCGATTCTCAGTAATTCATCATCTGATTTGCCAATTACATCAACATTAACGGAAAATTTCGAGCGACGCAAAGCAGGCAGAATCTGGTCAGCCAATTCAGTAAAGGCAGCTGAAATATTACGGATTTCCTTTTCACGGACATCCGGATCGTTGTACATTGATAATACACGCAAAATCAGATCTTTATCCTGAATATTAGATTTCGAAACCAAGTCTTTGAAACCATCCCAGTCTTCAGCAGTTGACATTAGCTGAAAGAATTCGCTCTGGTCGGCTTTTGAAACCTTCATGTTTTCAAGTTCTTTTTTGAAAAAGCTGGAAGCAGTTTTCGAACGTTCCTTGGCCAGTTTATCATTCAGTTCAAGCTTCCCGTCAGGTGATGCATAAGCTGAAACATCAACTCCTTTGATATTGTAGTTTGATTTCGAGTTGGCCGCTTTAACCTTATCTTTCAGAGCTGTCACATCTTCGGATTTCATTTCGGTTTTCTTCACCTCAGCTTTATTGATATCATAATAAATATCTGCCTGGTAAGTTTCAGGAACGATCCGCTGGAATTTGTCAGGTGCCACAACAACTTCACCCAGCTGATTAACCAGTAAAGTGGGCGTGGAAATAACCCCGTCGGCAATTTTAACAGGTTCAAAAGCAACCTTTTTTGTTTTCATGGAGGCTTCAACCTTCAAAATCAATTCGGATTGACGCATGTCTTTTGTGTAGGGAACGGTTCCCTCATAGGTTACCTTACCGCCCGATGCATAATTTACCACCTTATTGTTAGCGGTAACCTTTTCTCCCTGTAAGGTTAATGGTTTGAATTCAACTTCGCCGGCTGGTGTTTTTAAAACGGGAGTTGCTACCACAATGGCTTTCTTGTTAAAGAATTTTTCAGGATATCTGGCTTCAAGTGACAGGGCCACATTGTCCCCGTGCATTTCCAATACCTCTGGTTTTACTTCGTACTTAATCCCTGAGGCGGATTTCTTCATCTTGTTCAGTCCGCTGCAGCCCGACAAAAGGAAAATCACTGCAATGGCCATCAAGATACTGAGGTTGAATTTCTTCATAACTACCGGTTTTATGTTTGTTATTAACGTTTCCAATCTACGACAAAATTATAAATCTTTTACAAATCCACGGAAAAAATCCATTGGTTCCTGAAAAATGTTCACCCAAGACTTTACTTCCCGGTATGTGGAAAAGCCCTCGATAATCCCACCGGGTATTCATGCCCGAAAATGGTATCCAACAGGGTATGATAATCCTCTACTTTGTTCACAAAATCTATTTCCCTGGTATCCACCACGAGTATCCTCATAGATGGCTCCTGTCGGAAAAAATCAAAATACCCGGCCTGAATCCTCTTGAGATAATCGGCTGTGATAGCTGATTCGTATTCGCGACCCCGATTCCAGATATTAATAAGCAGATTATCAGGATCCTGGTGCAAATAAATATACAGATCAGGTTTTGGCAAGGAAGCATACATGAGATGAAAAAGCTGTGAGTACAGGTTGTACTCATCGCCGGTAAGGGTATTACCTGCGAAAATAAGCGATTTCATGAAATAATAATCGGCAATAATAAACGGGGTAAAAATATCAGGATCAATAAGTTCCTTCTTAAGTTGTGTGTACCGGTCAGCCAGGAACGACATCTCAAGGGGGAAAGCAAAACGATCGGGATCCTGGTAAAATTTAGGCAGGAACGGGTTGTCAGCGAATCGTTCCAAAATCAGGTGGCTGCTATAATCCGCACTTATCCTGCTGGCCAGTGAGGTTTTTCCGGCTCCGATATTGCCTTCGATGACCACAAGCCGGTAATTATATGGATATTTTTTATGCAGTTCCATCGCCTAAAAATAAAAAATCCCCGCGATTGCGGGGATTTTATCAGCTTTATCTTATTAACCGATCTATTAACGACGGTCATAATCCCGGCGGGGTGGCCTTCCACCACGATCGCCTCCATCACGGCGATCCCGGTTGTCACGTCCGCCCCTGTCATCACGCGGACCTCTTGGGCCACGATCGTGCTGAACAGGCTCTACATAACCTTCAGGCTTTTCGAGAAGAACCTTTCTCGAGAGGCGATATTTACCGGATTTCTCATCAATTTCGATGAGTTTCACCTCAATCATCTGGCCAACTTTGAGTTCTTCCTCAACAGTTTCCAAACGTTTAAACGAAATTTCCGAAATATGAAGCAGACCTTCTTTGCCCGGGAGGATTTCGACGAATGCACCAAAGGCAACTATCGATACCACTTTACCGTTGTAAATCTGGCCCACTTCCGGAACAGCACAAATACCCTGGATTATTTCCATGGCAGCCTCGATGGCTTCCTTATCAGGAGCAGCTACCTCGATAAATCCGATACCATCTTTTTCCTCAATGGTGATGATGGTATGGGTACGCAATTGTATTTCCTGTATGATCTTTCCGCCTGTACCGATTACAGCGCCGATCAGCTCTTTCGGGATGGTCATGGTCTGGATCCTCGGAACGTGTGGTTTATAGTCTTCACGGGGTTCTGAAATGGTTTCCAGAATCTTGTCGAGAATATGCATTCTTCCGCGGTTTGCCTGTTCCAGTGCCTCGGCCAGGATCTCATAGGACAGCCCGTCGACTTTGATGTCCATCTGGCAGGCGGTTATGCCATCCCTGGTGCCGGTAACTTTGAAGTCCATATCGCCAAGATGATCCTCATCGCCGAGGATATCGGACAATACCTTATATCTCTTGTCTTTACCAACCACCAGTCCCATGGCAATACCGGAAACCGGTTTCTTTATTTTAACGCCGGCATCCATCAGAGCCAGGGTAGCGGCGCAAACCGTTGCCATGGAAGAGGAGCCGTTCGACTCGAGGATGTCTGAAACAATGCGAATTACGTACGGATTATCTTCAGCATCCGGCAATATAGCCTTAATGGCCCGGTGAGCCAGGTTGCCATGACCGATTTCCCTGCGGCTGATACCACGAACGGGACGTGCTTCTCCGGTCGAGAAAGGCGGAAAATTATAATGGAGCAGGAACCTGTCTTTTCCCTGGTTCAAAACTTCGTCGACAATTTTCTCGTCGAGTTTTGTTCCCAGGGTAATGGTTGTCAGTGACTGGGTTTCACCCCGGGTGAAAATTGCCGAACCGTGAGCCATCGGTAGATAATCAATTTCGCTCCAGATCGGGCGGATCTCATCGGTTTTTCGGCCATCCAGACGGATGCCTTCATCGAGGAGCAAATTGCGGGTAGCCTCTTTCATAACATCGTGGAAATATCTCTTTACCATCGACTTAATCAAATCCGTAGCTCCTTCTCCCAGAGAAGTGACATAATCGGTTTCGAGCTTTTCCCATGCATCATTACGTTCATGCTTAGGCATTTGAGCCTTAGCGATGTCGTAAACTTGCTGGTAGGTGGCTTCGAAAACTCTTGCTTTCAGATCAGGATCGTTAGTTTCATGGCAATACTCCCTGACGCTGTCTTTTCCGAGCTCTTTGCGAAGTTCCAGCTGAACCTGGCAATGTCTCTTTATTTCTTCATGGCCGAACTTGATTGCCTCGAGCATCCCGGCTTCGGAAACTTCATGCATTTCACCTTCAACCATCATGATATTGTCATAGGTTCCGGCGATAATGACATCAATATCAGCATCCTTAAGGTCTTCCATGCCCGGGTTAATAACCAGGTCGCCATCGATACGGGCAACGCGCACTTCACTGATCGGGCCTGCAAAAGGAATATCGGTAAGTGCAAATGCTGCCGAAGCAGCTAATCCTGCCAGCGCATCCGGGGGACAGGTTGGATCACCTGACATCAGGCTGATCGATACAAAAACTTCTGCATGATAATCATCCGGGAACAGTGGACGCAAAGCGCGGTCGACCAGGCGGGAAATCAGGATCTCATTGTCATTCGGACGGGCTTCCCTTTTCATGAATCCACCCGGGAAACGGCCGGCTGCAGCAAATTTCTCTTTATATTCAACACTCAGAGGCATGAAGTCGACACCTTCTTTTGCCGTTTTGGAGGCACACACTGCCGCCAGGATCATGGTTTTTCCCATGGTCACCACCACCGAACCGTCGGCCTGTTTGGCCAGTTTACCGGTTTCAATGGTTATCGTCCGTCCATCCTTCAAGGTGATGGTCTTCTGATAAACTTGATACATTTTATAAAATCGGATTAATTAAGAAGAAAAAAGGCAATTATGAAATTGCCTTTTTTTTCTTGGGTTATTTACGTAAATTCAATTCTTTAATAATCGTCCGGTAACGCGCTATGTCCCGGTCCTTGAGGTAGTTGAGCAGCCTTCTGCGTTTACCTACTAATCTGATCAACGATCGCTGGGTGCTGAAGTCCTTGCGGTTTTTCTTCAAATGTCCCGTCAAATGAGCAATACGGTATGAGAATAAGGCAACCTGTCCCTCTGATGAACCGGTGTCTGTATTGGACTTCCCGTACTTCTCGAAAAATTCTTGTTTCTTTTCTGCCGTTAAGTACATGTTTACTAAAATTTTACAGTTTTCTTTAAATTGACGCGCAAAAATACGAAAAAGATTCAGTAAACCAAAAAAACTCGTGAGGACGTTGAGGAAAGACTATTAGACTTTAGAACCAAAAGACTATGAGATTTTCTCCGAAGCTATCCTCTCACAGTCTTACAGTCTTACAGTCTTAAAGTCTTAGTATTTATAAATGTATGTCCCGAAATACGCCGACATCTCCGGTGACCCTCGCAGAAGAAACTTAATCTCCTTCTTTCCTCTTTCCCGAAGTGGAACCAGAGAGAAAATTAGCCAGCGGGTGATATAAGCTTCGCACATATCCCCATTGGCATCATGAGATAGCGCTAATTCAATGGGTGGCGGATTCAAAGCATTCGGAGGAAGCTTCCACAGATTTAATTCATGGTTCCTGCAGCCGCCGCTATAGCTGACCTGCATCATGAGCAAATCGTCATCCACATAGGCTGAATCGAGGTGGAACGGGTCCATCGAATACTTTTCCCATTCATTTTCATGAAGAATACCAACCTCTTCAGGATTCTTCTTAATTTCTGTAATCCGTATCGACTGATAAGTAGCCCCTCCCCGGCCACACCGGAATTCTTCAGGATCAACCGTGTATTTTATCAGGATCGGCAGATCACTAATTTGATAATCAATACTGAGATTAACCGGATGATAGTAGACAGAATCGATTAAAATCTTCCATCCGCATCCGTCAACCTCCGGCGCACCACTATAAACCACTGTAGCTTTTTTAAACCCGTACTCGCAAAATTCATTGGGGTCTTCATGACAGGAAACAAAAAGCCCAACGGCCACCAGAATTATCGCACCTATAAGAAAGTTTTTATTTTCCATTTGTTGTCAGTTATCAGTTATCACCGGGGTGACAACGCTTCGATTTTGAGTTTTGGAGTTTGGAGCTTATTTGGGATTTGTTTTTTGTTTTTTGGTATTTGCTAGTTCCACCATCCTTCAGGCCTGGTTACGCAAAATTGCCCCACCGGCTCCTTCTTCAGATCCAGGTCAAAGATAAGTCGAGGTATCGAATGGTTGACACAGGGTTCAACAAACCTGACATGATAGGTATCGGCCGGAAGGTTGTGAACCTTGATCTCAAGGTTAAATAGACAATTACACTTACAACCTTGTTTGAGTTCAGCTTCCCTGATGATCAGACTGTCGCCTTTGACTTCAATATCCACGGTAAAACGCTCAGGACAGCAATTGAAACCCGCGTTATAATGCATCATGGTGAGCAAACTGTCTCCATCGTAACTGAAATTGATACAGGAAGATTCCGGAGCAGGATCGTTGCTTTTCAGCGGGTCATTGGCCCTGCACATCATATCTGAGGAATTCGTAACCGATAGTGCTGCTCCGTTATGATCCTGCCTTGCGCAGGAAAGCCAAAAGCTGGTCACCAGGGTTAAAAATGGCAATAAAAGAAAGGTTCTTGTTTTCATGGCTATTCCGGATTCATCAATTTTCCGATGAAAATTATGGAACCCGTTGATTTTTCAGCAATTACAAAGATAAAGGGATGATTAAACCGGATCACATCAACAGGCATTGAGGTTCTGGTAATGATCACAGCCGTTACAGCGGCAGCTTCGGTTCCATCCTCATTAACATCGATATAGGTTTTATGCAAAACCTGGCTGATGGAGAGGGATCCGGGACCCAGCTTCGAAAAATCAGCGGCATCGGTAAAGGCAGTCGGAATACCAAGTTGCTTTAATTGCTTGCTGAGTTCAAATGAATTTTCGAGCTTAAACTGGGGCAGATAAACTTCCATTCCCTCCACAGGCTCGAATTGTGACCGAAGATCTTCCCAACCTCCCGAAAGTTGCTGACTGCACCAATCATCCAGATTTACATTCTTCGGAGGAAGAAAGAGGTACATCGACCAGCTGCCATCCCCGTAAGGCAGCTCAACAGCTAGCAAATCTGCTGTAATTATAGCGTTTAAAGTATCTTTCAGGTACATTGTTGGTACCTGCTGGCTTTTCCCCGACGCACTGGTAAAAGAATCCAGGTGAGTATCGTCCTTATCAAACCGGTTTGTCCATTTTCCATTGAAATAGAGGGCATTGATCAGGAAACATACATCTTCGGGGTTAATCTTTTCGATGATCTTATCAATTTTATCATGTGTCTTTTCTTTAACCCATCCATTTACCGTGGCCAAAGCCGAAGGTGCAGAAAAATCGAGCCCTTCAACTCTTGCAGAATAATAATTCTGAAGGTTGGCTGTAAAATCAGGGTATACGGTAAATCCGTTTGTATTGTACCAAACCGAGTTGGCGGTTTCGAAAACCGTAGTCGGATCTTTCCCGATCAGAACCTGGTTCAGGTTTTTGACTGATTTATTCAGATCGGCCACATCCTTTCCCGGGAAGCCCAGAAGATTGAGCATTTCATCCAGCGTTTGGTTATCCGCTCCATTTGCAGCCATGGACAATGCGGTATAAATGCTGTATGGTGATATGCAAAGATTTGAATCAGGGCTTTCTTTCCCCATCAGGTTAAAAAGATCAAATCCAAACTGGTTGCCCTGCTGCAGAACCTTAAGCTCATTTCGGGTCAGGTTCAGTGGTTGCGGCTGATCCGGCTCCTTATCACAGGCGAACCAAAATCCCACTATCAATACCACAACTATCAGTTTACTAATCCTTTTCATAATAATTCCCCTATTCAATTTCTTAAGACGGATGATCATGAGACGGATAATTATCCGTCTCTACAATCTCACGTTCTTTTCATTCTTTTCTTTCTTTACATCCTTTACGCCCTTAACGTCCTCCCGTTTATTCCGGTTTCATCATTCTCCCGATAAACAAAATCGCCCCGGTGGATTTCTCCGCGATGGCAAATAGAAACGGTTTGTTAAAGGTAATGAAATTACCGATTGAGGTAAGGCCTATCTCCACTGAAGTTACCGCTGCAGCCTCAGTCCCTTCTTCATTAACCTCAATGAATGTTTTGTGTTTTACACCGGTGATCAGTAATCCTCCCTCCGGCAAGATCCCTGTAAAGTCGGCCTTATCGGTAAAGGCAATCTCCATGCCCATTGCCGAAAGGGCATCTTTCAGGCTCTCCTCATAAGAAAAGGTGAATTTAGGAAGCGAAAACTGCACTTCAGAGATGGTGTCATAACGATTCAGCCAGCTATTCCAATTCTCAGGGGTAAAGTTTTTTTCCACATCGGATACTGTTTTCCCGGTCTCCGGGAGAAAAAGGAACATCCGCCAGTTGCCCTTTCCGTAAGGTAGTTCAACCGATGTAAATGTTTCATTGGCAAACATATTCAGATCCATTTCCTGATGCATCATATCCACCTGAACCTCTTTCCCGTCTTCCAGATAGAAAGGTTGCTGATACGTATCTTTTTTATCAAACGCATAGGTCCAGGCACCCTTAAAATAGATGGCATTGATCAGGAACATAAAGGATTCAGGGTTGATCTGATCCACAATCTCGGTGATCTTTTTATTGGTTTTATCGGATACCCAGTTATTAATCACGGTTTTGCAATCAGAAGCGGTAAAGTCCATCGGCCGGATTTCAGCATCATAATAAGTTTGATTTCTGGTGATGAAATCAGGTAAAACAGTGTACTCCTTCCGGTACCAGATCGAATTTGCGATCGATATTATCACCTTGGCATCATGCGCAACCAGGGCTGTTACAAGTGTCTTATTCAATTGATTCAATTCGTCCCGGTCATAACCAGCAATCCGAAGTGCCTCCTCCATTGCGGTTTTGGTATCACCATTGGCACCATTATAAGTCATTGATAATGCCTGTGAAACGCTCAGTGGCGAAATCATCAGGTTTGTTCCCGAAACAGCTGCTCCGGCAAGTTTGGTATATAAATCCAGCCCAAACGTATTATCTGCTGTGATCACCCCGGCTGCTTTGAGCGGAAGGTTCAATGGTTTGGTTTCATAATCCTTATCCTTCGAACACGAAGCGATCATAACAACCATAACCATCACAACTAAAAATCTCTCCAATGTTTTCATATTATTAATCACAAAGCATTGTTTATCATAACTTCCAGGGATACCCCGTTCGGGTAACACAAAATTCCCCGTCAGGATTCTTTCTTAATTCTGTTTTGAACAGGATTTTCTTCTCTTCAGGTTGCTGCACATAGGGTTCCTCTATCCGGATCCACCAGGTGTCTTTACTAATCCCAGTCAGATTATAGTTAAGGTCGAACAGACAATTACAATCACACATGGAGGCATTCTCAACCTCGGTAATGACCAGCGTATCACCAACAATCTTGAGCTCTACCCGAAAACCGTCAGGGCAACAATTAAATCCGGCATTCATGTGCTTTATTATCAGGGTATCCCCGCTCACCCACGTATATTGGATACAATCCTGATCGGAGGAATGGTCAGCAACTGCTTTCAAACCCTTTCCCTTACATTCCGAATTGCTAATCAGATTAATAGAAGGAACGACAGATCCTTCTCGATCACATCCGAATACCGACAGGAAAGAAAAAAACAACCAGAGATATTTTGTTTTCATAGCTAAAAATATCTAAAGCACAAGGGGGACATATGCCTAAACAGTATAATCTGAAAGCAAATTCCGTGCCACCGTAAGCCCTTGATTGAGGTTTCGCGGGGCATAATCTAACTCTCCGATCGCCTTTTCAAGGATAAATCCGGTTGATACCGGACGCCGGCCGGGTTGATTCAAAGAATCCGAATGAACAGGCGAAATCAGTGATTCATCGAGATTGAAGAACCGTGCAGTTTGAACAGCAAAGTCAAGAACAGAGGTCATTTCGGGCCCCGAAAGATGGTAGATTCCGGTTTTATCTCTTTTGATAATCCGGATGATGCCATCGGCAAGGTCATCCACCAGTGTTGGCATCCGGAACTGGTCGTCAACTAACCTGATCGGTTTATGATTGATGAGAGAATCACGCACCCAGGTAACCATGTTGAACCGGCTCATAGACGGTGTGAACCCGTAAACGAGGATAGTGCGAACAATTATCCATGGCACCTTCAATGATCTGGTAATAAATTCACCCTGCAGTTTCGACCAGCCATAAACACTTACCGGGTTTGGCTGATCATCTTCGCTGTAGGGGCCATTCAATCCATCGAACACAAAATCTGTTGAAAGATAAATAAACCGGGCGCCGCTCTCTTCCGCTGCTTTCGCTACCAGACGGGTTCCCTCAATGTTCACCTTATCGCACAAATCCGGATTCAACTCGCAGGGATCCACCTGCGTCAGGGCTGCGCAATGAATCACCACATCAGGTTTAAACCGGTCAAAAATCGTATTAACCTGGTCCGGTGAGGTAATATCCATTATAGAAAAACGAACCGGCTCCACTCCTTTTACCTTGCAATCTGATGCAGAAGTGGCCAGGAGTTCAAATCCGTGCAACAATTGAATCTTGCCGGCAAGAGTTTGTCCGACAAGGCCATTGGCTCCGGTCAGCAAAATTTTTATCATTAAGTAAAGGTAACAAAAATCGCTCAGCTGCCCTTGCCCCGGATCAGGAACTGCCCAATGTGGCATGTCAGGCATTGCCGGTTGTGGCAATAATGTGTATACAGATGAAGAAAGGCCTGGGAATAGAAAGCGTTCGGTACCCGGTATCCATAACCGGCCCAAAGCCGGGTAATCCGGTTGTTTTCAGCGGGAAGACTTTCGAGCATTTCCATCCATTTTTCCCAGGCTCCGGTATCACCATTACGGTTGGCATAGCTGGCACGAAATGGTAAAACAGCATTAATCAGAAAAAGGTTAATGGTCTCGGCGCCAAATCCCGTAAACCGGCCGGACCATTTCTTTCCGAAATCATAATGTAACTTCCAGTAAGCCGATACCGGGTAATCCAATTTCAGATTCATTTCTGTGCCTGATCCACGAAGTACCGACTCAAGCCGGTCGGGGTTTCCGGCCAGGAATGCGGCCAATTGAGCTATCCTGACTGTTGGAAAGTTAGACGGCCTCATTCTCAGAAATTTCCATCCGGGATTATTCAGCGGAACAAGGTTAAACTTTTTGCGTACAAATCCATATTCCACCATTAGCGCCCGCGAATAGGGATCAGGCTTTCGCACAGGAATGAGGTCGGATTGCCCATACAGGATGGCCTCAAGCCGGAACAGATTTGAACCGGTCGACCGGATCGCTGCCAACGGAATAGATTGACCGAGCCTGTCAAAAGAATTCTGATTAATTCCGAATCCGAACGACCTCGTAATCAGTTGAATCCAGGTTTCATCCCATCCGCCTTTGTTGCGGGCCAATCGGTTAAACACTTCATTGGATTTCACTTGCATACGCTCAATGCCCATATTAACTATCCAGTTTTCAACTTCTGCGGCTTCAAGTTTTTTCCAGGATGTTTCACAGGGCACGGGTGAAATGGTGGAGAGTATCTGATGATAATTATCAAGATACGAAGGCTTAACCGGTAAAACCACCATCGGAACCATATCCCCATTGGTTCGTTTCACGGAGCAATCCCCCTCATAAACAACATGGAGTACTACCGGATCATAAGCCGGATCTTCATTGTGATTGTGCCGGTACCAATCGGAGGCTTTCACATGAATCTCCACATGGCCTGCCCAAACAGCCTCGCCGATGCGGATCCGTGCCATCAAGAAATCAGGGCCTGCATCAGTGTTCAGCTGACCCGGGGTCATTACTTCAACGCGCTGATGATCGGGTGTAAATAATTTATCTGCCGGAAATAATCCGTATTTCCAGAGGTACTGTAGAAAATCTTCCTGCATCTGATTTTGTTTTCAGATATAGATGCAGAAACGCAAGCATTGTGGAAATTTTCCGGCTACTTTTTTAAAGCCTGAATTCGGCAAGCATTCTATGGGCTGCTGCCCGGGCTTTTTCAGCAAAATCGAGACCGCTGCCGGCATACAGAATACCACGGGAATTGTTGATGAGCAAACCTCCTTTGGAGGATTTTCCGTTATCAATCACCATTTCCATTGAGCCCCCCTGGGCACCGATACCCGGTACCAACAAAAAGTGATCGGGTGCAATGCGGCGGATATTCCTGAAATGTTCTGACCGGGTTGCCCCAACAACAAACATCAGATTATCGGTTGTACCCCAGGTGATTGCCTGCATCAATACATGTTCATACAGCGGCTGATCCTGATTGACGTTCAACAGCTGAAAATCCGAAGCACCCGGATTGGAAGTCAGGGCGAGAATTATGGCCCACTTGCCAGGAAATTGCAGGAATGGCTCTATTGAATCCTTTCCCATGTATGGAGAAAGGGTAATTGCATCAAAATCATAATGGAAGAAAAAAGCTTTGGCGTATTTCTCTGCAGTATGGCCGATATCACCACGTTTGGCATCCGCGATAATAAACAGATTCGGATCTTTCGACCGGATATAGTCGACTGTCATCTCAAGCTGATTGATCCCATCGGTCCCCAATGCTTCGTAAAAAGCCAGGTTTGGCTTGTAGGCTACTGCCAGATCAGCTGTTGCATCGATAATGGCCCGGTTAAACGAAAAAACAGGATGTGCTTCCCTGTGCAGATGGGCGGGAATGCGGGCCAAATCGATATCCAGACCCACACAAAGGAAGGACTTCTTCTTTCGGATCTCCAGGTTCAGTTCTGATGACGTCATTATCGGGATGTGTCAGAAGTTTTCAGTCGTTCGGTATTCTCAGCGATCTGCAATTTATCAATAATTTCCTGAATATCACCATTCATGATAGCCGGAAGGTTATACATGGTTAAGGAAATGCGGTGATCGGTCATGCGGCCCTGCGGATAATTATAGGTACGGATCTTTGCCGAACGGTCACCGGTACTGACCATAGTTTTCCTTCTGGATGATATTTCATCCATGTACTTCTGATATTCCAGGTTATACAGGCGGGTCCGGAGTTCAATCATCGCTTTCTCCTTATTCTTAATCTGCGATTTCTGATCCTGGCAGGTTACCACTACCCCGGATGGCATATGGGTCAGGCGGACAGCTGAATAGGTGGTGTTTACTGATTGGCCCCCCGGTCCGGATGAGCAGTAAGTATCAATACGTATGTCAGACGGAAGAAGCTCAATATCAAATTCTTCAGCTTCCGGCAAAACAGCTACCGTAGCAGCCGATGTATGAATTCGGCCCTGAGTTTCCGTTTGTGGAACCCGCTGAACGCGATGAACTCCCGATTCATACTTCATAAACCCATATACACCTTCACCGGTGATGGCAAATATCACCTCTTTATACCCCCCGTTTGTGCCTTCGGTAAAGCTGTTGATACTGTATTTCCAACTTTTCATATCACAGAATTTGCAATACATACGGAACAGGTCGCCTGCAAATATGCTGGCTTCATCACCACCCGTTCCGGCGCGTACCTCGATAATTGCATTTTTGGCATCCTGCGGATCTACAGGAAGGAGAAGAACTTTGATCTCTTCCTCCATCTCTTGCCATCGACGGGTCAGGGTATCAAGCTCCTCCTTCGCCATTTCCCGCATCTCTTCATCCTTTTCAACTTCGAGAAGTTTTTTGGCTGAGACCATATTTTCGAGGACATTTTTATACTCCTTATAGAATGCGACCACCTTTGACAGCTCCTTGTATTCTTTATTGAGCTGAATATACCGTTTCATGTCATTGACCACATCAGGTTCTGTGATCAGTCGCGATACCTCATCGAAACGAGCTGCTATTCCTGCTAATTTATCTAACAACATGGGATTTGAATGACGATTGAATAAATAATTATCGGTTGACGGTTATCGGTTATCAGGTTTGAAACCGGGTTTCTGAGGCACCTAATAAAAAAAGTCACCGTAATCGCTATGTATGGTTAATCGCGGTTTTTCGGAAGGTTCGCAGAAACCGACTCTGCGAGCTTCGATTCCGAAACCCTCAGAGATATCAATAATTTCCCGGGCATATCGTTCGGGAAGGTAAATCTCGAACCGGTGTCCCATATTGAATACTTTGTACATTTCCTGCCAGGATGTGCCTGATTGCTCCTGAATCAAGCGGAACAAAGGAGGCAGATTGAACAGGTTATTTTTGACAACGTGAACATTATCAACAAAATGCAGAACCTTTGTTTGTCCCCCGCCTGAACAATGAACCATACCATGAATGACCGATCTGAATTCATTCAGAATGGCTTTAACAACAGGTGCGTATGTACGGGTTGGGGAAAGCACCAGTTTACCGGCATCCAGACCGGTTTCCGCGATCATCGAGGTTAAATCCGTTTTGCCTGAATAGACCAGGTTATCCGGCAACTGCGGATCGAAGGATTCGGGATATTTCCGTGACAGGTAATGAGCAAAAACATCATGCCGGGCAGAGGTTAATCCGTTACTGCCCATGCCGCCATTATACCCTGATTCATACACAGCTTGTCCTGAGGAAGACAACCCGACAATTACATCGCCTCCCTTGATACGGTCGTTGGAAATGACCTCCGATCTTTTTAACCGGGCAGTCACCGTGCTGTCGACGATAACGGTCCGAACCAGGTCCCCGACATCGGCAGTTTCTCCGCCGCAGAAAACGGTTTCCACCCCGTTTGCGGTGAGAAAATCCGCAATTTCCCGGGTTCCTTCAATCACTGCGGTGATTACTTCACCTGGTATCAGGTTCTTGTTTCTTCCGATAGTGGAACTTAAGAGGATTGGGCCGGTTGCACCTACGCACAATAAATCATCAATGTTCATGATTACTGCATCCTGTGCGATACCTTTCCAAACGGACAGGTCGCCGGTTTCCTTCCAATAGACGTAAGCAAGGGATGATTTCGTTCCTGCACCGTCGGCATGCATGATACAGCACCAATCGGGATCACCGGTCAGAATATCGGGAATAATTTTGCAAAACGCTTTGGGATACAATCCCTTATCAAGCTTTCGGATCGCTTCGTGCACATCTTCCTTTGCCGAAGATACACCGCGTTGTGAATATCTGTTACCCTGCTCCATAACGAGGTGCAAAGGTAAGAAAATTAAGGCAGTTTGTCGATAGCTTTTGTTTTACCGCCACCAGCCTGCTTATCAGGTGGTTTAGTACCTGGTAATTGCTCAAGTTTGATCCGCTTTTTCTGGCCTTGTTGAAGCTCTTCCATCCCCCGGATAAGAATTTGCTGCTGGGCATCTATTTCGTTGCCTGGTTTTCCACCCGGCACATAGTCGTTCCTCAATACACGGAATTCCGTCCGGCGATTCAGTTGATGGGCAATTTCTTTATCCTGGTCGTTAGGAAGTTTATCAATAAAGACTTTCGACAAGGTATCGCTAACCTTCAGAAAATTATACTGAACCGCAATTTTCCAATCCACTACCCGAGGCTGATCCGGGCCATACCCCCTGGCCTTCAGGCGATCGGAAATAATCCCTTTGCTGATGAGGTAGTCGACAACAGATTGGGCACGGTTCTGCGATAATTCAAGGTTTGTCATAGCCCGGAAAGGCCTAACATCCGTATGCGACATCAATTCAATCGTGATATTCGGGTTATCCTCCAGGGTTTCAACCAATGCATCCAGTGCAACCATCGATTCCGGCCTTAGATCCCATTTTGCCAGGTCATACAGGATGTTAGGCAATTCAATCGGTTTTTCATACGGCGCCAAAACCAGCGTGGCATTGAAATCACGGCTAGCTTCGAGTCCCATGGTAGTTTCCCGGAGTTTTCCATTCAGGAATCCGCGCTTGAAGGCAACCAGCAGGTAATCGGTTTCAGGTTTTAGCTTGAATGAAAAGTTCCCGCTAGAATCGGTTTTATATTCAAGGCTGGTTCCATCGCTGCCGATCAGACGAACCTCAGCACCTCCCAAAGCCATGGTAGTGCGTTCGTTAATCACTCGCCCGGCCATGTTGAAACGCTTTTCAGGAAGAACAAATGAATAGATTTCGTCGCCACCCTTGCTTTGATCAAACCGGCTGGTGGTAAAATATCCCCTCTCTTCCTCTTTTTGGAAAATAATGCCGAAATCATCAGCTGAACTGTTTATCGGTGATTTCATGTTTTCGATGATCCACTTTCCCTCCTTGTTTAGTTGGGCCTTGAAAATATCCAGGCCACCCAAACCGGGATGCCCGTTGGAAGAAAAATAAAACAGCGAATCAGATTGTACGAACGGAAACATTTCATCCTTTGGAGTATTAATCTCCGGACCCAGGTTAACCGGGGCTCCGAATGCACCATCTGGCTTGTCTCTCTTAGCCATCCAGATATCCTTGCCGCCAATGCTGCCGAGCATATCACTGACAAAGAACATAGTCAGTTGGTCAGCAGTAAGGCTTGGATGTGCGATCACAACGGAATCCTTGGCAATGGGCACCACCGTAGGCTCAGCCCATTTGTTACCGGCTCGCTTTGCTACCATGATCTGGCATCCGAGTGACGTTTGTTTATCGTAACGGCAACGTGTAAAATACATGGTCCCCCCATCTTCTGATACCCACGGGGCTCCATCGTCATAAATACTATTGATCGTTTTGTCGACAGGAGCCGGAACCGCCCACTTCTGCTTATTATCGAGCCTGGTATAAAAAATATCCGAAAAACTCTGCCCGGTTCCGCCATGAACTTTAATGCCGGCAGCACCATCGCGCGATGAGGAGATATAAAGTTCCTTGTAATCCTTCGAGGCAAAGAAGGGACTATAATCGTTAAACTTGGTATTAAAATCCTTAACATTAGCGACTTGATAGCGGGTTGGATTTTTAGTCCAAACCTGGATTGAATCGCATGACTGATAGGCCATAAGTGCCATCAGATCACCCGGCTCCGATTTCAGGTACTCTTCATACTCTGCTTTAGCCAGGGCCAGCTTGCCATTCTCCTTGAGCATATCAGCATAATACAGATGTACCTTGGGATCCGGGGATTTTTGTTTGATTACCCTCGAGTAATAGGATTCAGCTTTTCGGGTATCATTAACCAAACGATAGCAATTACCGATTTTAACGGTAAGAGCCATCCTTTTCTGGCGGTCCTTCTCGCGTGAATAAGCTTTTTTATACTTCTCAATAGCCTTAAAGTATTCACCAACGCTGAAGGTTTTATCAGCCTGGATAATAAGATCCCTTTTCTGGCCCATCACAGGTCCAGCCAACAAAAAGGCCATGGTCAAACCCGCGATAAAACGAAATAATTTCATACGAGCAGATTTTCTACTATAACGATCAAAAATAGGCAATATTTGCCTGGATCCAACCTATTTAGCGGGCAAAGAGCAACTCGCGGTATTTTGGCAGCGGCCAGAGGTCGTCATCCACGATTAATTCAAGTTTATCGATGTGGTATCTGATCTCATTAAGAAAGTGTTTAACCTTAGTACTATAGGCATCGGCAAGGAGGCGGACATCCTCGATTTTGTTGGCTTCTCTCCGTGCATTAACCATTTCCTCCACCATTTCCAGGATCAAAGCCTTGTGTTTTGAAATCCGCCTGATTGCATTGAGCTGGTAGCTGGCGGCATCAGCAAATTCATTGGCAGGAAGGATATCTTTCAATCCTTTTACGTTCTCGATCAAACGGTTTTGATATTTGATAACAGTAGGAATAATATGGTTTACAGCAAGATCGCCCAGTACTCTCGACTCGATCTGTATCTTTTTGGCAAACATTTCCAAGCGGATATCATATCGGGCATTCAGTTCCCTCTCCGACAGAACATTGAGCCGTCCGAGCATATCGATGCTTTTCGGATCAATATAGGTTTTGAACGCTTCCGGAGCATCCTTGATGTTGGAAAGTCCGCGGCGTTCGGCCTCCTGTTTCCATTCTTCGCCATAACCGTTGCCTTCAAAGAAAATCTTTTTGGAATGAATGATGTATTTCCGGAGAATACGGAAAATGGCCTCATCTTTTTTAGCCCCTTTTTCAATCAGGGTATCAACCTCCACTTTAAATTCCCTCAACTGGTTTGCAACGGCTGCGTTTAAAATGGTCATTGGCGCAGCGCAGTTCATGGATGAACCGACTGCTCTGAACTCAAAACGGTTACCAGTAAAAGCGAAGGGGCTTGTCCGGTTGCGGTCAGTATTATCAAGCAAAATCTGTGGAATCTTACCGATGTTTAATTTCAGTTCGGTTTTTTGATCCGGTGTCATGTCGACTGCCGGTACCTTGTCTTCGATTTCTTGCAGTATCCGGGTCAGGTGCTGTCCGATAAATACGGATATGATCGCCGGTGGAGCCTCGTTAGCTCCGAGGCGATGTTCGTTGCCGGCCGACATCACACTGGCTCTCAGCAGATCAGCATAATCATGAACCGCTTTAACGGTATTGACGATGAATGTAAGGAATTGGAGGTTCGATTTCGGGTTGGTGCCGGGTGCCAGTAAATTGACTCCGGTATTGGTGAGCATCGACCAGTTATTATGTTTTCCTGATCCGTTGATTCCCTTGTAGGGTTTCTCGTGTAAAAGTGCGCGGAAATTATGTTTACGGGCGACCTTTTTCATGATGTCCATCAGCAGTTGGTTGTGGTCAACGGCCAGGTTGGCCTCCTCAAAAACAGGAGCGCACTCAAACTGATTGGGGGCCACTTCGTTATGGCGTGTCTTTACCGGGATACCCAATTTGAAGCAATCAAATTCAAGATCCCTCATAAAAGCGCTGACGCGCTCCGGGATCGATCCGAAATAGTGGTCAGCCAGTTGCTGATCGCGGGCTGAAGCATGGCCCATCAAAGTACGGTCAGTGAGCAGCAAATCAGGGCGGGCATAAAAAAGGGCTTCGTCAACCAGAAAATATTCCTGTTCCCAGCCCAGGGTAGCAATTACTTTATTAACATCCTTATCGAATAGCTGGCAAACATCAACAGCAGCTTCGTCGAGAGCAAACAATGATTTTAGCAGGGGGGTTTTAAAATCGAGGGCCTCACCGGTATAGGATACGAAAACGGTTGGTATACAGAGGGTCTTTTCGACGATAAAGGCCGGCGACGAAGGATCCCAGGCAGTATATCCGCGAGCTTCAAAAGTATTACGAATTCCGCCGCTGGGCAGTGAAGATGCATCCGGCTCCTGCTGAATAAGCTCTTTGCCCCCGAAATGCTCAAACATTTTTCCGTCTTTTGTCGGTTCAAAAAAAGCATCATGCTTTTCCGCGGTCGAACCATTCAACGGGTGAAACCAATGCGTATAGTGGGTTACGCCAAAACTCATCGCCCAGGCTTTCATGGCTGCAGCAACTGAATCTGCTGACCGCCGGTCAATATATCCCCAGGTGTCGACAGCTTTCTTAACATTTTCATACGCCTCGGTGGGCAGGTACTTCTTCATTGTTTCCAATCCAAAGGTGTGTATCCCATAATAGTCGGATACTTTTTCACCCGGAGCTTCAACTACTAATGGTTTTCTTGAAAACAGTTCTTTAACGGCTTCAACGCGAATGTTTGACATGGCAGGAGAGTTTATGAGTTATGAGAGTTACCGGTTATCGATTGCTGGTTGTGATTGTTATGGGTTGTCAGTTATCGGTTATCTGTTATCGACTTTCGGTTTATTATCTAATTCACTGCAAAATTATACTTTTTTTCGATATACCCCACAAAATTTAGGGGTATACCCGAGAATTTATCAACTTTTTTTAGTTAATTGACAAATTTTCAATGCCCATCGGGTAAAAATCATAAAAAAAGGCGCCGGTTTCCCGACACCCCATACCTGAAATCTGACACCTATCTACTCCGCGGTATAATGATGATAAAACCTGGTGATAGTTTCGATTCCTTTCAGGAAATTCCAAATGGGATAGTTTTCATTGGGTGAGTGGATGCTGTCGGATTCGAGCCCGAAGCCCATCAGGATGGATTTTACACCGAGTACTTTTTCGAAAGTGGATATAATGGGTATGCTGCCGCCGCTGCGGAATGGGACCGGGCGTTTTCCGAAAGTTTCTGCAAAAGCCTTTTCGGCGGCTTTATAAGCGGGCAGGGTAATCGGACAAACATAGGCCGGGCCACCGTGAAGAATGCTAACCTCCACAGTTACCTGAGGCGGAGCAATGGATTCAAAATACTGCTTGATCAATCCGGCTATCTGATGATGGTCCTGGTTCGGTACAATCCGCGAACTTATTTTGGCATAGGCTTTTGCAGGCAATACCGTTTTAGTGCCTTCACCCGTATAACCAGCCCAGATGCCGCAAACATCAAAGGTTGGCCGCGTTCCGGTTAGTTCAGGTATACGGTAACCTTTCTCTCCCCATACCTCTCTAATTCCGAGCATCGTCTTGTATTTTTCAACGTCAAAAGGTGCCTGCGAAAGCAAATCTTTCTCCACATCAGTAAGTTCCATCACCTGATCATAAAAACCCGGAATGGTTATGCGGTTATTTTCATCATGAACCGAAGCCAGCATTTTCGAGAGCATGATAACCGGATTACCAACGGCACCCCCAAACAAACCAGAATGGAGATCCTGGTTTGGGCCGGTCACCTCAATTTGTAAATAAGTCAATCCCCTCAGCCCGGTGGTTATGGAGGGTATATCAGTGGCTATCATCGAAGTATCTGAAACAAGGATAATATCCGAATGGAGCATTTCCTTGTATTTTTCGCAAAACGAGCCAAGCGTGGGCGACCCCACTTCCTCTTCACCTTCGATCATAAATTTCACGTTGCATTTCAGCTGCCCGGTTTTCACCAGGTATTCGAATGCTTTGATGTGCATGAAGGATTGCCCTTTATCGTCGTCGGCACCCCGTGCAAAGATCTTTCGGTCAACAACGACCGGATCGAATGGATCGTATTTCCAGAGATCGATCGGATCTATCGGCATCACATCCATGTGGGCATAAACCAGTACGGTTGGCCATGCAGGATTTATTATTTTTTCAGCATAGGTCACCGGATTACCTTCCGTTTCATAAACCGCAGCCCGGTCGGCCCCTGCATTGAGCAATGCCCGCTTGAGATAAACCGCAGCCCGGTACATATCTGGTTTATGGGCTGCTATGGAACTGACGGAAGGGATGCGGATCAATCCAAAAAGCTCTTTGAGAAAGCGATCCTGGTGCTGGGCAATGTATTCGTTGATGGAGACCATAATAGGATGTTTTTGGTTGTAAGTTGTTGGTTGTCGGTTATCGGTTGTCGGTTGCAGGTTGCAAGTTGTTGTGGTTGTTGTGATTGTTATGGGTTGTGGGTTAAAGGTTGTTAGTTATCTCGCCAGAGCGCTCCCCTCTCCCGTGAGGGGAGCGAGCGCGGGAGAGGGGAAGGGGGTGAGGTGGATTGAGTTGTCAGTTAGGGATTTGCGAGGTATCAGGTCAGTAATTGCGAACGAAGGCGGTAGAGAAAAATAGATGGATTTGTGCGCCG